>CEAF01036880.1_pt1 | contig 42145 bp, 40 predicted proteins | sample 557431 | NCBI WGS metagenome assembly CEAF01 (sample SAMEA3182068, study PRJEB8094) | gut metagenome | biome: human; feature: gut; material: Stool; isolation source: human stools | place: Canada | collected 2013-11-18 | reverse complement strand
GAGAAAAACTGTTCACGAATAGCTGCGGGTGTCATAAGAACTGCCTCCTTGAAGAAAAATATACATTTAACTTCAAGGGGCGCCTTGCTGATGTAATCAGCAAGGCGCCCGCACATTTTTAATGAAATGTCAATAGTTTAAATAAAAATAGATATAAAAATAGGATTAGGGGCTTAACTAAACGTTATTGGGTCTGACCCCTGTCCCATTTGCCTAGCCCTTGAGTTCAATTCTTGTAAGCGCTCTCTTCAGCGCATACTCAGCTCTCGCCACATCTATCTCGCCCTCGTGGGAGGATAGTCGGCGCTCTGCCCTGATTCTCGCCTCGTTGGCACGGTTAATGTCTATCTCGTCCGGCCACTCGGCAATCTCAGCAAGCACCATAACGCTCTTCTTTCCTATCTCAATGAAACCGGAGTGAAGAGCTGCCGCCTTGACATTGCCTTCCGCATCATGGATATGTGCAACGCCCGGTTCAAGTACCATAGCTGTAGGTGCATGGTCGGCATATATACCGACCTGCCCCTCTGTAGTGTTAAGCTCAACCATAGTGCTGTCCCCGGCAAAGAAGGTTCTGTCAGGTGTTATTATTTTAAGTTCAAATAATTTGTCTGCCATCTAATCAACTCCCGTCAGGTTATTTGTTAACCTTGGCAAGCACATCCTCAATACCGCCGCAATTTAAGAAGTAGCTCTCAGGAATGTCGTCATACTTTCCTTCAAGAATCTCCTTAAAGCCCTGAATGGTATCAGCAACAGGAACATAACGTCCATCAAGTCCGGTGAACTGTCCTGCTACGAAGAATGGCTGTGAAAGGAATCTCTGTACCTTTCTTGCTCTTGCAACAACAAGCTTATCGTTCTCGGAAAGCTCATCCATACCAAGAATGGCGATGATATCCTGAAGCTCCTTATATCTCTGAAGAATCTCCTGAACTGCTCTTGCTACCTTGTAGTGCTCCTCACCTACGATACGTGGGTCAAGGATTCTGGATGTTGACTCAAGAGGGTCAACAGCAGGGTAGATACCAAGCTCAACGATACTTCTTGAAAGAACCGTGGTCGCATCGAGATGTGCGAATGTGTTCGCAGGAGCCGGATCCGTAAGGTCATCCGCTGGCACATATACGGCCTGAACGGAGGTGATGGAACCGTTCTTGGTGGATGTGATACGCTCCTGAAGAGCACCCATCTCCGTCTGAAGTGTAGGCTGGTAACCTACGGCTGAAGGCATACGTCCAAGAAGTGCGGACACCTCCGAGCCTGCCTGTGTAAAACGGAAAATATTATCGATGAAGAGAAGGACATCCTTACCGCCCTGATCACGGAAGTGCTCAGCCATTGTAAGTCCTGTAAGTCCTACTCTCATTCTCGCTCCTGGCGGTTCGTTCATCTGACCAAATACCATGGTAGTCTTGTTGATAACGCCTGATTCCGTCATCTCATGGTAGAGGTCATTTCCCTCTCTGGTACGCTCTCCAACTCCTGTAAATACAGAATATCCGCCATGCTCTGTGGCTATGTTACGGATAAGCTCCTGAATAAGAACTGTCTTACCAACTCCGGCACCACCGAAAAGTCCAATCTTACCACCCTTCTGGTATGGACAGAGAAGGTCTACTACTTTAATACCTGTCTCAAGAATCTCAGTCTGTGTGGACTGCTCCTCAAAAGCAGGTGCCTTTCTGTGAATAGGCATATATTCCACGCCCTCAGGTGCAGGCTTATTGTCGATAGCTTCACCAAGGACATTAAAAATTCTTCCAAGTGTCTTCTCACCAACCGGAACACTTATAGGAGCGCCTGTGTCGACTGCCTCCATTCCTCTTATCAGACCATCAGTCGAACCCATGGCTATACATCTTACTGTATCATCACCCAGATGCTGTGATACTTCTGCCGTAAGAGTCTCACCATTGCCGCGGTCTATCGTGATAGCATTCAGGATATCCGGAAGCTTTCCATCCGGAAACTTAATATCAAGAACCGCACTGATAACCTGGGTAATCTTACCCTTGTTTTTCTCGGCCATTGTGTCTCTCCTTCTAAAATTATTTTAACTTATCGCATTCGCTCCTGCGATAATCTCAGTCAGCTCCTGTGTAATAGAGCCCTGTCGCGCTCTGTTATACATAAGGGATAAGTCTTCAATCATCTCATCCGCATTGCTTGTCGCATTGTCCATTGCTGTCATACGTGCACCGTTCTCACTCGCAACCGATTCAACAAGAGCACCATATATAAGACTGCTCACATACTTAGGAATAATGATGTCAAGAGCTTCCTGTTCTTCCGGCTCATACTCCATGACAGAGCCATCCATAAGCTCCTCCTTATCTCCATCCTTAAGCTGTATGTCATTAGCGCTGATAGGAAGCAGCTTGATAAACACAGGAACCTGGCTCACTGTATTCATAAAGCATGTATAAGCAAGATAGATTTCACTCACCTCTCCGCTCGTATATGCACCAAGAACGTCTGAAGCTATGTCCATAGCATCCCTGTACATCGGTTCGTTGATGACATCCGAATAATCAGCCTTTATATCGTAGCCTCTTCTTGCAAGGTAATCTTTTCCCTTGCGGCCTATAGAATATACAAGCATATCCTCCCTGGCAATGCCGCTTGAGATAACCTGCTTTATTATATTCGTGTTGTAACCGCCTGCAAGACCTCTGTTGGAGGTGATTACAATGACAGCCTTCTTCCCAGTACCTGCATTGTTAAGGTACTTGTGGTTGATAGAGCCGCTCCTTGCAATCATCGTGGTGACAGCCTTGTACATAGCATCAAAATACGGCTTGGAATTCTCCGCTCTGCTTCTCGCCTTCTGGAGCTTAACCGTGGCAACAAGCTTCATAGCCTTGGTAATCTGACCGGTGCTCTGAATACTTTCCTTGCGCCTTTTTATATCTCTCATTGATGCCATACCGATTACCCCCTATCTTATCGGAACTGCTTCTTGAACTCATTGATAGCGTTAACAAGTTCTTTTTCAGTATCCTCGGACATAACCTTGGTGTCCTTTATAGTCTGAGGTATCTGTGGATACTTCGTATCGATAAAGGCAAAAAGCTCTGTCTCAAATCTTCCGATAGCGTCTGTCGGTATGTCAATAAGGAGCTTTCTTGTAACCGCATAGATAATAATAACCTGATATTCAACAGGCATTGGCTTATACTGCGGCTGCTTTAACACTTCCTTAATTCTCTCACCCTGTGCAAGCTTCTCCTTGGTATCGGCATCAAGCTCTGAGCCGAACTGTGCGAATGCCGCAAGCTCTCTGTACTGTGCAAGCTCTGTTCTGATAGGAGCCGCAATCTTCTTGATAGCCTTAATCTGTGCGGCACCACCAACTCGTGATACGGACAGACCGGCATTTATCGCAGGACGGAAGCCTGAGTTAAACATCTCTGTCTCAAGATATATCTGACCATCTGTTATGGAAATAACATTGGTAGGAATATATGCCGAAACATCTCCTGCCTGTGTCTCTATGATAGGCAGAGCCGTAAGTGAGCCTCCGCCAAGTTCATCCGAAAGTCTTGCCGCACGCTCAAGAAGTCTTGAATGGAGATAGAATACATCTCCCGGATAAGCTTCACGTCCCGGCGCTCTCTTAAGAAGAAGTGAAAGTGTACGGTATGCGGCAGCATGCTTACTGAGGTCATCATATACTACAAGCACATCCTTGCCTGCCTCCATCCACTCCTCGCCGATGGCGCAGCCTGAATATGGAGCAATATACTGAAGCGGAGCAAGCTCACTGGCTGTGGACGCAACGATTGTTGTATAGTCCATTGCTCCGTATTCTTCAAGTGTCTTTACAATATTGGCAACAGTTGACGCCTTCTGTCCTATAGCTACATAGATACAGTAAACACCCTGTCCCTTCTGGTTGATAATCGTATCGATAGCTATCGCCGTCTTACCTGTCTGACGGTCACCAATAATAAGCTCACGCTGACCTCTTCCGATAGGAACCATGGCATCGATAGCCTTGATACCTGTCTGAAGCGGTGTGTCAACAGACTTTCTTGCGATAACACCCGACGCAACTCTCTCAATCTTTCTATACTTATCTGTCTGAATAGGTCCTTTTCCGTCGATAGGCTGTCCAAGTGCATTTACTACACGTCCAAGCATTGCGTCCCCGACAGGAACCTCAACAACTCGTCCGGTAGTCTTGACTGTATCTCCCTCGCTTATGCTCTTATTGTCACCGAGAAGAACTACACCTACATTGTCCTCCTCAAGGTTGAGAACCATGCCGTATACATCCCCCGGAAACTCCAAAAGCTCGCCCTGCATGGCTTTTGCCAGACCATGAACACGGGCAATACCATCCGCTACCTGGATTACAGTTCCGACATCAGACACCTCAAGCTCAGACTTGTACTGCTTAATCTGTTCCTTAATGACTGAGCTGATCTCTTCTGGTCTTAAATTCATAAGGCTCTTGCACCTTCCTTCTTATAATCTACATACCGCCTGCCGTCCTACGCGAGCTGAATCTTATTAAGCTCCTTGGTAAGCTCTGCAAGCTTAGTCTTAATACTGGTATCCACAACTCTGTCTCCAATGCGGATGACCATGCCTCCAATGAGGCTCTTGTCTACGGAATAGTTCATCTCCAGCTTCTTAAATGCTGTAGTGTCGAGTATTCTCTTCTCAACCTCCGCCTTCTGCCTGTCCGACAGCTCCATAGGAGTTGCGACATTTACAATACCTATTTTAAGGTAGTCCTTTATGGCTGTGATAAAGTACTCGAGTATTCCCTGGATATCGTTCTGCCTGTCCTTCTCGACTGCAAGAACGATAAGCCCTGTGATATCCTTCCTCACGCGGGAATCAAAGATGCTCTCCATAGTCTTTACCTTGTCGGTCTTACTTATCTTAGGATTATTTAAGAAGTCGGTAAGTTCACCGTTCTCCTTAAATACCTCCAAAACAATCTGTACCTCATCAAGATATCCGGCAGCACTGCCGCTCTCGATGGCGAGCTCATAAAGAGCCTGTCCGTACGCTGATGCTGCTAATTTTGCCATGTATCATCACCCATTTCACGAAGCGTCTCGTCAACCAATGACGCCTGAATGTCTGTGTCAATTGAAGCAGATACCACCTTGCCGGCAAGAGCCGATGCAAGAGCTACCATTTCCTTCTTCATATCATCGGCTGCACCCTTCTTCTCTAAGAGAACCTCATTGTGTGCTCTCTCAATAATGTGGGCAGCCTCGGTCTTAGCCTCTTCTATAATCTGTTCCTCTCTCGCAAGTGCACGCTTTCTCGCATCCGCAAGAATAGCCTCCACTTCCTTATCCACCTCTTTCAGCTTAGCCTCATACTCAGCCTTCATGGCCTGTGCATCCTGCATGTCGGTCTTAGCCTTCTCGATGTCACCAGCGATGCCTTCCTTACGCTTGTTAAGGAAATTCCTCACCGGATTGAACATCAGGTATGAGCCTGCCAGAAAGAGAATAAAGATGTTAACTGCCGTTATAACCACATCCTGGATAAGCTGGGGATCTAGGTTGAACATTCTTTCCAAGGTCTTGCCTCCCTTCGCCTATTATTCTCGTTAGCTTAACCCTTAAAAAATCAAAGCTTTCCGATAAGTGGGTTGGCAAATAAGAGAATAATCGCAACCGCAAATCCGTAAAGACCTGTTGTCTCGGCTACCGCCTGTCCAAGAAGCATGGTAGATGTGATATCTGACTTAGCTCCCGGATTACGTCCTACCGCTGCTGCTGCGTGGCCTGCTGCGATACCCTGTCCTATACCAGGTCCGACACCGGCTATCATTGCAATACCTGCACCTACTGCTGAACATGCTAATACTAATGCTCTTCCATCAATCATTTTTAATTCCTCCTGAAAATGAAATTATATTGTTTTTTAGATTTAACTTATTCATCTGCAATCTTATCGTTGATATATACCATCGTAAGCATACAGAATACATACGTCTGAATTGCTCCTGAGAACACATCAAAATATACATGAAGTGCAGCCGGAAGTCCCAGCTTAAGGAATATCGGCAGCAATCCGTAAATCAGTCCCATCATAACAGTACCTGACATAATGTTACCAAAAAGACGGAGAGATAATGAAAGCGGGACTGCGAACTCTCCTATCAGGTTAATAGGGAAAAGAAGCGGAACCGGCTGAAAAAGGCTCGTAAAATGCTTTCCCTTATTCTTGGCAATGCCACACCCCTGCACAAGTGCAAAGGTAATAAGACCTAGTGGTAATGTAACACCGTAATCTGCCGTCGGCGGTCTGAGTCCTAACAGACCGGACAGGTTGCAGAACAGTATAAACATGAATATCGCACAGATATAATTCACAAAGCGTCTTGCGTTCCTGCCCATAATAGACGCAACCATATTGTCTATGGTCTGAACATACATCTCTATGATATTCTGGAATGTACCCGGAATCTGTTTTGCGTGTTTCATCGTATGATGAGCACATATCATGATAATAAGTATAATTATCGTCACGATAAACATTGCCACATGGGTTGTCGTAATATACAACTCCTGCCCAAACAGCGTGTATCTAAACACACCATGAATCATGAAATCGGCATCTGCCAATATCATACCCGGGAATTGTCCTGACACGTTATCAACCTCCTTGCTTTTTTTTAGTTGCTTTTTCTATAAGCCTGTGTGTTAAAGGCTGGGCATAGGTCGCCACCTTGAGTCCGAAGAAACCGGCAAATGTGGTAATAAGATTCAGCCATCCGAAATAGCCTATCGCGCCTAGCACTGCCACCGCCGCAAGCATCCTTCCAACCGAAGAAAATGCAAGAAATGCCGAATGTCCCTTCTGCATGTGCATAGCCTTATATATGGTATGCTTCATTGAAAACAACATCAGAACTCCTGCTACTGTGCCAACGAGCAGTCCTCCCTCGCCCCTTAACTTGTCTTTGGTAAAAATAAGAACAAATATTGATGCTATGACAAAGTATGCTGCCATGCCGATAAGCACCTCACTAATGGTCTTTTTTGTTGTGTCTGTCATTCACGTCTCTCCCTGTTTCCGGATTTGAACCAGGCTTTGAAGCAGCTGAAGCCCCCGAAGCCTTCTTAGCCATGAGATAGCAGTTCCTCATTCCTGCCGCCATTCCGAGAAACAGCAGCGGAATAACCACCCATGTTCCTATGAATTTTCCAATCCATATACCAATAAACAAGCATAAAAATGTCGGAACCATGACATTAATCCCTAACTGGGAAATAAGAGCTAGATTCTTATATACATTATGCTTCTTATCCGCCATATCGTTCCTCCATCTCATAAAAGCTTACTGGAACTATTATACTATTTTCCCAATCGAAAGTCTATTAAATAATTAAAAACTTTGCGAATCGTGACCCCAAAGCTTAATATATTTCTGTAAATTATTGAATTTTTTGTATAAATTTGGTATATTTGTTGTACATATATTTAAAGCAGCTATCTGGACTGCCAGCCGGCAGCGGAATGGAGACTAATTATGAAGAAACCTGTCCTTTTTCGTAAAAGATATATCCCATCAGAAATAGTTGAGCTCAAGGATGATATCATTCTGTACCGTGATGATTCAATGCTCATAACACGCTGGACCACACTCAAGCCAAGGCATGATATAGCCGGCGGAATCTCTTTGTACCTCATCGACAAGGGTTGCAAGATATCCCGGATTCACGATGCCTTCGGCAGATTTCTCCACTACTACTGTGACATAATACACACGGATTATTCTGCCGGGAATGACACCTATATATTCACGGATCTGCTTGCGGACATCATTGTTCACCGCGATAACAGGTATTCCGTTGTAGACCTTGATGAACTTGCAGAAGCGCTTAAGACCTCACTTATAAACGCAGACACTGTATGCGAGGCTCTGTGCTCAACGGACAGACTTATACGCTGTATTGATAATGGGGAATTTCACAGCTATACCAATCTGATAGAGCGCTATGTGTCACTCTGAGATAATCGGAGTGGCATATAGCGCTCTTTCTTTTTTTACATATGTTTCCATAATGCCAGATTCATAACACACCTATTTAATGTACGGGTGTATAACGTACTATATCCTTGCCGGGCATCTGTGAAATCTATTTAGTTCCGAATATTCTGTCGCCTGCATCCCCAAGTCCCGGAATAATATAGCCATGCTCATTTAGCTTCTCATCGCAGGTTCCGATATACATATCCACATCCGGATGATCCTTCTTCATTTTCTCAATTCCTTCCGGTGCTGCGATAATGCACATAAACCTGATATTCTTTATGCCGCGCTGCTTAAGCATTGTAATCGCTGCGGATGATGAGCCGCCGGTTGCAAGCATAGGGTCAACAACAAATACTTCCCTTTCCGCACAGTCCTGAGGAAGCTTACAGTAATACTCAACCGGCTCTAATGTCTCCTCATTGCGGTACAGACCTATATGTCCGACTTTGGCTGCCGGAATCATGGCAAGCATACCGTCAACCATCCCAAGACCTGCCCTTAGGATAGGCACAACAGCAAGCTTCTTTCCCGCCAGTTCCTTGACAGTTGTCTTACAGATAGGAGTCTCAATTTCCACGTCCTTGAGCTTCAAATCTCTTGTTGCCTCATAGCACATAAGCATTGCAATCTCACTTATAAGGGTACGGAAATCCTTAGAACCTGTCTCCTTTCTTCTGAGAATTCCAATCTTGTGCTGAATCAATGGATGATCCATAATTACCACTTTACCCATAATGCTGTCCTCCCGTTTTTTATTAATTCTCAAGCATGTTGATACGTCTGATATGTCTTTCCTCATTGGAAAATTCCGTTGTTAAAAATGTCTCCGTAATCTTAACCGCAAGTCCCGGACCGATTACTCTTCCGCCAAGTGCAAGCACATTGGCATCATTATGAAGCCTTGTCGCCTCTGCCATAAAGCAGTCCGTACAGAGTGCTGCCCTTATTCCCTTAATCTTATTGGCAGCTATCGATATTCCTATTCCTGTTCCGCAGATAAGAATACCCTTGTCGCAGATTCCATCATTGATTGCTGCACATACCTTCCTGGCATACTCAGGATAATCAACACTCGCCTCACTGTAGCTTCCAAAATCCTTGTATTTATATCCCTTCTTGTCAAGATATGCCATAATCTCCTGCTTTAACGCAAATCCACCCTGGTCACAACCAATCGCTATCATTATTTCCTCTTTTCCTAGGTACAACGGATTCAGACGGCTATCCGCCATTCGGTTCGCGGCCTAGCTTATTTTGCATACATCCGCCATACTTATATTATTTTTTAAACTTCCCCATTTTCAATCCGGGTAAGCTTATTATCTACCTTATGGAGCCATTCTATCATAGACTCACAGCATTCCACATAACTGTCCATCTCCTTGCCGTAAGGGTCCGGTATCTCGCCCGCCTCACCGGCAAACTCGGAAACGGTATATAAATCCTTAGGAGCATACGTCTCTATCACCATTTCTTTTTCCTTGTTACCGATGGCGAGTATCAGCGTTCCCTCCGGAATATCCTCCTCCGTAAGTGCGACAGAGGTCCTGTTATCAAGAATGATTCCCTTCTGTCTCATAACCGCTATCGCCTTGGGATTAACCGGCTCCGGAAACAGGACAATAAGTCCTCTTGAAATTATCTCAATATCCTTGTGAACCGTGATATGCTTCATCAGAAGCTCCGCCATCGGTCCCATACAGGTATTATTCATACTGACAAAAACAATTCGATTATATTTTTTCATGCAAAAGGTGAACCCTGATGTTCACTGCTCCTTATTTTATTCCACGTTTTCGATATGGTGCCCTGCCGCCTTAATAAGCCTGTTCATAACTGCCTGTCCGAAGCTGTCCTCCGCAAAGCCCTCCGACAATATTATATCCACATCTATATGGTCAAAATGTCTGAGCACGTCAAAAAGATGAGCTGCAACCTCATGTTCATCGCAGCGGCTTCCGACCACAACAACCTCACCTGAGGTATACCTGTGTTCATTCTCCGTGCTTGAAAGGATTCCGACCTTGAGACCCTTCCTTTCATTCTCCCCGGCAAGCTCATTGATTTTTTCGACAACCCTGTCATTGTCACCTTCAAAAATCGTAAGCTCAGCCTTCGGTGCATAGTGCCTGTACTTCATGCCCGGTGCCTTAGGTCTTCCCTGAACCGTAGAATGGGCAAGCACTGTCGGGTCAAAGCTCACATCGCCAAGCACATCCCTTATCATGTCGGCAGTCACATATCCCGGTCTTAGTATCATCGGAACATCGGAGGTCATATCTACTATAGTAGATTCAATACCTATCTCTATGGCACCTCCATCAATAATCATGTCAATCCTTCCGTCCATGTCCTCAATGACATGCTCAGCCCTCGTCGGACTAGGGCGTCCCGAGAGATTTGCGCTCGGTGCCGCTATATATACGCCTGAATCCTTGATAAGCTTCGCCGCAACCGGATGGCTCGGCATTCTTACAGCCACCGTGTCAAGCCCTCCCGTTGTGCCGTAAGGAACTATCTCCTTCTTCTTGAATATCATCGTGAGAGGTCCCGGCCAGAAGGTATCCGCAAGCTTGTAAGCACTGTCCGGAATGTCATAGGCAAGCTCATCAAGAGCGGCTATATCCGCTATATGCACAATCAATGGATTGTCGCTCGGGCGTCCCTTGGCACTGTATATCTTGTGTGCCGCATCCTCCTTCAGCGCATCTCCGCCGAGTCCGTACACCGTCTCTGTCGGGAATGCCACCAGACCGCCGTTTTTTAGTACTTCCCCTGCCTGTGCAATCACTTCATCCGCATTATTTTCGTCTATCTTTAAAATTCTCGTTACCATGAATTACTACCTTATCTATGATTTTAATCCTCATTTCCGGGCAATTTATCGCCATCAAAGCGATTTGTTTTCGCTCAGAAACAAATTGCATGTGTGAAAAATATGCTATCAAGCTTATTTTTCACACTATTGCCCTGTATCAGTTTTCAAGCGGACATTCGCAATCCGCTTTCGCTACTTGCTCATGAACGCAGTCGCTTTGCGAACTGCGTTCAAGTGCCTGCTTTACATCCTCAGCGTGAAGCCTGTCAAGCTTATCCTGCGCCGCGACCACATCAATAACTGATTTCAATAGCTTGTCCATGTCCGAACCGTCCGTGTAATCCGCCGCCGCATAATAGCCAATCCTCTTGTCATGTATCATCTTGTATACTTTATTTTTATCTCCTGTCACCGGATTGTATACACCGATCGAATACCCGCCATTGGCATTCACAAGCTTCATGCATGGCACATCCGTGTCGCTGTCACCGATGTAGACCATGTTCTTAAACGGTATCCTTATGTCCTCCGGTGCGAAATAATCATTCACTGCCGGATCATTTATATCAAGCACACCCTTGGATATTCTGAAAAGGTACTGCGTCTTGTTGGTATAATTCACCACCTGCGCCGGCCACTTCACCATTCCGTTCTCATCAAAATAGAAGCTGCTGGCATATATGCGCTCGAACGCTCCCTCCTTGGCAATCTTCGTGCCCTCTATCATCTCCTTAAGTCCTGAGGAGATAATATAATGCTCCACCTTGACGCCATGCTCAAGACCATACTGTCTCAACCTCTCAAACCAGCCGTCAACACCGTCGAACAGCTTCACCTTCGAGCCATACTCCTCAAGCGCAGCGTGGCTGAAATCAAGATTCCCCTCCGCCTCCTGCACCATCTTGTACATATATGAAAGGTTACTGTCCATATTATTTTCTCTGGCAAGCTCCCCTGTCTCCTTCCAGAACTCCGCAACATCATAGCCCACAGACTGTATAAAGCCCTGCGCCTGCATATCATCAGGCGAAAGTGTCTTATCGAAGTCGTAACAGATAGCTACTATCGGAAGTCTCTCCTGCTTACCCTCATTAGGCATATATTAAAATCCTCTTTTCCACGTAAAATGCTATAGATATGATACGCTTTACATAATATTTTGTCAAGAATGCACAAAATACCCTCACTTCATCGAAGCAATAATATCCTCATAGCTGACCAACGATACATTTCCAAGCTCCTCTGCTTTTTCCATACAGCCCTTTGTAAATCCTGATTTTGAGAAAATAAAATAATGCTTGTGGAGGTAATGGAATAATTGACTGCGGGAGATCAGGGTTTCAAGAACGTCCAAATCAACCTTCTCTTTTTTCCATTTGCACTCAGCAAAAAGAGCGGTATTGTCATCCTGTTCACCCATAATATCAATCTCTGCCTGACACCTTTGTCTTGGGTCATTTCCCCACCAGCGTCCAAGTGAGGCGAATTCTACAGGTGAATTGCCCTTAATGAGCAGTTTCCAAAGATATTGTGCACAGATATCTTCAAATATTCTTCCCATATAATCACTAAGCTGTCCCACTATTTTCCTGTAAACCAAATCGGCTGCGCCTCTCACAATAACAGAGGTGTTGTCCATGACGAAGCGGTACCAGAAGCAAAACATATTGTCCTCAATCGCATATATTGATTTTTTTGAGACTGTTTCACCATAAGGCACTTCTTTTTTTACAATTCCAAGGTTAATAAGATTCCTAAGATACCCAGCGCATACATTTGTATCCTCACCAACCTTCGTTGATATCTCCGACATGCGGGAATGTCCGGTCGCAATGGCGGTAATTATCGCAGTGTAGATTGCCGGCTCCCTCACCTCCTGCTTCAAAAGATTTATCGGCTCCTCGTACAAAAATGACATTGGATTTAAAAATGTATTCTTGATATTCTCCTCAATGCTCAGCTTATCACTCATCTGAAGAAGATACTGCGGAGTTCCGCCCACGATTCCATATATTACAGCCTTATCCTCATCCGCCATATTGCTAAGGTATCTGCAGCTCTCTTCAAAATCAAAGGGAAGTATCTTCATCTGGGCGGTCCGTCTGCCATATAACGGTGCCTTATATGCAAGCACATTGTCCTCCATATATGACATGGATGAGCCGCATAAAATAAGCATCAGCTTGGATGTGTCCTTATATTTATCAATCAAAAGCTGCAATGTAGAAGGCAGGCTCTTAGATTCCCGTGCCACGTAAGGGTACTCATCTATCGCTAAGATCACACGTTCCGTTCCGGAAAGTTCAAATACATATTCAAGAGCTGCCTGATATGAGGCGAAGCAGTTATCTGATGAGATACCATTGCCATACTCCAAAATACTTCTGCTCATATTTTCAAGATTCTGTTTTTCATTGCTCTCTACGCCCATAAAATATATTGCATTTTTATCATCAATAAAATAATTGATAAGCGCAGTTTTCCCGACACGGCGGCGTCCATATATTACAACAAGCTCAAATTTATCCGAATTGTACAGCTTATCCAGCTCGGCTAATTCCCTATCCCTTCCAATGAACATATAATCCTCATTTCCGAGCGATTTATCGTGAGGAGACGATGAGAAATTCGCATAGACGATTTCTCATCTGCCATCAAAGCAATTTGTTTTCGCTCAGAAACAAATTGCATGTGTGAAAAATATGCTATCAAGCTTATTTTTCACGCTAAATCTCCCTCTTCTTAAACATTTCTATTAATCAAACCGGCATTTGCAATACGCAAATTTCTCCCTTTATGTCCATCAATTTAATTTTACTATAGTATTAATTTCAAAATAAGTCAACTACGATTTAGTCAATTATAGTTGACCAAATTGCAGTTGACCTACTCCGATTGCAGACAGTGCACTCACGGCTTATCCCTTAAGATTTTTAACAAAACGCTGTAGATGCATTTTCTGTTCCTTCAAATCCGAGCCAAAATCATACTTTGGAATATATATCTGTATGCCGCCACACAAAATGGATTTTTACCTGTATTCATATCTGACCTCTCCCACAGGCTTCCACTATAAGCTTCTGCCACGCGTCAATCAACCGCTCCAAAGAAAATGCCGCGTTCGCAGGGCTTGTTGACGGAAGCACAACAGCCTCAATACCTATATTATTCTGCTGGTATTTCTTATAATATTTACCGGATGTGTTTCCGTTACAAAATATCTTAGTGATTTTCGAGTTATTTATTATCGGCTCAATGTCTGTCGGCACAACATTCTTGATACTGCTGTCGCTCGACCCCACAATATCGCAGCTGTATATCGTATCCCACAGTGCAATATGGTGCTTATGTAAAAGCTGCTTCTTCTCATCAATCGTCATAGGAACATTTTCGTCTGTAAGCGCCGCTATCACCTTCCAGAAGCGGTTCTGCGGATGCCCATAGAAGAACAGCTGCTCCCTGGACTTCACCGAGGGAAGGCTGCCCAGTATCAGAATCTTTGAGCTTTCATCATACAACGGTGGGAACGGATGCACTATATGCTCGTACTTGGGACAGGTGTCAGACCCCATGTCCCAGCAAACTGGGACACTGGGGTCTGACACCTGTCCCAGCTTATTGCTTTTATGACATTTTGTCTGCATGACATTCACTCCTTGTCGGTTATTTTCCGCCTGCGGCGGGCTTCCTAAGCTATTATACAAAAAGCACAAGTATTCAGATGCTATTTTATCTGAAAACCTGTGCTTTTTCAAGCTGGGACATGAATCAGAATCCAATCCCGGAATATCACTATTTACCGCTCTTTGACAGCTTCCTTCTGTTAAAGACTGCGAATGCCGCAACAGCCACACTTAAAACAGTAAACACAATAAGTATCGGCACAATACCACCTGTGATGTAGCCGGTGTTCGCACTCTGTGCCGGTGCAGTAAGACCTCTGCCTGCTGCCTGCTTCCAGCCGATTATAAACGGCGAAGCACTGGTAATGTGTATCTTAAGCCCATCTGCGGTCTTTTCAGGTTCAAAGAACTCCATTGTGCCCGAAGCAGCTCCGTTGACATTGCTTGTAATAAGATGTCCTATAATAAAATCATAATTATCCTTGTCAATGCCTTCCGGATATGGAATCAAAATGTCCACTCCACCATCAGGTGCACAAAAAAAGCTGGGACATGGGGTCTGACCCCTGTCCCGGATATGTTTAGTTTATGTCGTGCTTGCCAACCTTACGATAACGGTAGACCGCTCTCGCAAGCGAAGCCTGTGATACATGGTACTCCTGTATGCTCTGCTTCTGGCGGAGCTGCTCCTTGGCACGCTCCATTGCCGCCTTGGCACGAACCTCGTCAATATCCTCCGGACGCTCAGCAGTATCGACAATCATGGTTACACGATTATTTGCAATATAGACAAATCCGATACCGACAACCGCATCAACATACTCTTCACTGCCCTCCGGCTTGAAGCGGACATCTCCGATTGTTGTGGCAATCGCCATGTTCTGGTGATGTGCCATGATTGCTATCTCGCCGTCTAAGCCCGGAACTACAAGGATATCTGCCTTACCGGAAAAGAACACCTTGTTGGAGGCTAATATTTTAAGATAAAATGAGCTCATCTTACCCCGCCTCCTTTACTGCTGCTCCATCATTTTCTTTGCCTTCTCAACAGCCTCATCTATTGTTCCGACATTGAAGAAAGCAGCCTCCGGATACTCGTCCATATCACCGTCTATGATTGCCTTGAAGCCTCTGATTGTCTCCTTTACAGGAACGTACTTACCCGGAACTCCGGTGAAGTTCTCAGCAACATGGAACGGCTGTGATAAGAAACGCTGAATCTTTCTTGCACGATATACGGTAATCTTATCCTCGTCTGAAAGCTCCTCCATACCGAGAATCGCGATGATATCCTGTAATTCCTTATATTTCTGAAGCATTGCCTGAACCTTACGGGCTACCTGATAATGCTCCTCGCCGACAACATCGGCCTCGAGGATTCTTGATGTTGACTCAAGAGGGTCAACTGCCGGGTAGATACCCTGCTCAACAATCTTACGGGAAAGAACCGTAGTCGCATCAAGATGTGCGAATGTAGTCGCAGGCGCAGGGTCTGTAAGGTCATCGGCAGGAACGTATACAGCCTGTACCGATGTAACGGAGCCCTTCGTTGTGGAGGCGATTCTCTCCTGAAGCTCACCTACCTCTGTTGCAAGTGTAGGCTGATAACCTACGGCTGAAGGCATACGTCCGAGAAGTGCGGATACCTCTGAACCTGCCTGTACGAAACGGAAAATATTATCAATGAAGAGAAGCACGTTCTGGTGTTCCTCATCACGGAAATACTCAGCCATTGTAAGTCCTGTCTCAGCAACTCTCATACGCGCTCCAGGTGGTTCGTTCATCTGACCGAATACCAAGGCAGTCTTCTCGAGTACGCCTGATTCTTTCATTTCTGACCAGAGGTCATTACCCTCTCTTGAACGCTCTCCTACTCCTGTGAATATGGAATATCCGCCATGCTCTGTGGCTATATTCCTGATAAGCTCCTGAATGAGGACTGTCTTACCAACTCCGGCTCCACCGAAGAGACCGATCTTACCACCCTTCGCATAAGGAGCCAAGAGGTCGATTACCTTGATACCTGTCTCGAGCATCTCGACAACAGGACTCTGCTCCTCGAACGTAGGCGGCTCTCTGTGAATTACCCAGTGCTCACCGTCATCAAGTGACTCACCACCATCTATAGTTTCACCTAATACATTGAACAATCTTCCCAAGGTCTGCTTGCCGACAGGAACCTTGATACCTGCTCCTGTAGCCCTTACTTCCATATCCCTGCACAGACCCTCGCTGGCTGCGAGCATGATACAGCGGACTGTGTTGTCACCTATGTGCTGTGCAACCTCCATAACGAGGTTCTTTCCCTCACAGGTGACCTCTAAGGCATCCTTTATGCATGGAAGGTCGCCGTTTTCAAATACAACGTCGACAACAGGTCCCATAACCTGAACAATCTTTCCTGTATTAACAACACTTGTATTCATTTATTACATGACCTCCTTTCTGGCCTTTTTCTTCTTTTTCTGAGCCTTGGCACCGGCGATTACCTCTGTTATCTCCTGGGTAATCATCGACTGTCTGGCTCTGTTATACTCTATGGACAGATTACGAATCATCTCCGCTGCACTGTCATTAGCTACCTGCATGGCACTCATTCTGGCATTCTGCTCACTGCAGAAGGATTCCATAAGTGCTCCGTATATATAGCCCATGATTACATCCGGTACAATATTGTTAAGAAGCGCATTCGGGGATGGCTGAAGCTCTATCTCCTCGTTGAATACTCCCTGTCTCTCCATCTCATGCTGCATAGCCATATCTCTCGTTATAGGCAGAAGATTAATCATATCAACCTCAGTCGTTATGCTTGATTTCATGTATGTATAGATAACATATACCTCATCAAGCTCTCCTTCCTTGAACTGCTCTACAACCTCCTCACAGATAATTCTGGCTCTGTGAAGTGAAGGATTCTGTGCGGTATAATGGAACTGCTCCGAAACCGGAATATTTTTCTTCTTAAAATACTGTCTTCCTAACTCGCCAACCACGAAGAGCTTGTAGTTCTTACACTGCTCAATCTCTTCCATCGCCTTTTTAAGGACATTATGGTTGTATGCTCCCGCAAGACCTTTATCAGCCGTAACAACGATGAAGCCCTTTATACGGTCTTCCGGTGCTTTATTCGGTCTGACATCCATATACTGGTTCTCGACATCAGGAAGATGCCTTACAACACGGGATACCATGTTGCGCAGAGCGTTAAAGTAAGGCTCCGTCTCTTCAAGACTCTTCTTTGCCTTGCGCAGCTTCGTGGAGGATATCATGTACATAGCGTTAGTGATTTTCATGGTGTCCTGAATACTTTTCATTCGGCTTTGAATTTCACGAGCATTTGCCATGACTTATCCCTCCTTAGCCATATATTCGTCCCTGAAGCTCTTAGCAGCCTCAACGATAGCCTTGTTGAGCTCATCGTCAAGCTTACCGCCGTTTTCTATCTGAGTGATAATCTCCGGGTGGTCTGTCCTTATATGCTCAAGAAGCTTCATCTGGAAATCCTTTACATTTTTAAGCGGAAGAGGAAGCATAACCTTGCCGTTGGCAGCGCAGAGTGTGATTACCTGCTCCGCTGTGCTAAGCGGTCTGCAAAGAGGCTGCTTTAACAGCTCCATGAGCGCATGACCATGCTGTAACTGCTCCTTAGTTGCGTTGTCAAGGTCAGAAGCGAACTGTGTGAATACCTCCATCTCCCTGAACTGTGCGAGGTCGATACGGATACTTCCCGCTGCCTTCTTCATAGCCTTAGTCTGGGCGGCACCACCAACTCGGGATACTGAAAGACCTACGTTAACCGCCGGTCTCATACCTGAGAAGAAGAGGTCACTCTCAAGGAATATCTGTCCATCGGTGATGGAAATAACATTCGTAGGAATGTATGCAGATACATCGCCCGCCTGAGTCTCAATGATAGGAAGTGCAGTGATCGAACCGCCGCCCTGCTCATCGGAGAGTCTTGCCGAACGCTCAAGAAGTCTTGAGTGTAAGTAGAATACATCACCCGGATAAGCCTCACGTCCCGGTGAACGCTCAAGCAAAAGCGACAGTGCTCTGTAAGCTACCGCATGCTTGCTGAGGTCATCATATACGATAAGAACATCCTTGCCCTCATGCATGAAGTACTCTGCCATCGCAGTTCCCGAATAAGGTGCTATGTACTGAAGCGGTGCCGGGTCGGATGCTGTGGCTGATACGATAATTGTATAGTCCATGGCGTCATGCTGCTTTAAGGTATTTACCAGCTTGGCGATTGTCGATGCCTTCTGTCCGATAGCGACATATACGCACACAACATCCTTGCCCTTCTGGTTTAAGATGGTATCGATGGCGATAGATGTCTTACCTGTCTGACGGTCGCCGATGATGAGCTCTCTCTGTCCACGTCCGATAGGGAACATGGAGTCAATAGCGAGAATACCTGTCTCCATAGGAACCGATACCGACTTACGGTCAACAATTGATGGTGCCGGCTGCTCGATAGGGCGATAGCCATTATCCTTTACCGGACCTGCTCCGTCGATAGGTGCTCCGAGTGCATCGATAATTCTTCCGAGGAAGCCCTCGCCAACCGGAATACCTGCTCTCTTTCCCGTACGCGCTACTCTTGAGCCTTCCTTAATCTCTGTATCACGTCCGAAGAGGATACAGCCTATCTCGTCTTTTCTTACATCCTGAACCATACCCTTAACGCCGCAGTCAAATATGACTATCTCGCCGTAGGCCGCATGGTCAATTCCGTTGATATTGGCAATTCCGTCACCGACATAGCTTACCACGCCGACTTCCTTGTCCTGAGCCTCAAGCTCGAAATTGTCAATCTCACTCTTTAATATGGAAATAATATTCTCTGTGCTGGCTGTCGCTCCGATATCCGCCTTGGCAAGCTGTTCCCTGAACTGCTTCATTCTGCCGTTGGTGCTCCAATCGAATACATCGTTGCCTGCCTGAATGACAAAGCCACCGCCGAGGGTCTTATCCTCCTCAAGCTCAAATGTAAACTCTGTTGTGTTATACTGCTTTGCCACGAAGTCCTTGATACCCTGAAGCTGCTCATCATCAGGTGCTGTCACATACTTGAGAGTAACAACGAACTCTCCCTTGCGCTCAGGAGCTGCCTCCCTGTACGCCTTAACTATGTCCTTCCACAGACCTGTGTCAGAATTGTCACACAGAAGCTTTAAAAAGTCTCTTATCTGTAACGGAAAGACCTTCTCAATCACATTGTGCTTGGATGCAAGCGATATTGAAGGATTGGCAAATTCCTCTGCAATCTGCGGTACAGCAGTAAAGATGTCATCTGCCTGTCCCACTATGTTCGCTGCAATATTCAGTTCGCGCAATGTCTTAGCATAATCTTTTGCTGTACTAATCACTTGTTCTCACCCGTCTTTGTCAAAAATTGGTTATAGAGTTCCCTGTCAGCAGCCTCACCCTGTCCTGAAGCCACAACCTTAGCTGTAGCTGCAACAACGAGCTCCTCAATCTGATCCTTGGCCTGCTTGATGGTCTTCTCCTGTTCCTTAACTGCTTCTTTTCTCGCATCGTCCATAAGCTTATCTGCTGCTGTCTTAGCATCCGTAACGATTCTGTCGTACTCTGCTCCTGCCTTGACTCTCGCATCGCTTATAACTGCTGCCTTCTCTTCCTGTGCTCCGCTCAATGCCTGCTCATACTGTACCTTAAGTGCAGCCGCATTGTCCTGAGTCGCCTTTGCATCCTCGTACTGCTTATTTATCTCAGCCTCACGCTGTGCGATAATCTTCTTAACAGGCTTAAATAAAAGCTTACGAATGATTACATAGATGATAATCAGGTTGATAACGGTAAATAACAGATTAATATCTATTCTTAACATGCTATCCTCTCCTTATCTTATATTTTTCTAACCTGATTAACCAAGTAAGATGATAATAAGGATAGCTACAACGAAACCGTAAATAGCAGTTGCCTCTGCAAGCGCACCACCTAAAAGTAAAAGCTTTGTTATCTTGCTCTCTGCCTCAGGCTGTCTAGCGACTGCCTCTGTTGCCTTACCTGCTGCGATACCGATACCGATACCGGCTCCTATACATGCTAATGCTGCAATTCCTGCTCCTAATGCAATTCCCATATTTTCCTCCGTTCTGCCGTCTGGCGGCATGTCAATAGATTATTAAATTTACTTTGTCCTGCCTGCCGCAGTGACAGGCTTACATGTGCAGCCGCTTACTCTTCGACTGCTTCCTTAATATAAAGTGATGTCAAAAATACAAATACATATGCCTGGATTAAACCATCAAAAATATCAAAGTAAAAACTGAATGGTACCGGCAGTACAACCGGAATTAACGACTTAAGCAGCTCCATAATAACGAACGCACCTAATACGTTACCAAAAAGTCGCATACAAAGTGACAACGGCTTGATGAATAACTCAAGAATGTTAATCGGCGTTACAATAGCCATCGGCTGAGTAAAGCTCTTAAGCCAGCCCTTAAAGCCCTTCCTGTGTATTCCCGCGTACTGGACGAGCACAATACTCATAACGGCAAGTGCTGCTGTTACATTGAGATCCTTCGTCGGCGGCTTAACTCCGCACAGACCAATCAGGTTAGCAAAGCCTATGTACAGAAGCACCGAACACAGATATGGCACGAAGGCTTTTCCTTCTTCCCCGGTCATTCCGATGACAAACTTCTCAAGCCAGCCTACAATGGATTCGGCAACAAGCTGTCTCTTGCTCACATTCTTAACCTTCAGCCCTCTTGTGAGGAAAATACACAGTACCAAAAGAATAACCATGATAACCCATGTAATCACCGTCGACTCGGCAATCGGAATATTAAAGCTTCCGATATGAATGGTAAAGACTGTCTCACAGTTGAGCTCTTCCATTATCTTTTCCTTCAAATCTCCCATGAACTCACTCCTTTCTCTATATTTAGTTTTTATGTAATACGTGGGTGCTTTCTGCGCTCACTGATACATTCACATATTTTACTCACAATATTTAAAAAAGCAAGTATTAATTTTTTTATCAATAGTACTTTAAGACCATTTAAGTAGGTCATGCCGCCCAATAAAAATACCCTTGCAAATAAATTTTATAAAAAATTCAGAAGTGACTACTGGTCATTTATTCAATATGTGATATTATAAGGTTCGTTGACACAAAAATGTCATTGCTCAGGCACTTCTTTGAAAATACTTAGTATTTTGTCGGTGTGCACATTGACTGTGAGCATATAAACTATATAATACCATATATAAGGAAGTCATAAGAAAAGAAAGGGAATTAACTATGAAAAATACATTGACCATCTTCGTGCGGGACTTAAAAAGACTGATAAGAAGTCCTTTCGCTCTGGCTATTGCACTTGGTCTGTGCATTCTGCCATCGCTGTATGCCTGGTTTAACATCTACTCTAACCATGACCCCTACGGCAGCACATCTAACATTAAAATTGCCATAGCCTCCGAGGATGCGGGCTATACTCTTGAGGACGGCACCTACAAGAACATGGGCGCCGATGTCTTGGAAGAACTCAAGACCAATGACAGCATAGACTGGGTTGCATGTGATACCGCAGACGATGTAATTGCCGGAGTTGAAGCCGGAGATTACTATGCAGGAGTCACAATCGGTTCCGACTTTACGGAAAGCATGTACACCGTATTCGACACCAACTTTAAGAATCCTGTTATTACATATTATGACAACGAAAAGAAGAATGCCATAGCAACCAAGATAACCGATACCGCTGTCGGTTCCCTCCAGCAGACTATCAACACTAAGTTCATTGAGGTTGTTGTAAGCACCATATTCACAGAGACAAACACAATCTCCTCAGATATTGAGGAAAAAGATCGTGCCACCACTCTGAATGATAAGCTTGTCCGTCTTCGTGACAATCTTTCTTCCTATAATAAGACACTCGACATGCTGATAAACGGCAACAGCAATCTTAGCAGCACGCTTAGCGACACCGGTTCCCAGATAAGCACTCTTGCATCCGGTATAAGCAGTGCGACCGCCAGCCTTAAAAACGCACAGGCCTCCTTTTCTAACAGCCGCACTGCGCTTAGCACATTCAGCACACAGCTTAAAACTACAATCACTGATATGTCTACGTCTCTTGATAACATTGCCACCTTGCTTGACAATACCACTCTTGCACAGGACTCACAGACCATTGCAGACAGTATTTCCAGACTTAACGCTGATGTCACCCAGCTCAGCACGCAGATGAAGAGTCTTAAGCTCCTTATTGCGGAATATTATGTTACCAACGCTGATATATCAACCCCACCTGAACTCGGTGTATTAGATACAATTGTAAACCAGATAATAAACACAATCGGTTCTCTTGCCTCACAGGCAGGCGGCAACGGAGTGCTCACACAGGCGGCTGTGGACAGTATGGTGTCCGGAATAAAGTCCTCCCTTACATCCTGTAAAAAGCAGCTTGATGACCTGTATTCCAACTATGTAAACAGTGTTGAGCCACAACTTAACAGCCTTAATGACTCAATATCCCAGACCTTGTCAAGTGTCAACTCCATCATGACAAGCCTTACAAGCGCTCTTAATGATGCAAATGAAATTCTTGACGGCGTCAGCACCACTGTTGATAAATCAAACGAGAGTCTCTCCCAGATTAAAGAGGTTATAGAAAGTGTTATTGAAGAGCTTGACAGTGTTATTGACTGGATAGAAAACACATCTGAGAGCGACAAGATTGATATGGTTACGCAGTTCCTCGGCGGTGACTCGGAGCTGTATGGTGAATTTTTCGCCGAGCCTGTAAATATGGTTACCGAGGAAATCTACCCTGTTGAGAATTATGGTTCCGGAATGACACCTTTCTACACCATTCTGGCACTCTGGGTAGGTGGAACACTCCTCGTATCACTTGTCAAGGTTCACGCAGACCCTGCAGGACTTGTGAACGTAAAACCACGCCACCTGTTCTTCGGAAGGTACCTCACCTTCTTTCTTCTAGGACAGATTCAGGCAGCTATAGTAGTAATAGGCGATATTCATCTGCTTCACAGCCAGGTGTTAGAACCCGGATTATTCTATCTGGTGGCTGTGCTTGCAAGCTTTACATTCACACTGCTGATATATTCACTTGCCATCTCATTCGGTGACCTCGGCAAGGCTCTCGCAGTCGTTGTCATGGTACTTCAGATTGCAGGTTCAAGCGGAACCTTCCCTATCGAGATGCTTCCGCAGGTATACCAGAACATATACATTTTCTTCCCATTCCCTTACGCAATCAACGCGATGCGTGAGACTGTTGCAGGAATGTATGGTTCAGCTTATATCACCAATCTTGCCCAGCTTATGATATTCGTTGTGGCAGCTCTTGTAATCGGACTTGTAATACGAATACCGTTTATGAAGATTAACCACTTTGTGGAAGAGCGGATGGAAGATACGGGAATGATGTAAATAAAATAAAAGGAGATTGTATATGTCTAGGAAAAAGATAAATCAGAACAATTCAGATATATATGGTGAGCTTGTCGATTTTCAGGACAGGCTTCATGCACAGAATCTGAAGCGTATTCATATAGGTCTGTTATGTGTGCTCATCATCCCGATGATATTCCTTGCACTCATGTTCATAACGGACAGCAACAAGGTTATATGGCTTATTCTGTGGATTGTATCGCTTTTTGCAATATCTTCATATCTGATAGTTGTCGAATACGGAGATTATAATCTGCAGCACCGCATTAACTCTATCACAGGAAGTGATGCCGAACCGGTTCCTCTCCTTGAATCCGGAATGAATGATATGAGCGGAAAGCTTGCCTCCGTCAAGGCTGAGGCGCGTGATATTATAGCTTCTGCCAAGGCATCGATGAATATTGACGAGGATTCCGATAATCCCGATGACAGCGTGGATGAATATACCTGCAATATCGACACGGACATGATACAGGAAAGCCTGAAGGAGCCGCAGGAGGATATCGGAGATGGATTATCCACGAAAGTAAACAATAAGGATGAGAAAAAGAAAGACAAGTCCAAAAAGGGCGATAAAAAGAAAGACAAGAACAAAAAGAAAAAGGATAAGAAATCCGATAAAAAAAACAGTTCAAAAAAGAAAAAGAAGAAAAAAGACAAATCCAAAAAAGCTGATAAAGACTATCGTTCAAAAAATATAGCAAAGGAGGAAGCATTCGATGAATAAAATACTCAAAGTATTCACCAACGATATAAAAAAGATATCCACCAACGTAATCGCTGTTGTGATTATTCTTGGTCTTTCAATTCTTCCTTCGCTGTATGCATGGTTTAACATTTTTTCCAACTGGGATCCATACGGTCCAGGCTCAACCGGAAATATTAAGGTAGCTGTCATTTCCAACGATGAAGGCGCAGAAATCTCAGGACTTGAAATCAACATAGGAGCCACCGTTGTCGATGCCCTCAAGTCCAACAACTCTATCGGGTGGGTATTTACCGATAACACCGAAGCTACCATCGAAGGCGTCAAGGCAGGAGATTACTACGCCGCACTTGTCATCCCGGCAACATTTTCCGAGGATATGGTGAGCTTTCTCGGCGGTGACCTCGAGCATCCGCAGATTATATACTATGAGAACGGAAAGAAGAACGCAATCGCTCCTAAGATTACCCAGAAGGCACAGAAATCCGTCCGTCAGCAGGTCAATGCCACATTCATAAGCACACTTGCGGAATCGGCAATGAAGGCAGGCAATGTCATATCCTCAACAGACAGTGATGGTGTAAGCATAGCCGATACCATGACAGAGAAGCTCACCGCTCTCTCCGATGACATGGACACATATATAAGCATACTCTCATCCTTTAAGGGTATTATGGATTCCGCACAGAGCATAATTGCGACAACTAAGATTATGCTTCCAAGCCTTGAGACTGTACTTGACAGCAGCAAAACCTCCCTTTCAAGCATGCAGACAATGGTCAACAGCTCCACAAGCACTGTAAACACCGTATCCGATATGATGCTTACAAGCCTTGACATGATTGACAATACCCTTACCATGATATCCAATGTGGTAAACAGCGACCTTTCATCTGCCCAGGCAATATCCAAGGCAGTATTAAATGGAATAGGTGCTGTGAATAATATGATTCCTTACGCAAAGGATATATTCAACAGCTCAGTATCCGGAATAGAGTCCAAGGGCGATGAAAAAATAAATGCACAGATAAACGTCATCCGTGCACAGTTCGACACAATCAAATCAGATGCAGACCGTGTAGGCTCATCGGCAGCAGTCGCTGTCGCTAACTCCAATGACCTGATTGCCAAGGTTCAGGCAGAGATTAAAGTCTGCTCCGATGACATAGCAGCATTGAAGAGCACATACAGCAATTCGGTCAAGCCCCAGCTCAGCTCCACAATAACAAATGCACAGGCAGCGCTTAACACTACCGTAAACGCACTTTCCGGCTTCAACTTAAATCTTAACAGCACGGACAACGTACTCACCAATTACTCGGACACACTCGCGGACGGCAATACCAACCTTGACACAACTCTTGAACTTGCGCAGGAGCTGTCAGATTATATTAAGACACTCACTGACAATATGAATGAGCTGTCAGACAACGAGAACTATAACAAGCTTGTGGATATCATTGATACCAACCCTGAGCTTCTCGGAGAATTCGCCGCCTCCCCTGTCGCACTCGATACGGTGCATGTCTACCCTATTGAAAACTACGGTTCGGCGATGGCTCCATTCTATACCGTGCTTGCCCTGTGGGTAGGAGCGCTCATACTTGTTGCCATCGTACATGTAAATGTTCATCCGATACCGGGTGTAACAGGAATCGCCCCACGCCATGCCTACTTTGGAAGATATATTCTCTTCTTCCTCGTAGGACAGCTGCAGACGCTCATAACCGTCCTCGGCGACCTTCATTTCATAGGAATACAGTGTGAACACCCTGTGATGTTATGGTTCGCCGGTGCAATGTGCAGCTTCGTATTCACATTGTTCATATACTCACTGACAGTCGCTCTCGGCAACATAGGAGAGGCTCTCGCGGTAGTTGTAATGGTTGTCCAGGTTGCGGGTGCCGGATGTACCTTCCCTATAGAGACGCTCCCTAAGGTCTTTCATTCGCTGTACAATTACCTTCCCTTCCAGTTCGGCATGAACGCCATGAAGGAAGCAATCGCGGGACTGTATGAGGATGACTATTGGAGATATATCGCAAAGCTTTCGGTATATATTCTCGTCTCACTCTTTATCGGACTTGTCGGTGCAATACCATTCCGCAGACTCAATAAGATTATCGACAAGAATAAGGAAAAATCGGGGATTATGATATAATCGGAAAAAACCACAAGAAATGCGTATTTTCCCCAAAACAATAAGTACAATTGCTTATTGTTTTGGGGAATAATTTGTTTTATAATAATTATAAATCAGGATTGGACATGGAGGAAATATATGGATTACAAGGTAATAGACAGGTACATTGATGAGCTTCTCACCAAGAGCACACCGGACAGACCTATCTGGAATATAGAAAAGATATTGCAGGGACTTAAGTCCACATGGAATTACATAGACGGGTGCATGATTAAGGCACTTCTTGAAATGTACTCCATCACCAGAAAGCAGGAATACTTTGATTTTGCGGATGCGTTTATCGACTACCGCGTTCACGATGACGGAACAATCGACGGCTACGATGTATCAGAACTTAATATCGACAATGTCAATGCCGGAAAGACTCTTTTTGAGCTTTATGACCTCACGGGCAAGGAGAAATACCGCAAGGCTATCGACCTTATCTACAGCCAGATTAAGCTCATGCCTCGTACTGCAGAGGGAAGCTTCTGGCACAAGAATATCTACCCTAATCAGGTATGGCTTGACGGTCTTTATATGTGCCAGCCATTCTATATGGAATATGAGACACGTTTTAACGATAAGAAGAACTATGATGATATATTCCTTCAGTTCAAGAACGTCATAAAGAATATGAAAGACCCTGTTACAGGTCTTTACAAGCATGCCTATGACCACTCACGCGAAATGTTCTGGTGCGACCCTGTCACAGGTCTTTCACAGAACTTCTGGCTCCGTGCCCTCGGCTGGTACTCTATGGCACTTCTCGACACCATAGATAAGGCAGACCCTGACTGCAAGGATACACAGCTTTTAAAGGACACATTCACAGACCTCATGGAAGCTATGTTAAAGTATCAGGATGAGAGCGGCATGTGGTATCAGGTTGTCAACTATGGCAAGCTTGAGCCTAACTATCTTGAGACAAGCGGAAGCTCCATCATGGCTTACGCACTTTTAAAGGGTGTCCGTCTCGGCTATCTCCCTGAGAGCTACCGTGAGTACGGTGTAAAGGCATTCAACGGTGTATGTGACAAGTACCTTTCTGAGGATGAGAACGGAGAAATGCACCTTGGCGGTATCTGCCTCGTAGCAGGTCTTGGCGGCAAGCAGATGCGTTCCGGAACCTTCGACTACTATATGTCGGAGCCTGTTGTAAAGGATGACGCTAAGGGCGTCGGACCGTTCCTTCTCGCTTATACTGAAATGTTGAGATTGAATAAATAGGCAAAAAGTGGTAACTGAATATTATTTTCAGTTACCACTTTTTTGTTATCTCCATCTTCACAACATCGCCGTAAATAATTCAGGATTAATTATGTTTAAGTTTTAATATTGTTAATACTCTTCAGCTCGTTCAAACACACATCTTTCAGCGCTGGAATCATTTAAACTATACCAGTACAATCTGTCATCAGCGCCAAAATAAAAGGAGCCGCTGCCATCATCATATATGGTTGTTATTTTCACTGTTCCATCATCATTATAAAATTCATTCACACAGGTTCCATAATACTCCAGTTCATTATACTCATCATCATATACTCCAGTGAAATGCCATGCTGTATTTTCGCTTGCACCGCTTGACCAGTTTATCTCAATGCTAAAAATACCATCATCGTATGCTTCAATCTCCATATTGCAGCGCTGGCTATTTATATCCCACCAGGTTCCTACGAACATATCATTAATTATATCGCTCCGCCCCTGCATGTCACCATTATATGATGCCGAGCTTTCTTCATTAAAATCTGAAATTATATTATCTTGTTTTTCATCATTACCCTGTAATAATTCATCAACACCAATAGATATATCATTATCGTATGCATAGAACAAATAATTTATAACTAATCCTATCTCATACGAATTATATGTTACATCGTCTATCTGCATTGAACTTATTTCAAACATACCATTGTCATAAATTGTATACTCAATTGATATGTAAGAATTCTTTTTAAATTCTCCGCTGAATCTAACTACCCATCCATCATTACTATTTTTTACAAATTTCCAATGGTTATTTTCAAAATAATGATCAAACACATCCTCAAAAGTACAATCGTAATCACTATAAGAAGCTTTCATAACCGGATTCACGTATGTTTCTTTTATATATGTAGAAGCTGCTACGATAACCGTCATAATCAGGAAAAAAAGCGGATAAAATTTATAAACCCTACTTCTTCTTTTGATTGTCAAACAGAGCTTTGAAGCCTCTTCAGCAGGCAATGAACGATCTACCTGTCTGAGCAGATAGACAAATATCGGATAGCACTCTAAAATATCGTCTGTGTTTTCAATAGTATATCCCCCATATTCAGACTCTCTTTCAATCAGGTACTCATGTCTTTTTGTAACGATAGTCAAGGTATCATTATAATATATAACTCTTTCAATAAGCTTACAATTACTGCACTCTAACATCTCCTTGATTTCGGGCAGACTGCCATCCCCTATAAGAGACACCGCATCATATATAACCCCATCCATCTTACGGGATAGCAATGACGATATGACATAAAAAGCAAACATTTCAATAGCAATGAAAATCAATGCTATTAACGCAATATTGAATACCGAATAACCTATCAGCTCCAATACTGAAGTATGTGAATTAACACATTCAATAATATTAGGAAAAATCTTATTTACAAATATAGTAATAAAGACTACCAGAGCCGCCGCCATACTTGCATAGAGAAAAATCTTGAAAGTAATGTTGACAAAAGAAATGCCATTTCTAATGCTTTCAGGAACCTCATACTCTTCCATTTCTTCCATTGTTTCCGGAAAATCATTATAATCAATATCTGTTTCAGTGTCATTCGGATTATATGGTGCACTATTGTTGGGGGTTCCACAAGCAGGGCAAAATCTGTCCGTATCCTTTAACTGATTACCGCAATTTCTGCAAAACATATGTAATTCCTCCTCGTCTTTTCATAAGTTTCTACTGTAAAACAGAGTTAAAGGTGATAGATATATTTTTCATGTGCTCTTAATAACTGCCTCCAATCAACAAGCGCATAATCAGCAGTTTCATCATCAGTCTCCGAATAATACTCTATTTTGCAATATTACATATATCAAAAAAAATCTCCTGCCAGTATTCCTAACAAGAGATTTTCTTTTCTATAATATCTCAAGCTTACATTCATATTTAGGACAATATCCTACAGACTGTATCCTAGTGTTTTTCTTTGTACATATTTTTTCGCACTTATCCATATCCCATAGATTCATATTCGCAACATGCGGAGAAATAGCACTATTTGCAGGGTCGTACCAGTATTTGCAAAAACCGCAATAATGGTTGACTTTAATATTAACTATCATTTAACAGTCTGCCTCCTTCATCACTTGTGCTTCTTTGAATCTTTTTTAAACTGCTTTGCCAATTTATCAAAATTCTTTTTAACTGTCTTAATATCCTTACCCTTTATGTAGTAATCGATAGCTATATAACCCATCGACATCGTACCTGTTGATGCAATCCCCGCACTCACGGCTGAACCGGTCACAGGGACAATAAAATTCAGGAGCTTGGATGCCTGCTGCGCAAATGTTCTTAAAATAACTCCTCCTGTTCCGATTCCTCCCAGACTAAATAAAAATTCCTTAGCTGTGTCAAGGGAAATTTCCCTTCCACTCATGGCAGCTATGAGTAAAACCATAAATGACTGCAGGGTCAAAAGAATATATACATCCGATATAGGTATAGGTACCAGCGCAATCGTCCCTGCGATTGTTGAAAATGCCGCAACGAGCTGTTTAGCGATACGCTCAACGACTTCCTGCAGTTCAAACGATATTCTAAACCCCCGTTTGGCAGCTATGTCGTCTATTCCATTTTCAATCGCATTTCTAAGCTCATCTATGTTATATCTGCCATCAAAAGCAATCTTCAAGGACTTTCTTTCTCTGTCTGTTAAGCCGTTTATCTCTTCATTGCCGAGCTTTATCCCCTTCTTCCCCCACTCAATGTTTGAAGATACACCTATTACCTTGTCGGCAAGAATACCTTTTTGAATGAAGTTGGATTCATATGTGTCTACAATCCTTCCGATTGCAGCCCTCTTAGTCTGACTGTAATTTTCTGCTCCCTGCTCACTTGTCGGTGCCACATTGTCACACTTGTTTATTACAACAATAAGAGGAAGCTCTTTATTATGGTTTCTGTTGTAGCGCTGCCGCACATCCTTTACAAATTTTATGTCCCCATCAATAGCATTATCACGTACATCTGCGCTCTCAACCAACAACATAATGTCCGGATGGAATCTCTCAATATCACTTTTTAACTGCTGTTCCGAGCTTGTGGCATTAATGGCAATGGATTCTGCAATACCTCTGGTATCATATATGTCCATAAGTGCATTACCATTTACATCCGTGACTGTATATCTGTTTGAACCCTCAGTACAGCTTTGGGAATTACTGACATTTGCCACATAAGCTCCACATATCGCATTTATGAGAGTACTCTTTCCGACACCTGTTCTTCCCATAAAAAGAATCCTGGGAACTCTTGTACCATCTACGGTGCTCAAAAGCTCATTAAGCTTCTCATCACCAAATACAAGTGACTTGATTTTATCTTTTACCTCTTCCGGAATAGGAAGAGTATCAAGCGCACCTGATGCTTTGTTTAGCATTCTCTTCATGTTATTGATTCTGTCTTTTATTTTTTTTGAGTTTTCCATATTATTTTCCTCCATTATGTAGATTATGTTCTGCTTCTTTATGTTAATTATAATTAACAGCTCTGCTATTTGGTCGCTCCACAGGCGACATTTTAAAATTCATACATAACAGCCGGCTATGTATTCAATGTCTCACCTGTATACTTAAAAAGTATATTATTTAACTGAAAAATATCCTTTTCGCCATTTTCTATAGCCCATTCCACGAGCTGGTCGAACTTACTTCCCGGATTAAATGCCAGCCCGGCTCTTGCCATCAAATCATGTGACTGTTCCTTGTTAAGCCCCAATGCAACGCACAGAGACATGACCGTCTTTTTCCTGGGTCTGCATTTCAAATCACATTTAATCTTCGAATATAATTTTCTGTCTATGTTAGCACGTTTCCATATGTCTTTGCCATCCATCCCTGATTGGTCAATAATTTCAAACAACTTATCATGAAAGGAGGCACCATTATCGGAAATACTTTTTTCTATTGCTGATATTGGCACTTTTGCCGCCTCTATTCTGGCTGTATTATTCAGAGCTTTCTCAACGTTCTTCACAATATATCTTCCACCGACCCTAAATTTTTCTATCTCTACCAATTATAACCATTATTATCCACTATTTGGTCGTATGAAAAACGACATTTGTACATGTCCTGATAGCTGCTGCAAAACATGCAGACATTAAAAAAGCATGCAGCTGTTAACTACATGCTCAATGTATCTCCTGTGTATTCATAAAGGATATTATTCAGTTCCAATATATCATACTGCTTATTTTCTATAGCCCATCCGACAATCAGGTCAAACCTGCTTCCCGGGTTAAATGCCAGTCCTGCTCTTGACATCAGGTCTTTTGTCTGTTCCGCATCCAGTCTTAACCCAATACATAATGACATTACCGTCTTTTTCTTAGGCCTGCATCCGGGGTTAGACTTTATTTTGGAAAACAGTTTTCTATCTATTCCGGCATTTTTCCATACGTTTTTGTCCTCCATTCCCAAATCATCTATAAGCTCAAACAACTTGTCATGGAATGAAATCCCATTCTCCGAAATAGATTTTTCTATCTTACTTATAGGAACCCTCTGGATTGTGCCCACGGATACGGATTCCTCTTTCTGTATTTTCCGGATTCTTGTCATCTGTTCATCCGTCAAATTAAATATGCCCCTGCCACCGGACGCATTATATGTAATGTAATTATCCAGCATTTTTTTAATTTCATCCGGTATACAGTATTCTTTTTTACTCGACTTGTTAAACAACATTTTTGCTCCTTTTTTGGCTGGGACAGGGGTCTGACACCGGTGTCCCAATGTTGGGACGCCGGTGTCAGACCCCTGTCCCAGATTTACATTACCACGGTTATTCTAAGCGACTTCCCATCATCCGTGCGTGCACTTATCCTCCCCCCGTGCGCCTCAACAACCGCCTTAGCCACAGAAAGTCCTATTCCGTAGCCCCCGGTCCGGGAGTTGTGCGACTGTTCTGCCCTGTAGAAGCGGTCAAAAAGGTGATTCACACTCTCCGCATCGATGTGTCCGCAGGTGTTGTATATCTCAAGCTTTATCGTCCTTGATACAGCGGGCTGCTTTATTAGCGCTGCCTGCCTCGGTTCAACAGAGGATTTTTTATTTGAAATCGAATTTTGACATTTTGACTTTGAAGCTGTGTTCTGCTTCCCTGCAATGCTTGATAGTTTCACCCTGATATTTCCTTCGCTATCAGCGTATTTAACTGCATTATCCACAAGTATTGAGACAAGCTGCCTTACCGCCTTCTCATCCCCGATATAGGATATTCCGGGTTGTATGTCAAGCTCAAGCTTCTTATTCTCATTGATGGCACGAGCCCTGAAAGCTTCTGCCGTCTCCTCCACCACATCGGACAATGGAAACTCTATTTTTACGGTATTTCTCTGTCCTTCCTCCAGCTTTGCAAGGTATATGAGGTCATTTGTCAATGCTGTGAGCCTCTTTGTCTGCTTCCTGATATCGTCAAGCCACTCGCTTTCACCACATTCCAGCTCTACCAGCTCCGCATCAGCGTCAATTATGGTCAGCGGTGTCTTAAGCTCATGCCCTGCATCTGTTATAAACCGCTTCTGTTTATCATAGCTCTCACTCACAGGCTTCACAATTCTTCCAGAGAAAAATACAAGAAGCAGAAACACTGCAAGCATACCGGCAATCGATATGGCGGTGCTTATAAATAATACCGAATGGAAATTTGAGAGTCCCCTGCCACAATACAGAAATATGATAAGGCTTCCGCTATCGGCTTCCTTTAAAGTGAATCTATACTGTCCCATAAAGCCTTCCGTTTTGCCGCTGGCTAAGGCTTTCACCGCATATTCTGCCGCTTCATCCGTATCCGTCCCGGCAATCTTTCCCGTATCTATGGTGCTCACATTTCCATTGCTATCCATCATAACCGAAAAATATCTGCTCTCATACGGTGCCTCCGGCGACATTCCCTTAAACATCTCACCCCCATGCCCATGCGACATATCCGGTCTTGGAAAGCTTCCGTTATTTTCCTTTAAAATATTCAAGGTTCTGTCAGCATCATCCACCATCCTGGTGTAATTTAGCACATTAACCGTACCTATTATAATAAAAAGTACAATAAACAGTGACAGCATGGCAACCGCCACCAGCTTTTTACGAAGTTTTTTTATCATGGTATCCTCTTTCTCATTAAAGATAGTTGCAGAATTCGCGTTTCTCAGTTATCCAGACATATCAATCCTAATGCCTGCCTGCTTTCTCCTCCAGCGAATACCCCGCATTCCGAGTTGCCTTTATCTGTATATCGGCATTCAGGGCTTCTAACTTCTTTCTGAGATAAGAAATATACACCCAAACCACGTTTATCTCCGCCTCACTGTCATAGCCCCAGACTTTCTCCATGAAACGCTCCGTGGATATGAGCTGCTTGGGATTCGCCATCATCATCTCCATCATCTGATACTCCTTGTTCGCAAGCTTATATGAACCGGAAGGTGATGACAGCTCATAGCTTGCAGTATCAAGCGTTATATTCCCGACATGCATTGAGGAATCCGCATGTATATTGGCATTCGCACTTCTTGTCATCGCCCTGATTCGCGCAAGCAGCTCCTTCGTGTCAAACGGCTTGGTAAGATAATCATTGGCGCCGCTGTCAAGTCCCTCCACCTTATCATCTATCTCAGACTTCGCTGTCAGTACCAGCACCGGGACCATATTCCCTGCCGCGCGCAGCTTCTTAAGCGCCGTAATTCCATCCATCTTTGGCATCATCACGTCCATTATCACTCCGTCATAATTGCCGCTCTCAAGATATTCCAGCGCCTCCACACCGTCATATACGGCATCCACGGAAAAATTATTTTTTTCAAGTATAGCTTTCACCGCTCTGGAAAGCGATTTCTCGTCCTCCGCAAGAAGAAGTCTCATATAAAACATCCTCCAATCACATTATTTTTTCACGGATTATACAATTTATAATAGATATAAAATTTCCAGATTGCAAGCCGGATTTGAAATTTGAACATTCTGTGAAATTACACCCACTTTACAAAAACTTTAAATTATTTTTAAGTTGATTTAGGGTTCGCGGCTTAAACTCATCTCATACAAAGAACAAAACACATAAAGAGGTGGTTAATATGGCAGTTCAGACAGTATTCAAACGATATGAGCTAAAATACCTTATGACCAGGGAGCAGCAGCAGCTTCTGTTAAAAATCATGGATGGACATATGGCGCTTGACAAATACGGACATACGACTATAAGAAATATCTATTTTGATACCGACAATTACAGACTTGTAAGACATTCAATCGAAGGTCCGCCATACAAGGAAAAGCTGAGAATACGAAGCTACAGCCACGTATCCGGAAATGACAATGTTTTCGTGGAATTAAAGAAAAAGTATAAATCCGTAGTTTACAAAAGGAGACTTGTCCTCCCACTGGATGAGACGATGGAAGCGCTCACCATGCACCGCCCACTTCCGACCAGCTCACAGATTGCTGATGAGATAAATTATTTTTGCAGCTACTACAGAACATTAAGACCTGCAGTGTTCCTAAGCTACGAGCGCGAGGCATTCTACTCAACGGACTGCAGCGATTTCCGCGTAACCTTTGATGAGAACATTCTCTACCGCGATGAAGACATATCATTATCCGGTGAAATATACGGAACACCTATAATCGAAAAAAATCAGGTGCTCATGGAAATCAAAACTCCGGGCGGCATTCCTATGTGGATGACCGATTTTCTCACCGGACAGAGAATATACAAGACCTCGTTTTCCAAGTACGGAGCCGCCTACAAGGACATGGTTCTAAACAACAAATGCATGTACGGCTTCAACCATGACACCGTTTTAAACAGTCTGCTATCCCCTGCATACTGCACCGCAAATGCTGTTAACTAAATGCTTATAACCGGTGCAAATATCCTACGCCACCACAGCTTTAGTCAATCAGACTATGAATATACAGATAAATTCAGCTTTCGGAATAATTATTACATATTAAAGAATGGAGATTAAACACAATGACAAATAATATTTTTAGAGGAATTTTTGATTCAGATTTGACGAATGTTATATCCGTCACAGATTTTTTCCTATGTATCGGAACAGCACTTTTAATCGGCTTGATTTTCGCAGGAATGTATATTTATCGCACAAAAAGTTCTAAGAGCTTCGTTGTCACGCTGGCACTCCTGCCTGCCACCGTATGTATGGTAATCATGATGGTAAACGGAAATGTCGGTGCAGGTGTTGCCGTAGCCGGAGCCTTCTCGCTGGTACGCTTCCGTTCCGCTCCCGGTTCAGCCAAGGAAATCGGTGCTATCTTCCTTGCAATGGCAGCCGGACTTATAACAGGAATGGGCTACCTTGCCTACGCTATTCTCTTCAGTGTGATTATGGCGGTTATCTATATTATATATACAGAGCTTGAAAGAAAAAGCAAGGACAGGGGTGCGCTCTACAAGACACTACACATTACAATTTCTGAGGACTTAGACTATGATGAGGTATTCGAAGAAATTTTCAAGGAATACACATCCGAGTTCGAGCTTACACAGGTAAAAACAACCAACATGGGAAGCATGTTCAGACTGACATATAACATTACCCTTCTTGGCAGCGCTTCTGTCAAGGAAATGCTCAACAAGCTGCGCTGCCGCAATGGAAACCTTGAAATTACGGTTTCTAAGCAGGATAATCAGGCTATAATGTTATAAACACATAGGCAATTTCGAAGCCCAAATTTTACGGTAAACCGTTGTACAATTTTACTAGTACACCGCCGGACCTTTTGAAACCAGTAATAGTTTGCGTAGTAAACTAATGTCTTTAGCGGCTGTATTTTAGCCGCTTATGTACCGCTACTGGTTTCAAGGAGTGTAATAGTTCGACTATGTCGAACTAATGTGTCCGGAAGGGTGCAAGTAAAGTTGCACAACGTACGGCTGATACAAACAGAGTTTTGCAATTATCTAATAAACACGCTCAGAAAGGAGACACAATATGATTAAATATAAATATATTAAAACAATATCTGCCGCCCTCATATCTGCAATGCTGATTACAGGGTGCAGTGCACACAATTCCGGTTCAACCACAAATGACAGTTCACACGGAGTCTCAGCAAGCTCAACAGACACTTCCGCTGCAGCAGGAAAAAATACCGATGGAGACTCATCGGATAACTCGACAAATGAAAGCTCAGGCTCAGCCTCCAACAGCTCATCTTCCGCAACCACCGTATCCAATGCCACATCCATCAATACATCGGATATGTTCACGAATCGTGACAAGGAAATCGGCTATGACGAGAGCACAAGTGTAAAACTCACCTTAAACGGTGACAGTATAAGCAGTTCTTCCAGCTCAGTCGCAATATCCGGCTCAACAGCCACGATATCGGAGGAGGGAACCTACATTATATCCGGCACATTAGATGACGGAATGATAATTATAGATGCGGACAAAAATGCAAAAATCCAGCTTGTGCTTGACAATGCCAGCATAAACAGCAGCACATCCGCGGCAATCTATGTATGCAATGCAGATAAGGTATTCATAACTCTTGCTGCCGGTTCCGAAAACACACTTTCAAACGGCGGTGAATATATCGCAATAGATGACAACAATATTGACTCCGTCATCTTTTCCAAGGATGACCTTACACTCAACGGAAGCGGAATTCTCACCATAAACGCCGGCACCGGTCATGGAATTGTCTCAAAGGATGATCTTGTAATCACAGGCGGGACATACAATATCACCGCAGCAGGCCATGGTCTTTCCGCAAAGGACAGCATAAGGATAGCCGATGGAGGCTTCACAATAGTATCGGGCAAGGATGGTATCCATGCCGAAAACAGCGATGATGAAGCTCTTGGCTTCATCTATATTGCCGGTGGAGACTTCGATATAACGGCACAGGGAGATGGCATAAGTGCAGGATATTATCTTATGATAGACAACGGAAGCTATAACATAACAACCAAAGGCACTGGAAGTGATGACAGTGCAAAGGGACTCAAGGCAGCCGGTAACCTCATTGTAAATGACGGTACCTTCACAATCAGCACCACCGATGATGGTCTGCACAGCAACTCTGATATGTCCATCAACGGGGGCAGCTTCACGATTGCGACAGGCGATGACGGTCTGCATGCCGACAATGATCTGATAATCAACAGTGGTGTCATTGACATCACCGATTGCTACGAGGGACTGGAAGGACTTACCATAACAGTTAACGATGGCACAATAAACATTAACGCCTCGGATGATGGTATAAATGCAGCCGGCGGCACCGATTCAAGCGGCTTTGGCGGTTTTGGACATGATGCTTTCTCTGCTGATTCCGATGCAAACATCTACATCAATGGTGGAACAATAACCATCAATGCCGATGGCGATGGTATCGATTCCAACGGAAACCTATACGTTACAGGTGGTGTAATCTATGTATCCGGTCCTGAATCAAGTGCCGATGGTGCCCTCGACTATAACGGCGAAGCAACAATCACAGGCGGAACCTTGATTGCGGCAGGTGCATCGGGAATGGCTGAGAATTTCGGTTCGGATTCTACCCAAGGAAGTATTCTTGTCACCTTCACCACACAGTCCGCAGGAACAACAATCAGTCTTCTCGATGAGTCCGGAAGTACGCTGCTTTCATGGCAGTCCGACAAGACCTACAGCAGCGTTGTCATAAGCTCACCCGATATCGTAGTCGGAAATACCTACACCATCAAGGCGGGCGATTATGAAACCACAGTAACCATGGACAGCACCATATATGGAAGCGGCATGGGAATGGGCGGCTTCCCGGGTGGCGGCGGCTTCCATGACGGTGGCTTTTCCGGTAACAATGGTAACAATAACGGCGACACTAACAACATGGGTGGTCAAAGACCCGACAGAAATAATGGAAATACGGATGAACAGCGACCGAATAGGGAAAACAACGGCTCTGATGGTCAAAGACCTGATGGAAACAATGACATGACTCCTCCGGATGGCAGCTCAGATATGATGCCACCGGATGGTATGACGCCCCCTGATGGCAGCTCGGATATGATGCCTCCGGATGGTCACGGCAGCATGACTCCTCCGGGGCAGGAGACAGGGAATCAGGAAACCTGATATTAGTCATGTAGCTACAAATAATATAAATCCCCTCCGGACCATCAGGAACGGAGGGGACAAAAAATTACTTCTTTAACCTATCATCTGTTTTAAATCTTTCCATTCCGAATTCCTCCGGCATGGAAGCCCTGGTTTTACAATAATATTTCTAGGGAGACGTTTCTTAATACATAGTCATCAAGTACCTTTTTAATATATTGATTCAGTCACATACAACTAATTCCCTATCAGATATAATCATTTCTGCAACTGATTAATTATCTGTTCTCTATCCTTGTCCGGTATACCCAAGGCATTAAGCGCCTGCTCCAGCGTAAGCTTCATATTATTCATAAGATTTTTTACAGACGTTATCTTCTCCCTTATCGCGTATTCTTTCACACATTCCTCTGCGTATTCCCTTGCATATTTTTCAACAGCCTCACTCATATTCCCACGCCCTTTCTCCGTCTCCTTGTAATGTTCCACTCCGTCTGCCAGCTCACTATAATACATCTTCTCCGAATCGGTCTGATGAAAGTCGCTCACCAGCTTGCCGATTGCGTCATCGCCATTATAGCTGCCATTCACATAAATGATATGTGAACCGTCACCAAATGTTTCTTCTGTCTCTTTTATATATCGGTCTACATGGTATAATGGTAAACCTTTCCCAAACTTATCACGCTTATAAATAAATATTACATAGGAATCCTTCAATTCCTTGAGCGGCTGGCTCTCCTTTAACATTCCTGTGTCCAGCATACTGCTGTGATAACGCGCCCTGCGGACGTGTGCACCTTCAGAGCCTCCCTGTACCTCAATGTTCATCTCTTCGCCAGCCACATCAATTGCGTGTACATCCAGTATGATATTGCGCCCTCCAACCTTGGCATTGCGGATTTCTTTCTGGCCATTCACACTTATGACCTTGATATTTCTGCCAAGTATAAGCCTAAGTACAAGCTCCGTTGCCTTAGTATTCTTGTCAAATACCCTGCCCATCAGTTCATCGTCAAACAGTGTCAATGTATCTACAAGCGAATTGACCCTCTCCCATTCCTGCTTAACATATTCTTTGTGTTCTGTATCCATTTTACCTCCTGTAGTTGTGGTGCAGGAGATATTTAATACATAACCGATTGTGCTTATTATATAAGCATTGCACCCGGCTTAATGTATAATGCATCGCACCTGTGCTTACTATATAAGCATTTCACATTGCTTAATATATATTCATCAAGCCCATGCTTATTATTCTGCTCATATAACATCAGCCGGCGGTATCAGCTGTCTCCTGCTAAGTTAATTGGATTTCAAGCATAGACCTCTGAATATTCACCATAAACCGGTTATATGAAATATAGAACCTTATGAGCTGTAAAACATCATAAAATATAGAATTTCAAGAAATATGCTCTGGATTTAGATTAGCATAATAAACCATGCATGTCAATATCCTCTTTGATACAATTCTGCATAATATTTATATCCCTTTAGTTTAAAAATAACCGCATTATTCACCTTATATTAACAAGAAAAGACTTCCATGCCGAATTACTCCGGCATGGAAGCCCCATGAATTTCTACATCAAAGCCCATCACTCAGCTAAAATCATGCCCATTTATCAATCTCTCTGCCTTAATGTAATCATCAGCCGATATTCCAAGCGCATCACACGCTTCCTCCAGTGTCACTTTCCTCCGATACATAAAATTATTCACCAGCTTGCATAGATTTTCGGCTGTCCCGCGCTCTATTCCCTGCTCAACTCCGCTGGCATACCCTGCCTGCCGCTCTGCCGCACGTAGCTTCCGCTCTTCCTCTTCCTGGTTATACTCAAATATACTCATCATCACTACCTCCGCACGGTTCCTTCTTAGGAAATCCGCCAGCACACCATTTCTTATGCACTCATCAACCGCCCTGTTGACTGCCTCGTCAAGTGAGCCAAGCTCTGTTTTATATCTTCTCACCAGTGCCACATACTGTGCATACTCCCTGAGCGTGCGGCTCTGCTTCATAAGCCCGGCATTTCTGCCGTAGTTAATATTGAGCACCGTGACCCTCAGCTCAAGCGCCGGATTGTCAACCCTCGGCTCAAATGCCTCCGAAAGCCTGTATTCGCTCTTATCCGCACATTCATCCTGTCCATTATAGAACACTATGAAATTCGGCGCAGGCACCTTCTGTATTGCCGATGAATACAGCGACTGCGTCTCCACCAGCCTGCTGTACTCAGCTGTGATATAAAGCAGGTCACGTAACGGCATATTAGGGTTGACCGTCGACTGGTGCTCATACAGATATATTCCTGTATTAAGCAGAAACGCAAGGTCATTCTTCATTCCCATATACACCGCATTCTCCAGTGTCACTATCTGCAGGTCATCCGCGTTATCGTAATTTTTCCCGGACACCGCATTGTACAGCTCAAGCAGATTTTTCTTGTCAGAAAACAGCATTCTGAATATCGTGTCCTTATAACGGCGGTTGGCATACAATACCTTCCCGTCAACTGCTGCATTCCCACTCTTGATTCCATTAGTACCCTTCATTAAATACCTCCTGTAGTTGTGGTGCAGGAGATATTTAATACATAACCGATTGTGCTTATTATATAAGCATTGCACTTGGCTTAATGTATATGCAGCATGCCTGTTCTTACTATATAATAATTGCACATTGCCTAATGTATACGCATCACACCTGTTCTTACCATATAAGCATTTCACATTGCTTAATATATACTCATCGAGCCTGTGCTTATTATTCTGCTCATATAACATCAGCCGGCGGTATCAGCTGTCCCCTGCTAAGTTAATTGGATTTCAAGCATAGACCTCTGAATATTCACCGTAATCCGGTTATATGAAATATAGAACCTTATGAGCTGTAAAACCCATAAAATATAGAATTTCAAGAAATATGCTCTGGATTTAGATTAGCATAATAAACCATGCATGTCAATATCCTCTTTGATACAAT
>CEAF01030030.1_pt1 | contig 42671 bp, 20 predicted proteins | sample 557431 | NCBI WGS metagenome assembly CEAF01 (sample SAMEA3182068, study PRJEB8094) | gut metagenome | biome: human; feature: gut; material: Stool; isolation source: human stools | place: Canada | collected 2013-11-18 | reverse complement strand
TTTCTCTATTCAGTCCTTAAGCATCACTGTCACTTGATACATACAAACTCCCGCTCTACTTTGTTGCTAAAGTAAAAGTAAAAAAAGAAGTAATATGCATAAGTAAACGATTTCATTCGATCCTTTGTTTTTGCTTTGGTTTCTAATTCTAGGGCAAAAGTAATAATTTTCTGTTAGATGCAAACAAAAAGCGATACTTTTTTTCTATTCTTGCCTAAAAAATATAAAAAGGACACTTAGAAGATACCCGGAAGAGTTTCCGGCTTTGCTCCCAGAGTCTTGAATTCACCGTTCAAACCGGCTTCATCTTTCGGGTTCAGCTCCAATGATTTCTTCATGTCCTCGATAGAACCGTCCTTGTCGCCATTTAACAATTTGGCACGTCCGCGTTCCTTATAAGCTTCTGCGAAGTTCGGATTCAGCTCAATGGCTTCGTCAAAGAGTCCGATAGCTTCCGTCAGTTTCTTCTGACTGATGTAAAGTCGTCCCAGATAGAGGTACGCCTGTTCGTTGAAAGGATTTATTTCCGTGACAAGTCGATAATCCTTTTCCGCTTCTTCGGACTCTCCGTTGTCCTCCTTCACTTTTCCATGTAGGAGTATCGCCGTTTCTTCTTCCGGATTCTGAGCCAATATGGCATCTACATCCTCCATTACCTCTTTGTATTGTTTCATTTTCAATAAGGCTTCTGCGCGTAACAGACGGGCTTCGATGAAATCATCCTTCAAGGTGATAGCTTTGGTGAGGTGGGCGATAGTCATCAGGTCGTCGTCCTGGCCTTTGCGGGCTTTTCCCAGCAGATAATGCGCTACGGCATTTCCTTCTTCGATGGCGATGGCCTTGTTGGCTGCCTCTTCCATAGCCTGATAATCTTCCTGAATGAAGCATACATTCGCCAATGTCAGGAAAGTATTGGTAACATGAGGTTCCATTACAGCCATTTTCTCCAAAAGTTCGCGGGCCTTTGCCGTTTCTCCCAATTGGACGTAGAGTTGGCTGAGATATCCCAATGTCTCGAAATCCTCCTCAATGGCAAGGGCTTCCGTGAAACATTTTACGGCATAATCCGGGCGTCCCATGCGTTGCGCGCGCAAACCGTCATATTTGAAGATCTCGAATCTTTTCCGGTCGTTTTTCTGCTTTTCACTTTCCAGTGTCTCCGATTTCCCGGAGAAGAAAGATTTAAAAAAGTTCGGCATGATATGTTGTTTTTGAGTTACACTTGCAAATGTAATAACTTATTTTGATATATGTATCATTCCATCCTGCATCTTCCATTCGCCTTCCTCCAATAAATAGCGGATAACCTCTCCAACCTTTTCTTTCTCCGCTTCCATGTTATTGGCTATTTCTGCCGGAGTAAGCGGTTTTTGAATGAGCAGTCCGGTCATTCGCTTCTTTAATTCTTCAAAGGAGTCATCGGACAGACTGTCTGTGGCGCGGTGGCTGAGGCAGATATCGCATTGGCCGCAATTATGTTCGTTTTTCTCTCCGAAGTAGCGGAGCAGCATCCGGCTCCGACATACGTTTTCTGAAGTGACATATTCCTCCATCGCCTTGATGCGCGCTTCGTATCTTGCTTTCCGTTCTTCGTAGACAGAGGGAGGAATATGTACAAAACGCAGTTCCTGCCGTTCGCGCGTATATATAATATAAGGTGTCTTTTTGTGTGGAATATAATCCACGATGCGGCGTTTGGTCAATGTCACCAGGATGTTATAGATCTGTTCGCGTGTCAGCCCCGTGCGTATCGACAGTGAAGCCTCGCTGATATAGGCATAATCCGTGAATACCCCTGTGTAGGAACGAAGGATTGTCTGTATCAGCGCTTCGGTTTCTTTTCCCATCTCCCGTAGTTTGTACAGTTCGTCCCGGTGAATCGTAAAAAGGATGCGGGAAGCATTATCCTGTTCGTCCGTATATTCCAGATAACCGGCTTGCGTCAGTATCTTCAGCGCACTGTCTACCGGGACCGGAAAGTATTTGAATTTCCGGCAGAATTCTTCCAGATTAAATTCGCGGACACATTGGAAACCGTCGCCCATCGCCATCTGATAGTAATATTGCAAATGCTCGTAAACATCGAGAATATACTCTTTGTCGGGGAAGGTGTCTGCCACCCGTTTGTGCAGGGTAGTCTTATCAGATTTGGCATATAGAATGACAGCATATGCCTTTTTCCCGTCTCTGCCTGCCCGTCCGGCCTCTTGAAAATACGCTTCCGGAGAATCGGGGAGATCAAGATGAAGGACGATGCGGACATCCGGTTTGTCAATACCCATTCCGAAAGCATTGGTGGCTACCATTACGCGGACTTCCCCGTTTTGCCAGCGTTTCTGGCGGAGGTCTTTCACTGCATTATCCAGTCCGGCATGATAGAAGTCAGCGGTAATATCTTCGTTCACCAGCAGTTCGGTGATTTCCTTTGTCCGTCGCCTGTTGCGGACATAAATGATGGCGCTACCTGGTATTTTCCGTAAGATATGCAATAACTCGTTCGTCTTGTTGTCTGTCTTACGGACAATGTACGCCAGGTTCTTCCGTTCAAAACTCATGCGGAAGACATTGCCTTCATGGAAGTTCAGACGATTCTGAATATCCTTTACTACTTCCGGTGTAGCGGTTGCGGTCAGTGCCAGCACCGGAACTCCGGGCAGGAGTTCCCGTATTTCCGCAATTTTCAGATAGGCAGGCCGGAAGTCATATCCCCATTGGGAGATACAGTGACTTTCGTCTACTGTGATCATGGAGACTTTCATTGCCTTCAGTTTGGTGCGGAAAATCTCCGTATCCACACGTTCCGGAGAAATATAGAGGAATTTGTAATCACCGAAGATACAATTCTCCAGTGCGGTGAGAATCTCCTGGCGCGTCATGCCGGAATATACGGCAAGCGCCATGATTCCCCGTTTGCGCAGGTTCTGCACTTGATCTTTCATCAAGGCAATGAGGGGAGTAATGACAATGCAAATACCTTCTTGAGCGAGAGCAGGCACTTGGAAGGTGATGGACTTTCCACCGCCTGTCGGCATAAGCCCCAATGTATCTTTGCCTTCGCCGATACTGGTAATGATCTCCTCCTGCAAGTCGCGGAAGGAGTCATACCCCCAGTATTGTTTCAATATCTCCTGATACTTATTCAATCGGTTTTATATCTTCAATTTGAAGTTGGATTTCGCCACGCTTATGCGTGTTTTCTTCGATGGTGTAGCAGATGTCGAACGAGCGTTTCGTCTTGATATAACGTACGTGCGAACTTTGCCCGAAAGCAATGCCGTTCATTACATTGTTCGATTTATTATCCACTAGTTCCAGTTTGATGTGCTCCTGATCACGTCCCACCACCTTGCTTGTTCCGTAGTCGTAGACATGGTGCGTACAGAAAATAGGTTTCATATTGTCAGGACCGAAAGGATTGAATCTTTTCAGATCATTGAAGAACTTGGATGAAATGTCTCTGAAATCTATCTCCGCATCAATGTCGATTACGGCACTGGTCTGCTCCGGTAAAATATGCTGCGAGACGTATTCTTCAAATCGTCTGGTGAACTCTTCCACGTTTTCTACTTTCATGGATAGTCCGGCAGCATACGTATGTCCTCCAAAGTTCTCCAGCAGGTCGCGGCAATGTTCGATTGCTCTATATACATCGAAGCCGGAAACGGAACGTGCGGAACCTGTCGCCATGTCGTCCGTCCGGGTTAGCACTACAGCCGGGCGATAGTAGACTTCTGTCAGTCGGGAAGCCACAATACCGATCACTCCCTTGTGCCACTCTTCGTTGTAGATCACGATAGAGCGGCGGTCGGCAAGCCCTTCCAGATTGGCGACGATATTGTTCGCCTCTTCCGTCATACTCTTGTCGAGGTCTTTACGAGTCTCGTTGTATTGATTAATTTGTCCGGCTTTCTCCAGCGCTACCGAGAAATCTTTTTCGGTGAGTAAGTCTACCGCTTCTTTTCCATTTTGGATACGTCCCGATGCGTTGATACGCGGTCCTATTTTGAATACGATATCGCTGACGGTAATCTCTTTTTCGGAGAGTCCGCATACATCGATGATCGCTTTCATTCCAGTACTCGGGTTGCTGTTCAGCTGCTTCAACCCATGAAAAGCGAGAATACGGTTTTCACCCATGATGGGCACGATATCCGATGCGATACTTACCGCCACGATGTCGAGCAGCGGAATCAGATGATGAAACTCGATACCGTTGCTGATGGCGAACGCTTGCATAAACTTGAAACCGACCCCGCAACCGGAAAGGTGTGTGTACGGATACGTATTATCCAAGCGTTTGGCATTCAGAATGGCTACGGCAGGTGGAAGCACCTCATCCGGCACATGATGGTCGCAGATGATAAAGTCGATTCCTTTCTCTTTGGCATACGTGATTTCCTCTACAGCCTTTATGCCGCAATCGAGCACAATAATAAGCCCTACACCGGTTTCGGCGGCATAGTCCACTCCTTTTTTAGAAATGCCATACCCTTCATTGTAACGGTCGGGTATATAATAGTCAAGGTTCGAATAGAACTGTTGAATAAACTTGTAGACCAATGCTACCGCAGTAGTGCCGTCTACGTCATAATCTCCATAAATTAGAATACGTTCTTTCTTTCCCATCGCCTTGTTCAGACGTTCTACTGCAACGTCCATATCCTTCATCAGGAATGGGTCGTGCAGGTCGGGCAATTGCGGACGGAAGAATTTCTTAGCGTCTGCCGCTTTCGTAATTCCCCGTTGCACCAAAAGTTGTCCAAGTATCGGGCTAATCCCTAATTCTTGGGCCAATATCTGGCTTGTCTCTGTCTGTTCGGGTGTAATGGGTCGATAATTCCATTTGTGATTCATTTTATATATTGCTTTTTTCTTTTTCTGTTCTCAAGGGTCAGAAAGGCACTTCTTTCCAACAAGGGGTAAAAGTACGAAAAAAAGCGGAAGTGTAGGATAAGATATGACGAAAATATTTCATGATGCTATGTTGAAACGCAAATTATTATGCCACCCTCATAGCAATAGAGTGGCACAATATGTTTTGTAAGCAATCGGAAACCTAGAGCCCGTTGATAAACAGATTCGCTTTTTCCACTACGACGTTTGCCGGAGTCTTTAACAGTTGAAGCTCATCAAAACTTTCAAGTACTCTCTCCAGTTTGCGTAGTGTAGCAGTCTTGTTTTGGGTTTGCAGTTCCGTTTTCAGAATTCGGATTTTCTCGTATGCTTGTATGCCTGCCACCAGATTCTCGAAACGCAGACAAGTCCTTCCTCCCGGATAGAGAAGGTAAGTATCTCCGGCTCCCCATGTGTAGAAGCGGCTGTCTAGTAACGGCTCAATAGTCCAGCTGTTCAATGCCCAACGCAGGTATCCGTCCAGATTCTCTTTCGCTGCATACCAGGCTATCCAAGCGCCTTCTGCCGGGTTGCTGAATGTATATGTGTTGGGATGGGATTCTGCGCAACAGGTGTAGTAAGTTGTGATTTTTCCTTCTGCTTTCCGTTTCGTTTTCATCTCTTCACTGAATTTCTCTGCGATGGCAATGCAATAATCATTCAGTTCGTCTGAAAGTTCTTTATGGAGTGAGCCGGCAAGTGAAACCTTGAAATTCGGATCTGCTTCACGGATAATCTTCAGTGCTTTCAACATATCGGGCATGGGGCGTTCGTCCATAGCGATGTGCGTAATGTCAAACCAGCCTTTGGATTTTAAGTGAGCAGCAAAGTCTTTCAGCATACTTAACCATAGGTCGTGATAAGCCTGTTCTCCCGGCTTGGATTTTAATTCTTTCATGCTGTTGGTGGCTTGGTCGAAATAGAGGAAAGACAGTTTCCAGGGAATCATGGAATAACATCCGATCTCCTTTTTTATTCCCATATCTATCATGAACTCCACCCATTTGTCGAAGATCGTGTAGTCGAACCACCAGCTGCCGTCTATTTTCCGAACCCAAGTGATCATCGTTTCGTATGGATCATAAGTTTGTCCGCCCCAAGGGTGATGCATGATGGGGACGGTAATCACTTTTCCGCCTGCATCCGCGTATGGTTGCAGTTCTGTCTTTAAGATTCTGAAGTGTTCCTCCGACCATAAAGGAACCTGATGATAACGGGCCACTGCAAATGGGTTTTGCCAAAGGTCCAGATGGAAAGCCCATTGATCGGGTTGAGGCAATGTGCGTTGCTGAACCTGTACGGTCAGTTTTAACTTCCCGATCACTTCGTGATTATTCTTTATAAGTACATCGGATGAATAATTGCCGCTAATTGCATCTTCAGGAATCCAGACGCGTATCCAGTATCCTTGAGAGGTCTTCGCTTTTATCGGTAAAGCAGCGGCGAGATGGTCGATAGGGTCAGCTACCAGTGTGGAGTCGAATTGTGACAAGTCCGGTCGGGGACCGCAAGTACCTTTTTGGTTCTTGTTCAGTTCATCTGTCATCACATATCTGACAAACCCTTTCAGAATACGGTCTGCCGAAATACTTTGTTTACCGGAGGAATGCGTCAGGGGAGCTATTTCTACGGAAACATTATCCAAATCGATAGCGGAAGAAACTACCAACTGTGCGGCGACTCTTTCTCCTTTCCATCCTTTGATATCAATCTTTTTCTGATTGAGATGTGGATTTACCTCTTTCTTATATCGGGTGTAAGTGTCTCCCCATGCACAACGAGTGCCGGAAAGGTCTTTCCAGGATTCCTCGTCCGTTGGAGCCGGATTTTTGAGTTCCGTGTACTGTGTCAATGGGAAAGGAGCTTGCGAGGTTGACTGCCCGGAATGGGTAACTCCCATCGGGATTTGTCCGTTCAGGCTTCCCAGACTGCAAAGTCCGGAGAAGATGAGGACGATAGCTTTTACTCTAATGTTCATACGAGTTGTTTTTAATAGGTGATTAAAGGAAATATACTTTAGTTTGATTTAATTCAGAAGAATTGGGACCGATGCCGATGGTAAAGCTTCCGGGTTCCAGTACCTTTTCCATTTTATTATTGTATATGCTAAAATCTGCGGAAGGAATAGTAAAACGAATCTCCTTTTCTTCGCCGGGCTGAAGATGGATGGAAGCAAAGCGTTTTAATTCCTTTTCTCTCGGAATGACGGTAGCCACTTCGTCACGTATATAAAGCTGTACAATTTCTCTGCCGGCTACGGAACCTGTATTCTTGATTTTTATCCGTACAGTGACGGAATCTCCCCTTCGGTATTCTGTTTTATCGGTAACGGGAGAGGAATATTTGTATTGCGTGTAACTTAGACCGAATCCGAATGGAAATAAGGCTCCTTGCGGTATGTCGGCGTGGTGTACTGTGTAAAAAGTTCTTCTGGCATTATAAACAATAGGAATCTGCCCCGCATGTCTGGGGAAAGTCTGCGAAAGTTTCCCTGAGGGATTTTCGATACCTGTCAGTAAGGCTGCTACGGCTTTTCCTCCCATAGTGCCGGGATACCAGGCTTCTAGTAGAGCATCGCAGTTCTTGATGACTTCATCCAATACTAGTGGTCGGCCGTTGAATAACACTACGATGATTTTTTTCCCGGTTGTCTTCAATGCTTTCAGCAATCTCATCTGCTGATCTGGTAACTCGATTTTGGCGGTTGAAACAGCTTCTCCAGATAAGTTGGACGGTTCTCCGAGACAAGCTATAATGATTTCATTTTTTTGTGCCAAAGCACAAACATCCGACAAATAGGCCGGTGTAATACCGGAGAAGTCACAAGCCCGTACATCAATCGGGATATCAGTACGTAAGGCTTTGAAGCCTTCTTCTACTGTAATTACCTCTTTGCTGTCTCCTTTCATATTCCAGGAACCCAGCAAATGGTAGCGTGTATTGGCGAATGGACCAACTAGTGCTATTCTTTTAGAATCGGATAAGGGAAGTGTGCGCTCTTCATTTTTTAAGAGTACCATACTTTGACAAGCCATTTGGTATGCGTCTTCCTGGCTTTCTTTAGAATAAAGTGTCTGCTTTTCCCGTTCGGTATTAAAATAGGCGAATGGATTATCAAACAGTCCCAACCGGAATTTCAGTTCTAAGGCACGGGCGGCAGCGCGGTTAATCAGTTGCTCCGGAACTTTCTGTGTTCTTACCAGCTCCGGCAGGAATTCGATAAACTGTTTGGCACTCATATCCATGTCTATTCCGCTTTTGATGCCTCTTTCAGCAGCTTCTTGTCCGTTGTCGGCAGCTCCTTCCGTCACCGCATGTTGAAAAGTTGTCCAATCGGTCATTAGCAATCCTTTGAACTGCATTTGTTTACGCAACACCTCTTCATTCATGAAATAGTTCATTGTCAGCGGCTCTCCATCGTAGGAGGTATATGCGCACATGACACTTGCTGCTCCTGCATTAATGGCTGCTTGAAAAGGAGGGAGATAAATTTCCTGAAGTTTGCGCAGAGATACGTCCGTTTCTTGATAGTCTCTTCCTGCCATGACTGCCCCATAACCGGCAAAATGCTTTACGCAGGCAGCAATCGTATGAGGGCTTGTCAAGTCGTTCCCTTGAAACCCTCGGACTCTTGCGGCAGCCAGTTCTCCGCACAAGTAAGCATCTTCACCGGATGTTTCCATAATACGTCCCCAACGAGGATCGTATGATATGTCAACCATCGGTGCGTAGGTCAGTTGGATACCTGCTGCGGCGGCTTCCCGCGCTGCCATAGCAGCACTTTGTTCTACTAATTCCGGATTCCAACTACACGATTCGGCTAGTGGAATGGGGGTAATGGTGCGATATCCGTGAATGACATCTTCATGAAAGACTAAAGGAATACCTAACCTGCTATGTTTCAGAGCCTCCTCTTGTAGAGAACGGTTTAGTTCCGCTCCATTCGCTTTCAAAAAAGCGCCGACTTTCCCTGCACGTATCAGAGATCGGCAGATGGAGTCGTCTTTCGTATAATAAGGTATTAAGTTCAGTTCTGCTATTTTTTCTTCAAGTGTCATGCGTGACAATAGATCTTTCACCCGTTGGGGGACGGGGATGGATTCCTTTTGATAAGGATAGGATTGTGCAAGGCATACCGAAAACACGTTTCCCACAAGGAATAGTGTTATAAAGATAAACTTGTCCATGTTTAAAGTCTGTTATGAGTTAAATTAATAAATATTACCGCAGACTTTTCTTATTTATACAGACAAACAGGGGATGTGGAAACATCCCGATTTTAATTGGAGAAGAGAAACACGTTGCAATATTAGGAATAATATTCGAAGTACACAAGTAAAGCGGGCAAAGAATTTGAAAGGGAAAATTTGTTCGTTACTTTATTTATTTATAATATTGCGGACTTTATCATCCAATAAAGCTCTATTTATATGCTAGATACTGATGAAAAAACATTCGAGAAGCTCTTTAGGGAGCATTATTCCCTTCTATGTAATTATGCGAATAGCATTGTCTGTAATGAGCAGGCGGTAGAGGACATTGTACAGAATTTCTTTATTGCCGTCTGGGAGAAGAAACACTTATCTATAACGGAGGATACTTTTCTTCCGTATGCCTATCGTGCTATCAAGAACAGTTGTATCAACTACTATAAGTCAGAGATTGCCAAAGAGAATTTTTTCACTGTGCTGGCGGAGGAATGGCAATTACAACTGCAAGAAGAAGAGGAGTTCAGATATAAACAGGAGGTACATGCCGCTCTTCAGAAGTTACCGGAAAAATGCAGGAAAGTATTTTTGCTGAAGTGTGTCACCGGTCTTCGTTATAAAGAAATCGCGGAAATTTCCGATATTTCGGTCAATACCGTGAAATACCATCTGGGAGAGGCTTTTCGTGTCATGAGGGAAGAACTGAAAGACCTGATGATACTATTAATATTAATTTTTAGCTGATTGTGCCTACCCATTTTAGGGAAAGCAATTGTCATAGTAACAGAAAGATAAAAAGAAAATGATGAAACAGGAATTGATCTATCAAGCTATTCTTTCTACATTAGCTCATGAGGCTACCGATGAGGAACAAAAGATTGTTGACGAGTGGCTGCGTGAGTCTGAGGAAAACAGAGAGGAATATGAGGGGATGCGTCGTATGTATGAGAAAGCGACGGCTCCTCGTAAACCCAAACAATTTGATGCAGACCGGGCTTGGAAACAGGTGGCCGACCATACCATATATAAAAAGAAAAGTTGGTATCTGTCTATGTGGGTGCGCTATGCGGCCGTTGTAGCTGTTGTGGTGGCAAGCGGATTGTTCTTTATCACAGATTGGTTCCATGCGGACAGTCTGGATGAGATAGACATGATGGCTTACAATGAGCCTACCCTGCTTTTGGAAGGGGGGGATGAGATTGATTTGAGCGGGCGGTCCTTTACGATGAAGCGTGATCAGGCTTTGATAAAGAACGATGCGGACAACCTGCTCTCTTATGAGGCGGAAGGCGGGACGGATAAAGCGAAGATTGTTCATAACCGCCTGATTATCCCGAGAGGAAAAATGTACAGACTGGTGTTGGAGGATGGCACGAAAGTATGGCTGAACTCAGAAACGGAACTCTCATATCCGAGCCGGTTTACCGGAACCAAGAGGGAAGTAAAGTTATTGGGTGAGGCTTTCTTTGAAGTCACTCCTGACAAGGAAAGACCGTTCTATGTAAAGGCGAACGGAATGGATATACGTGTTCTGGGAACTTCTTTCAACGTAAGTGCCTATCAAGATAGCGAGAGTACGAGTACGACATTGGTGGAGGGATCGGTAGCTGTGAGCACGGCCAATGGTGCGGAACGGACAATAACGCCTTCCGAACGATTGGCGTATAATAAGAAAAGTCATCAGTTATCTGTGGAGAAAGTGGATACTGAACTTTATACTTCCTGGATCAACGGTGTATACATCTTTAAGAATATGCCTTTAGAGGAAATATTGGAGAAACTTTCCCGATGGTATGATTTCTCTGTTACCTATCAGGATGAAACATTGAAACACACCCGTTTTTCTCTTACCGCAGACCGAAAAACGGATATAGACAAACTCTTGGAAGTGATAAACTACACTTCGGATGTTAAATTGGAGAAACAAGGAAAGAGTATTAATGTAAAAAAAGGAGGATAGAATGAAGTAAGAAAGAACTGTGTCACGAAAAAACAAAATAGAGCCTATGCTGACCTTGATTAAGATGAAATGGATAGTGATGTTGTTCCTGCTGCTGTATACGGCAGGCAGTTACCTGCATTGCGCTGTTCTCTATGGGGATATACTTGCTCAAAAGTACACTATTGTGCTTGATTTTAAGGATACTCCGGTAGAAGCCGTACTGGACGCCATCACCAAGCAGACTGGAATCAAGATTGCCTATAATAACGAGGTACTCGACCGGAAGAAACCGGTGACCGTCAAGATAGAGACATCCGATATTTTGGAAGCGTTGTATGCCGTATTGGGCGACAGCTATATCTGTCGGCAGATTGATGACTATATCGCTGTTTCCAAACGGCCAAAACCTGTTTCGGGCAAGATTGCCGGTAAATCGCCAACGATGACGGAAGCTTTTTCTTCCGCCATCGTTAGCGGCTTGATTACGGATGGAGACGGAAACCCGCTTATCGGTGTCAATATTCTGGTGAAAGGGAAAAGCACAGGTGTTGTTTCCGATTTATACGGTCGTTATCAGATTGAGGTGACGGAAGGTGACCGGTTGGAATTTCGTTATGTCGGATATAATAGCGAGGAAAGGGTCGTGAGGAAGGTCCCGGTCATTAATGTGCGTATGGTGGAATTACCGGTTGGGCTGGGAGATGTGGTGGTAGTCGGATATGGACAGCAGAAGAAATCCAGCGTCGTTTCGTCTATACAGACATTGGAATCGCGGGATATGAACGTGAAACAACGTAATCTGGCAACCAATATTGCCGGACGGATTGCCGGTGTGATTTCCGTACAGCGTAGCGGCGAACCGGGAAATGACGAAGCGGAGTTTTACATTCGCGGACAGAGTTCGTATACGGGAGGAACCAACCCGTTGGTACTGGTGGATGGTGTTCCCCGTAATATGGAAGATATCGATGTAGATGAAATAGAGACTTTTACGGTACTTAAAGATGCCGCTGCCACTGCTGTTTATGGAGCTGAAGGGGCAAATGGTGTCGTGCTGATTACTTCCAAACGCGGAAGGCCACAGAAGACTCTCGTTAATTTCAGCGCACAATATGCCATTGCCACTCCTTTCAGAATGCCCCGGTCGTTGGATGCCTGTGAGTATCTGTCCATGTATAACGAGGCGGTGTGGAATGATCGGGGAAATCCGGATAAAGATCATTTTCAGCCGGAAGTGACCGATGAGGTTATAGAAAAATACCGTTCGGGAGCGGATACCGATTTATATCCTTCCGTTGATTGGACTGATTTGCTGAAGAAACACACCCAAAGCCAGCGTTATACGATCAATTTCAGGGGCGGTTCCGAGAAAACACGCTTTTTCGTTTCGGGAGCTTATTATACGGAAGAGGGAATCTATCGTTCAAATCCTATTGAGGACTATGATGCCAATATTGACTTGAAGCGTTTTAATCTGCGCTCCAACATTGATATGACAATCACAAAGACTACCCAACTGTCCGTAGATTTGAGCGGGCAGTATGTGATGAAGAATAATCCCGGGTATAGTTCCGACCAGATATTTTCGTACATAACCCATAGCCCTACTCACGTTATTCCTATGTATTATTCGGACGGAACAGCTTCTATTTACAGTAATTTAGGCTACGGACACGACAAGCAGCCTTACAGTATGCTCAATCATAGCGGATATACCAAGACATGGGATACATATCTCCAGTCGAAGGTTTGTTTGGAGCAAAAGATGGATTTTCTTCTTCCGGGCTTGTTGGTTAAAGGAATGATGGGGTTTGATGCGGACTTCGGAGCCTCGACGAAGAGAACCAAGTCTCCTAAAACTTATTTTGCGTTGCGCCGGAAAGAGGATGGTACTCTGGAGAAGAAAACGATGGAGGAGGGGACTGCCTTGAGCGATCCTGTCAAGGGAGAGACTTCGGGAGCCAAAAGGATTTATCTGGAGGCTTCTCTGAACTATCAGCAACGCTTTGCGGACAAGCATGACCTTTCCGCTTTGTTTCTGTATATGCAGAAAGAGACCCAGTACCAGCAGGAAGAAGGATTGTTGCGGCTTCCCTATCGGAAACAGAGCCTTGTATCGCGTATTTCATATGCTTATGATGACCGATATATCGTAGAAGCCAGCATGGGAGCTACTGGCAGTGAGAATTTTGCGCAGAATCATCGCTGGGGGATATTTCCGGCAGTGGGAATAGCCTGGTATATCAGTCATGAGAAATTTATGCAGGGGGTGGAAAACAGCTTGACCAAGCTGAAACTGAGAACGTCTTACGGAATAGCGGGTAACGACAATGTGTTCAGCCAAAATGGTGGATTAGTGCGTTTTCCGTATCGGGGACAAGTCACGACAGACGGTCCCGGATATGATCTCGGACTGACGCCCGGTGCCGGTGGCGGAGTGTCCAATTGGGTCGGTGGGGTGTACGAACGGAGCTTTGCCAGTCCGAATCTTAGTTGGGAAACGGAACGGAAGTTGAATGTTGGGTTGGATGTCGGCTTGTGGGAAGGCAGGATTGATTTTTCTGTCGACTATTTTAGTAACCGTAGAAAAGATATTCTGATTCAGCGGCAGACCATTTCCGCTGTTACGGGTTTCCGGACCGGGATGTATCAGAATTTCGGTATTACGACGAATAAAGGGGTGGATGCAAATCTCATTTTCCGACATCAGTGGGGACCGGTCGGTCTTTCTGCTCGCGGAAATGTAACGTATGCAAGGAATGAAATCATTGAATGTGATGAAATTACTCCTAAATATGGTTGGATGTCACAAGTGGGAACCTCTATTGGTCAGCAATCTCTTTATATTGCGGAGGGGCTGTATACTCCGGATGACTTTGATGTGACGGAAAGGGGAGACGGTTCCCGGACTTATCAATTGAGGGAAGGATTGCCGAAACCTTCGGCAAATGTGGCTCCGGGTGATATCAAGTATAGGGACTTGAACAAGGATGGCATTATCGATTCCTACGATAAGACCTACGACAGTGGATTTTACTCTACGGGTATACCGGAAATTGTATATGGATTCGGGGTGAATCTTTCCTGGAACGGACTGTTTGTCGGGGCTTTTTTTCAGGGAGTGTCTCATGCGTCTGCCAGTCTGATAGCTTCTCCTAGTAATATCATTCCTTTTACGTCGGGCAGGGACAATGGTTCCGCCCGCGATATTATACGTGACCACTGGTCGGCTGAAGCACCTTTCAATCAAAAGGTGTTTTTTCCGCGTCTTCACACAGGAGCGTTTCAGCACAATCAGTTGCCTAGTACTTGGTGGATGCGTGATGCGGCGTTTCTGCGTCTGAAGAACATAGAAGTAGGTTATGAATTCGATAAATCGGTACTCCAGCGACTGAGGATGGAGAATCTACGTGTCTATGTGCAGGGGAATAATGTAGCGGTGTGGGACAAGATTAAATATTGGGACCCTGAATTGGGAAATGCTAACTCGGGAGCTAAATATCCGCTTTGCAGGAACTTTACTGTTGGTTTGGAAATCACTTATTAAAACGGAAGGTCACTCATTAAAAACAGAAAAGTCACTTATTTAAATTAAGGGAAGGAAACAAGATGGAACGAATTTGGAAGAAAATGATAGGGGCGCTCGGTTTTACGCTTTGCATGGCTTTGGCGGCTTGTTCCGATTATCTGGATGTCTCGAATGAGATCGCGGAGTCGTTGGATCTGGAAGCGGTATTCCGTAATCCGGCATATACACGGCAATGGCACGCCAATCTTTTTAATTGTATTTCCGAATATTCATGTACCGGCGGTAACAATGCCAGTGGGTTCACCAATGTCTGGTCGTCTCTTTGTGGTGAAACGTTGATAAGCAGCGGACCTTCTTCCCGGCTGATGGAAGCTGGTTACAATTCGAGTAACGCTCCCCTCCATCGCTGGTGGGTGCTTTATCGGGAGATACGTGACGCTTTTATTTTCTTGAAACGGGTAACGCCGTTGGGAGCGGTGGAAGATGAGCAGCAGTTGACGGAAGAAAGTGTACGCCGTATGAAAGCGGAAGCGAAGTTCTTGATTGCCTATTCCTATTTTTCCCTGTTTGAACTTTATGGGCCGGTGCCGTTACTGACGGAAGAGGTTGATCCGGAAAGTAAGGATTTGAATTTTCCCCGGGCTACGGTGGATGAGTTGGTGGATTATATCGATCGGCTGCTCGAAGAGGTGATTCAGTCGGGCGATTTGCCGCCTACATTGATTAATGCTGCCATCCCTGACGGGAACGAGCGGTATAATTTGAATGAGATTGTCCGTCCTACCCGTTCGGCAGCTATTGCGCTGCGCGCCAAATTATGGGTATATGCCGCTTCTCCATTGTTCAACGGAGGATATGCGGAAGCTTTAGAAGTGAAAAACAATGATGGAGAATATTTGTTTCCTCCTTATGATCCGGAAAAATGGAAGATAGCCAAGAAGCGCCTCGAAGAGGTACTGGAAGATGCGGAAGTTTGTGGATACAGATTGTACAAGGTTTACCAAACCGATGGCTCCATAGATGCCGACCGTTCTGTTTATGAGGTGTTTCAGGCTTATAATGATGAGATAATCTGGGCTACCGGAAGAAACTATTATCACACCGGAAGCCAGGATGGTGTAATGGAGGAGAATACGACTCCGCGTGACCTCTATAAAGGATGGGCGCACGTTTGTGTCACTCAAGAGTCGGTCGATGGTTTTTTCATGAAGGACGGACTGACCATTGATGATCCGGGCACTGGATACGATGAAAGCGGATTTACGGAGGTCGTCAATCCGTGCAACGATAGAAAACGTACCGATAAGAATATCTTTACGATGTATGCCGACAGAGAACCTCGTTTCTATGCTGCTGTCACTTATGAGGGGAAAAGCTGGCATATACAGCCACGTTTCAATTATGACTGGGGAGCCGGTTTTGCAAAAGGGGAAGGAAGCGACAACTCGGTTGGCGATTATCCTCGAAACGGATATTTGCTTTATAAGTTCAAGAATCGTCAGATTATGTACACCGGTGATTATATCAAGAAATGGGCACGTCCGTCCATCTTGTTCCGTTTGGCGGATTTTTATCTTTATTATGCGGAAGTCTGCAATGAAATTGATCCCGAAGACGAATGTGTTATTGATTATTTGGATAAGATACGCGAGCGTGCCGGGTTACTTGGATATCGTGAGCTGGCAGCCACCGGGAAAAAGAATATCATAGGCGACCGGAAATTACAACGCAGGGCTATTCAACAAGAGCGCAGGGTAGAGCTTTTTGCTGAGGGACAGCGTTTCTTCGACATCCGCCGCTGGATGATTTGCGGAGAAGGGGAGGATGCCGACCAGCGATTTGTACATGGGATGAATATGAACGGAGAAAGAAACCGCCCTTTGGGTACAGACCAATCCTTTTATCGCCGGACACTGATTGAAAACCGCCCCTGGAAACGGGCGATGTATCTACATCCAATACCCTTCGATGAACTTCAGGTGAATAAGAAAATCGTACAGAATCCTCTTTGGTAGAATTGCTGAAACAATAAGAAAACTCCCTCCGTTACCATCTGTTTCCTTTCTCGGTGGCGGAGGAGGTTTTCCTCGGTGCCGGACACCTCCTTCCCCGGTGCCGGACTTTCTCTGTGTAAATGGTATAAAAAATCTAGTCGGTTCCGTAATCCATCCTTATATTTATATTTTCTTGATTGTCAACAAACCTCTCTAGAGATTGATAACCTTTCTTCTGAAAGCGCAGTATCTCCCGATTGCCGGTCTTTACGGTGAAATTTCCCCGATTGTCACTTTTCCCTAACAGTTTGCCGGTCGTTTTCTCATAAATCCGGACTTCGGGGATCAAGGTGGCCTGCACGTCTCTGATGACTCCTTGCACGGTTATCTGCCGTTCACTTTTGGGTAGAACCTGTTCCTGCCTGTTCACGACCGGTTGAGGCTGTCCCACTCGGATAGTCTTCCGTAAGAGAATATGGTCGGAGGCAGAACCTACTTGTATCTCGAACTCTCCCGGTTCTACGATGGCTTCATTCTTCTCATTCAGAATGGTAAGCTCACTGACAGGAATACTGAGACGGACAATTTGAGTCTCGCCTGCCTGGAGAGCTACCTTGCGGAAATCTCTTAATTGGCGTACCGGCATGGCAACCGAACTGCATACGTCTGATACATACAATTGCACCACCTCTTTTCCTTCGCACTTCCCGGTGTTTTTCAAATCTATACGTACGTGAACGGTATCGTTGAGCAGATAAGACGCTCGATCCGTTTGTAGGTTGGAATACTCGAAAGTGGTATACGTCAGTCCGTGTCCGAATGACCATAGCGGGACAGGAGCGGAGAAAACATAATCTCTTCCTGGTGAGTCATAACTGCCGGGAGATTTGTAGAATCCACGGTCGGATCGTAGATGATTATAGTAGACTGGGAGATGTCCGGTACTTTCGGGAAAAGAGAATGTCAGCCGACCGGAGGGAGATACCTTTCCGAACAGGATGTCCGCTATGGAGTTCCCGCTCTGTTCCCCGGCATACCATTGTACCAGGATAGCCGGTATATTTTTCTTTTCCCAGGGAATGGCAAAAGGCTTGCCGGTTACTAAGACAAGAATGACAGGTTTGCCTGTGGCTTGAACCGCTTTTATCAAGGCGGGTTGTGCTCCTGTCAAGGTTAGGTCGTTGAGGTCGAATCCTTCTCCGCAAGTCGAACTTTTATAGTCGCGTGCCAAGGCCGCGCTGGCGCTTCCGCAAAAAAGCACACAGACATCGCTTTGCTCGGCGGCCTCGACCGCCTGCCGGATTCCACTTTCATCCATAGATACCAAACTGCAACCTTTAGCGTAATTGACTTTCACGTTTGTGCCTGCCCATTTCCGGATACCTTGTAAGGGGGTAACTCCGAAACGGTTGTCGCGTGTCCATGTGTAATCACCGAATTGTATCTGGTCGGCGTTCGGACCAATGACTGCAATCGATTTCAACTTTCCGATAGAGAGAGGGAGTAGCTGCCGGTCATTTTTCAATAAGACGGTCGATTCGTCCGCTATCTTTTTCGATAGCGCTATCGCTTTCCCGGAGTGAATAGCCCCTTTGGCAAATTTTTCTCCATACGGATCATCAAACAGACCGATCCGGAATTTGGCATACAATACCCGGCGGACAGCTTCGTCCACTATCTCGCGGTTCAGTTCTCCTCTTTCTATCAGTCCGGGAATGGCCGGATAGCAGTCACTCGAAGCTTCTACATCCAGACCGGCGGTCAGTGCCTGCAAGGCGGCTTCTTCCGAATTGCGGGCTGTGAAGTGGAAGTTCTTCAGCATTTCAATGGCTCCCCAATCCGAGTAGACATATCCTTTGAATCCCCATTCTTTTCTCAGAACATCTGTTAGCAGATAGTGCGAGGCGGAATTAGGGATGCGGTTCCATGAGTTATAGGCGGACATCACGGCGAGGGTAGGCGCTTGCTTCATTACCATTTCGAACGGTTTCAGATAGACTTCGTGCAGGTCACGGATACTGGTTTCTACGGATGCGAGGTTGAGGCCGCTTAAAGGGTTGCCGTGCGGACCATAGTGTTTCAGCATGGGGGATATGCCGTTGTCCATATACCCTTTCACTTCGGCTATGCCGAATCTTCCGCAGAGATAAGGATCTTCTCCGAAAGACTCTTCCACTCTTCCCCAGCGGAGGTCTCGCACTACATCAATGCAGGGGGATAACACTTGCCGCATACCTACCGCATGGAGCTCGTCGGCAATCATGGATGTTTTGCGATAGGCGAGATCTGTATCGAAAGTACTTCCTAGAGCAATGTTCTGCGGGAAGACGGTGGCTCCCTCATGCACTACCCCGTGTAACGATTCCGCTACGGTAAAGATAGGAATGCCTAAACGGGTTTTCTCGACCATGAAGCGTTGGATGGCTAGCATATTCTTTGCACAGTTTTCTGCCGTCAGGGGAAACCCCTCAACGAACCCCCAACTCATTCCCTGCGCTTTTTCTTCCAACTTGCGTTCGTCCAGCGCTTGTCCGTTGAATATCTCCCAAGAATGGATATGTCTGATTTGAGCGAGTTTCTCTTCCGGAGTCATTCGTTGTAACAAGTCTTTTACCCGCTCCTCAATAGGTAGATCCGCTCTTTGATAAGGTAGTTTGGGTGAGGCTGTTGCTGATGAAAAGGAGACTGCTGATGATACAGGCACTTGCAGAGTGGTGAGGATATTGATTCCATAACGTCGGTCGGGCGAAATCCACCAAGGAATATCTCCGTTGGCGCAGCGGATAGCAAAGCGGGAAAGGTGTTGGAGCTGTCGGGAACCGTCGGGTATCCATAAACCGAGTTTATAAGTGCCGTTCGCCGTCTTGGGGAGGGTCACTTGTCCTTTGATTGTGTGAATCAAAGGCGTGTAGGTTTTATCTCCCGGTCGATAAGGCTGGAAACTGTTGGTATCCGCATTGGTCAGGAACTCTTTCACTTGGTTGTGTTCGTCCACTAATACGAAGTAGACAGGGTGCTCATTGAACAGCGTAGAGAAGCCACGGTTTATCAATGTGAGCGAAAGGTTGAGGATATGGTTATCCGTATGCTTGAGTGTGTCGATTTGCAGTTCTTGCAATTCGAGACGGTATCCCAGATGATCGCGCACATATTCGAATGCGTTTCTTTGGGCAGCACTGCCGTCGTGTTTCCGAAAATATCCGTCAGAGACGGGCATGTGCTTCTCTTTCAGGTATTCTTCGCTGATGGGTGTTTCTTTCCAGTACATCATGGAATACTTGTCCGGTGCACCGCGCTCTTTGTAATTGTGGATGACGCTTAATGAGGTGTAATGCTCCAGGAATAATTGTCGTGCTGTCTTTTTGCCGTCTATGATCCAGCCGTTCGCGTCTCCGTTCTCTTTGTTCATGCTCCACGTTCCCCAAGGCAGTTCGCCGTCTACGGGCATGAATGCTCCTTCTTCTACAATCTGGTCGAAGTTGGGCGTACCTTCATGCATATTTCCGTCCCATCTGTGTGGGTCTACTACGATAAAGTCGTCATGGAAAGAGGTTTTCCGGTAGGCTTCGCTATCTTTGGGTAACAGGTTCTTGTAGTCCGGCACTCTGACTTGTACCACCCGATCTTGAGGGGTCATCCGGCAGATCTTTTCAAGGATAATACGTTTGTTCGCATCGGAACTTTCGATATTATGTTTGGAACTGTGCCATTCTCCCCATGCACCGATAAATCCGGCTTGAAGAGCCAGTATGACATCTTTGTTTTTCTCGAGGTAAGGTTTCAATTGTTTCATATGGCGAAACATATCTTCCATTGTGGGACCTGACGAGACGGTTCCCATCGGTTCTGTTTCGTAGGCGAACCGTAGCAATGCTTTCTTGCCAAGTTGGCGCAACTTGTTGAAGTAGACATCCATTGTGGCAAAAGCTTCCGGAGGTAGCTGTCGGCCTATATATCCATGCAGATAAAAATATGTTTGAACTAACGAGACACTGTCGCAAGCGTATTTGTTTATCTCTGATTCCAGATAGTCGGTAATTCCCGGATATTCCTGCGGTTTCCACACATCGCATTTTTTAGCGATGTCTACGGCTATTTCCAGGCGGAAACCTCTTTCCGGATTATATATTCCGGCAGTGCCGTTCGGATCGTCGGCGTAGATACCCCGATATGGAATGCGGGTTGTCTGTCCGGCAAATAATACGGGAAGAAGGGCAAGAAGAAATAAAATTGTCAAGTTGAACTTTCGCATATTAATAAGGATTAGATAAAATATGAATAGAGGTGAGGGTGTGCCATAATGAGTAATAATTCGCATTAATCTGCATTTTGACACACTCTCGTTCTCCTATTGAATAAGATTTCTGTTATTCTACAGGTATCAGACTAAATTCGTCAAACCAGTAAATAACACCACCCCAAGCGCCTTTTCCCCAGATTTCGTGCGTGTTGATGTCTCCTACATAGGCGCAAGGCTTGAATACGAATCGTATAAGTACATTTTCGGGGATATCTACTGTAACGGAGTATTTGATCCAGCCTTTTCCGGCTTTATTGTCACAGGTGGCCGCAAGCCCCCAAGTGGGACCGGGAGAAAGAGACTGTGAACCGTCCGGATTGAAAATGATACTCTTCTGATTTTCTTTTAATACCAAAGGTATGTCATCTTCTGTTTCGCATACGACAATACTAAGTGTAAATGGCGTATCGTCTTGATTGGTCTTAACGTAATAACTAAATGTATATCTGCCTTCCATTACGTTTTGTAATGCGTATGACAGGTTAACTTTCTCTGCATCCATTATTTCCGTAGCTTCGTATTTTAGTGAGCGTGAACTGTTGTTCGCTCCTTCGCTTTTATCTATAGTCATATTACAACTTGGAGCGTCCGGCCGGCAGAACCATCTGTCAAGATAATTAAGAATTCCACTTTGATCGGTTTTGTCGGCACTGAAGACACCGGGTTGCTGATCCTCTGCAAAATTCTTCTCGAAGTTTCCGTTCTGAATGAGGTTATCGGAAGGTTCTTCCTCCTCGTCATCGTCATTTCCTTTATTTTCTTTCTCATAATACCGGACATATTCTACCTCCATGTGTGCAGGTAGTCCTCTGTCGTCAATCGGTCCCGGCCATGCGTCCTCACCGCCTACCGAATAGTTGAGAATCAAGTAATAAGGTACATCGAACGGCCATTGCTGCATGAGTGATTCATTCGGAAGATGCAGGTTCGGATAGCTGAAAGTCTCTTCTCCGTTCACCGTAAAGATAATCTTCTCCGCTGTCCATTCAATTCCGTAAATATTGAACTCGCCATCCCGATATTCTCCGTATCCGTTACGGGGAGGATTCTTGTCATAACCTAAATCCAATGTATAATGCGTATGCACCGAATGTTGTGCGATCTTGTCCATGCTTACTTGTTCCATGATATCGATTTCACCGGGATAACTATTGTTTACTGATGGATATTGTCGTTCTTGCGGCATGAGCCAGATAGCTGCCCATCCACCTTGAAAACTAGTAAACTTGGCACAAACCTCCAGCTTCCCATATTTGAAACCTACTTTGTCCATCGTCCACACGCCACCTGTCTTGTATTCACCGTCTTTCTTTTCGGCTATCAGATATAGTTTCCCGTCTTTCACATAAGCTTGGTCGTAGCTTTCGGACATATAGCGATTCCAAGGAGAAGCCTCTTTAGCTGCCAGTGACCAGCTTTTGGTATTCGGAATGTTACTTTCCTGTTCAAACTCTTCCGACCACACCAGATTCCATCCGTCTTTATTTTTCGATATCTCTTTCACGTGCTGGGTATAGATATTTATTTCTTCGGATTGGCAGGATAGAAAACTAATCCAGAAGACTAAAAAAGCAATGATCTGTTTCATATTGTCTCACTTTTAGTTGATTAAAAAAGGGGGAGTGGAGGGAGTATGATTACTCCCAACCACTATTTTGTGTTAAGTTAGGATTCTTGTAAAGTTCTGTTTGGGCGATGGGATACAAGTACATCTTCCTGTCCCATATACGTGTCTGGATTTTTGTGCGGGTATAGGTGTACTTACTTCCTCGCTTGGTGATTTTAATCCCATAGATATCTTTTACTACGTCCCCGTCCATCCAACGGCAAATGTCCCAAAAACGATGGTCTTCGAAAGCCAGCTCTATCCGGCGTTCGTTGCGCAAGCGTTTGGTGAAAGCTTCACCGGTGTCCTCTATAGGTGGCATATTGGCAGCAGCACGTACCTGGTTCAAGGCTTCGCGGGCTGTGAGTCTGTCGCTAACCTTATAATCCGGACCGCCTAATTCGTTCATGGCTTCTGCATAGTTCAACAATGTTTCCGCATAACGGAATAAGATGAAATGGTGGGGTTTTGTTACCGGGTCGGTCGGAGAGAGGGATACCGTTTCGTTCATGTTTTTCCTCAAGTAATATCCGGTCAGTGTAGCACCATTGAGAGGAGCACCGTTTCTGCCGCCTTCGTAAGTCTCGATGGGGGTATTCATGAATGAACTTCCATTGTAAAGAACGGTTTTATAGAAACGAGGGTCACGTTTTGAGTAAGGCCGTGCGGCATGTTTCGGGTTATTCCAATCAAACGGCTTGCCGTCGGACATTTCGAAAGCGTCTACCAGATTTTGTGTGGGCGTGCTTCCACTGTTCCCGTTTTCGAAGCCGATAGGCAGATTCAGTCCTTCGAACGAGTTGCTTGCACCATTGCGGCGTTCGAAGATGAGCTGCGAAGAACTAAGGACGTCATTTCCCCCATTCACATTGTAAAGCGGATCTACATCAATATTTGGCAAAGAGTACCAATTCTCTTTGATAATATCATAAGCAGCTTCGGCGGCTTTTTCCCATTTGCTTTTCTCACCGGACGGATTGTGTAGTTCGCTGGCAGCATAGAGCAGGGCGCGTGCCTTGACAGACAATGCCATGCCACGTGTTACCCGTCCGGACTCGTTGTAAAAATCCTTTTGCGAGACGGGTAATGCCGGAGCCACTTCGCTACATTCTTTGGCAATGAACTCAATTACTTTGTCGAAAGGAGTCTCTGATACGGTGTTGATCTCGTCAATTCCGTAAGTACGGGTCAGCAGCGGGATGTCACCGTATCTTTTGGCTAGTTCCAAATAGTAGAAAGCGCGCAATGCACGTACTTCGTTCACATACATCTTGGCCTTTTCCATATTTTCCTTGTAGTTGGGATTCCATTGGAAACGTTCCAGCTTCTCCAGTGAATAGTTCTCCAGAAAAGAATTGGCGGCACGGATGGCGGTATAATAGTTACCCCATACGTCGTCTATGGGATTGAGTGGACTCCAATTACCGTTATAGATGTCGTACACACTGTTGCTGTTCCAGGTATATACGGCATTGTCGGTTGCCGCATCCCGTACAGCACCGCCGATGGCGCCGTAATCTTGAGGCAGTTGGGAATAAATGTAGGTTGCCAGGCTTGAGATATTCTCGAAGTAGGTGTACATCTCGTCCTGTGTCTTACCGATGGATTCGTCGAAATCCAGATAGTCGCATCCCGACAGGGAAGTCACTATGCAAGCTATTGTGATATATTTAGTTATTTTCATACAATCAATCTATTAGAATTTGATACTCGCTCCGAAATATACGGAGAACATATTCGGATAGTTAACACTGAAATCTTCGCAGTTCATGTATTTCACATGGTCGATAGAGAACACATTGTTGGCGCGGGCAAAAATCTGGCACTGTTCCAGTTTGACTTTTGAGATCCAGCGCTGCGGCAGGTTGTAGTAGACGTTGAGATTGCGCAGCTTAAAGTAATCACCGTTTACCAGCCATTGGGTACTGTTGCGGAAGTTATTGCTGTTGTTCAGCGTTGTCAGACGCGGTACATTGGCGATGTCTCTCGTTTCCTCCGTCCACCGGATTTTGTCGTGCAGATACCAGTCGGATACATTGGTGTTATTGCGCAATGGCCAATATACACTGCTTACATTCATCATTCTGCTGTAGTCGGCCACTCCTTGAAATAGAGCGTCAAGACCAAATCCCTTGTATTCGAACCCGAGTTTGAGGCCATAATATATTTCCGGTACGGAACTTGAATGTCCGATGGGATGCACGTCGTTGTCGTCGATGATCCGGTCTCCGTTCATATCCTTGTATTTGATATCTCCCGGTCGCACTTCCGAAAACATCTGTTGAGGACTATTGGCGATATCCGCTTCATCCCGGAAATAACCGATTGCTTCCAGACCGAAAAGCTGTCCATCGGGAAGTCCCTTGCCGGAAAGATAGTCGTAGGGAATATATCCTTCCCCGTTTTCTATTACCTCAGTCCGGATATAGTTCAGCGTACCACCCACGTAGTAAGTGAAGTCTTTGCCGACTTTGTCTTTCCAGTCGATTCCCAAGTCAATCCCTTTGTATTCGGTCTTACCGTTGTTCTGTTGCGGGATACTGATACCGATGGCGGAAGAAATGACATTGCTGCCGCTTACCGGCATTTTGCTCCTTTTATCCATATAGGCGTCAACGGACAGGTTCAGTCTTTTGAATAACCGCATCTCCAGACCGATGTTATATTTGTCGGACACTTCGAGCGTCAAGTTATTCATAGCCAGTTTGTCCTCTTTCATACCCTCCGACTGGGTGTTTGCGTCACCAAACCAATAGGCTCCACCCCATGCCCAATATTGGCGGTCCAGTTCATAACTGATGTTATCCCATCCGGCGCGTCCGTAAGAAGCACGCAGTTTCAGATAGTCAATGACGGTGGCCTTCTTCATGAAGTTTTCGTTGGAGATGACCCAAGCGGCTGATATGGCAGGATAGGTACGGAATTTGTCTCCGTCGGGCAGTACACTTGTCCCTGTGTGATTGACTAGTGCGTGAATCAGATAAGTGTCTTTGTAGCTGTATCCGGCGGAAGCATTCACATACATCCGTTTGTGGGCATTGTTACGTCCGATTCCTCTCTCCGATTCCAGGCGATACGAACCTAAAGCGCTGACGGCATGTTTCCCGAAAGAACGGTTATACTTCAAAGCGGTTTCCAGATTGGCGTTTATGTATTGTTCTGTCATGTCGAGGTTGTTTACTTGCAAGGTACTGTTGTCACCATACACTTTGGAATCCGCTTCTATCTTGTCTGTGATTACATTTCTGACAGGCGTATTGACTTCATATTGGAATTTCTTGTAGCCTTCTTCCTTGTAAACGGCATTGTTATCATACGCTACGGCGGCTTCCAGACTTAATCCCGGAGTGATGAGTGACAAATCCTGCCGGATGCGGAAGTCGGCTTGCAACGTTCGCGGGTTTTCTTTGAAATAACCGATATCTGCGATACGGGCTATCGGATTTGTTTTCAGTACATTATTACTCCCCCAATATCCATGAGACGTCTGCATGGGGAAAGCACCGGACGGTGTGTTGAAAAGCCCGGCGAATAAGTCATACTCACTTGTATTCGGACGTTTCCGTTCGCGGAGTTGTCCTAACATACTGAATTGTGCCAGAGTCGTCGGTGTGATATCTACGTCAATGTTCATCCGCAGTCCCAGTTCGTATTTCCTCATTTGAGCGGTGTAGCGGTCGGAATATTTGGCGTATGTTTCATTCAGGATACCGTAGTCGTTCTTGTAACTTAACAGGGTGAAGTAGCGAAGACGTTTGCCACCCCCGTGAAAGGAGATATCGAGCTGATTGTTGATGGTATGTTTGCGCAGCCCCTCTTTCATCCAATCGGTGTCGGCATATAAATCCCGGTTACTTCCGTTTCTGAACGCGTCTAGCTCTTCACGCGTGTATTGTGGTTCCAGTCCGTCGTAATAAAGCGCTTCGTTCAGTGCCGACGCATACTCGTATCCGTTGGCGAACTTGGGTTGGTTGATTGGAAAATCCATACCGAACTTATAGCTGGCATCTATTTGCATTTTGGTGTTGTACTCTCCTCTTTTGGTGGTAATCAGAATCACACCGTTTGCTCCCCGTGTTCCCCACACGGCAGTTGCGGCACCGTCTTTCAGTACGGTGACCGATTCGATTTCCGCTGTGTTCAGATAAGAGAGCGGACGTGCGAATCCGTCAACTACAATCAGCGGATTATTATATCCTCGCAAAAGAGTAGCTGCATCGTCTGTCCACCCCGTCTGCTGCATGACTGACAGTCCCGGTAGCAACCCATACAATGTATTGGATACATTGGGAGTTGCATTCTTTGATATTTCATCGGCCGATATTGTGGAGACGGCCTGTGTCTTTCGGGCAATGCTGTCCGTTATATCCTGCGCTCCTGCGACGACGGAGGATAATATGGCAACCCCCATTAGTATATATTTACGTTTCATACGTTCTTTCATTTTTAATTAGTCTTTTGTTGATTGTTTATTCCCATCCCGGATTCTGTACGAGTCCGTACTTCTTGTTGATTTCATCCAATGGAATAGGAATGAGGAAGTAGCGGTCTGTCCACCGTTTTATCCAGCCGCGAGGGTTGGCTATCTTGTTATCCCTTACATAATCGAAGCTTCCATCTTCATTCCTGGTGATAACAAGGCGTTCGATGTCGGTTTTGAATAGGTCGGAACGTTTCCAACGTACCAGGTCAAAATAACGTACCTCTTCAAATCCCATCTCTACGGCACGCTCGTGGAGGATGGCTTCTCTCAAAGGCAGTCCGGAAGCTACTTTCTGATTGGTCAATGCTGGCATTTTTACCCGTTCGCGAACCAGATTGACATAATCATAAGCATCTCGCCCGAATTCGTCTTTCTCTGTTGCTTTCCCCAGTTCGTTCATGGCTTCCGCTATATTCAGATAGATTTCCGGAAGGCGGATAAGCGGGCAGGAGTAGAATTTTCCGCCGACTTCCGTACTCCGGTCTCGCAGGAATTTGCGCATACCGTAACCGTTGTAAGTGGCTCTGGCCAGTTCGTCCGAATATCCGTCACATTGTTCCCGTCCGCCTTTGTATATTTCCAGAGTACGTCCTCTGAAACGGTCACCGTTGACGAAAAGGGTTTCATACAGGCGGATATCCCGGATCGGATTGTTATGCTCGTCAAAGAAAGGATTGGCATACTTATTCGGTTCTCCTAAAGCGAAATCATCCCAGTTGAAAGGAGTTCCGTCGGCCATTTCGAACATATCCGCATAGTTGGAGGTGGCGCCACCCATACCATAAATGAGTTCGTTGAAAGCATTTCCCCATACATTGTAAGTAACCCAACGATGAGAGGCAAGCAGTACCTCGCCATTGTAACGGTCGAAATAGGCGGAGATAAAGTCTTCTCTGGGGTTTCCCGTGTTGACGAGTTTATAATATTCGTTGTTTTCCTTATTGGCGCGCAGAAATTCCAGTCCGGCATCCAAAGCATTTTGCCAACGAGTCTTGTCGAAGTTGCCATACCACACATAATGCTTGTCGGCCGCTTCCCCACTCATGAAAGGGTCTTTGTTATTGAATAGAGGGCTTGCTACAAATTGGAGCATTCTCGATTTCAGACCGAGAACGGCTGCCGCTGTCATTCGTCCTTCGTCGGACGCAGAAACGTTCCATGGTAAAACCTGTACGGCTTCTTTCATTAGTTCGAGGGTCTTTTGTACGGTCTCTTCCACAGTCATACGGGTGAATTTCATCTCTTCATCCGGGCGGTAAGAGCGGTCTACCCATGGCATTCCACCGTAGTAACGCAACATTTGGACGTAGTGGAAGGCGATGATGGCTTTAGCTTCCGCCTTGCGTATCGTTTTTTCACGGTCTGTCATGTCCGGCACACGGTCGATATTCTCCAGAAAGATATAGGCTTTGCGTATGCCCGTCATGGGTGCCATGCCTACGGTAGGGCCATCCTCAGCAGGCGGTACATCCAGACGGTAGGGCAGAGAACCTACGGAGGAGGCATTGACGTCTCCTGCATGATAAGCACGTATACCGCCGGGTTTGGAAGTGTCACCGAGATCGGTCATACACTCTAGTGTCGCCCAAGATAGTCTTCCGCCTGTGGGGAGAAAGTCGGGCAAGGAACGGTAGATTTCCGCTAACGCTTGTTCGGCATATACTTTGCGTGAAAATACGGTGTCGATAGTGACATCGGTTGTAATGGGCTTGTCGAGAAAGTCATTGCCGAACTTGAAGTCCTCGCATGCACTGACAGAAAGCAGTAGCATGGCTGCCATGCCGGTATGTAATATATTCCTTCGTTTCATGATATTGATGTTTTAAAAGGTGATGTTGACTCCGAGATTATAGATCTTGTTGATAGGGTATGAATCGGTCAGTCCCGGCGTACATTCCGGGTCCATAATCTTGAACTTATCGAATGTGAGCAAGTTGTAACCGCTTAGTTTGATGGCAAGTTCGGAGATACCGATTCTTTTCAAGGCAGCCACGTTGCGGAAGTTATACCCTAGTGTGACGGTCTTCAGCTTGAGATAGTTACCGTTCTTTACCCATAGCGAAGAAGTCTTGCTGTTGTGAGTCATAGTCTTCGTTGCAAATCGGGGCACAGTAGCGGTTTCAGCTGTCTCGGGAGTCCATCGGTTGTCGGCATGGAATTGCATCAACGCATTGTTGGAATTGATCCCGAAAGGTATCCGGAAGAACTCTTCCAACAGAAGTGAACGCTCGGCGGCTCCTGTCCAGTTCATGCTGAAGAAGAACCCTTTGTAGTCGGCTCCATAATTCAGACCGAAAGTATAGGACGGACGTGTAGGATGACCGATTTTGCATTGATCATCTTCATTGATGACGTAGTCGTTATTCAAGTCTTTGTATTTGATGTCACCCGGTTGTACATCTGCGTCGGGGACGGGCAGCCCGTCTTTTAATGCTCCTTCTTTCGTGAAGTCCTCTTCACCGTAGAATCCGTCGGCCACGTATCCGAAGATACTTCCTACCGGTTGACCGGTACGCCATAGGTAAGTTTCGTTCGGCTCTATCTCGTCCTGAAAGATAATCTTGTTTTTACTGTAAGATACATTGGCATTGATATAATAATGGAAGTCTCCTTTAATCCGGTCTTCCCATTTTATATCGACTTCGTATCCATGGTTTTTCACCTGTCCCATGTTGACCACAGGCATGATGTTACTGTTCAGATCAGTGAAGATGGGAATGGTCTTCCGCTTGATCAGAATGTCTTTCCGATTCTCGAAGAAAAGGTCGGCACTCACTTTCAGACGATTGTTCAGGAAGTTGACATCGATACCGTAATTGTGTTTTAAAGCTGTCTCCCAACTGACGTTCGGATTGCCGATACGGCTTTCAATAGCTCCGAACATCGTGTTACTGTTGTTGTACCCGAAGTTGTATCCGTGCTGGTACGCTCCCCAATTGTCGACATTGCCCAGTTGGTCGACTGTCCATCCGTTAGGCAGGTAGAGGAAACGGTTGTCGTTCATATTATCGTTCCCCACCAAACCGACGGAAGCACGCAGTTTTAAATAATCCACTACCTTTTGTTTTTTCATGAACGGTTCTTCTGAAAGTACATATCCGACAGAACCGGCCGGGAAGGCACCAAACCGCTTGTCGGGGGCAAAGTTTTCGGAACCGTTGTATCCGAAGTCAAATTCCGCGATATACCGGGTTTTGTAATCGTAGGTCAGTCGGCCTACCAAACCGACGTATGCCGTCGGAACGTCCGTGAACTCGGAAGGGTAGTATCTTTTATTCTGGTTGTAGAGCAATAATCCGCCTACATTATGGTCGCCGAATTTCCGATTGTAACGAAGACTCGCTTCAAAATACCAATTGCGCCCCCGATAGGTCTTTTCGGCATAGCCTAGCCGTTTGTTCTGTCCGTCTACCCGGTAAACGATGGTTTTGTTATAAGCAGGATCTTTGATATCCAAATCGGGATTCTCCAGTTCCGATTGGTAGTAAGGAGTGTACGATTCGACAGAACCGTGACGCTGCTGCAGGAAAGAGTAAGAAGTATTATAGGCACCTTTAACCTCTACGGATAATCCTTTTGTAATAAAGTCTAGCTTCTGTGTCAATGACAAGTCCATATTCATGGTATTGCTGGTATTCCTGTCGTATCCTTGTCCGTAATAGCGTGCCAATGCATTATTGTTCATCAAGATACCTTCATACTTTCCCGGATTGATGGTGACGAGCTTTCCGTCTATGATTCCCGGACTGTTGAAAGGTTGTGCCATGTTGATGAGCGAGAAGAGGCCATATTCATAATTATTGTCATTAGGCTCGTGGGTGATACCGACGATACCGCCGAGTCCAACTTTCAATAAAGTACTTTTGGTAATGTCCAAATCAAGGTTTCCCCGATAATTGTAACGGGTATAGTTAAAGTTGTTATTGTAGTCCAGTTCCTTATATTGCCGGAAAAGTCCGTCCTGCCATAAGAATCCCATAGAGATAAAGTAACGGACACGTTCTGTTCCGCCACTTATGTTAAGGTTATGCTGGGTTTGGATAGAAGAACTCTTCATGATATACTTCCGCCAATTCACGTTGGGATACATGATCGGGTCGTCACCGAGTCGGAAACGTTCCAATGTATATTCGTCGAAAGCGTGCTTCGGCTTTTTGTCGTTATCATTCATCTCATTAAAGAGTTGGGCATAGGTGTAACTGTCCGCCATTTCTAGAATCCGTGTGGGTTGTTGGATGCCGACAGAGGAAGAAATGGATATCTTGGCTTTTCCTTCCTCTCCTCGGCGGGTAGTAACCAGGATTACACCATTGGCGCCACGTACCCCGAATACAGCCGTAGCGGAAGCGTCTTTCAGGACGGTCACACTTTCTATCTCATTGGGGTCCATCTGGAAAAAGGAACGTTCTACTCCGTCTACCAATATGAGCGGAGCCGAAGCACTTTCTGTCAATGAACCTACTCCGCGAATGTAGATTGCCGGATCTTCCTTGCCCGGTTGTCCGCTTGTGGCGACGGAAGAAAGGCCGGTGATTTGTCCGGCAAGAGACGTAGCGATGCTTGCATTGGGAGAGCGGAGCAAGACATCCGTTTTTACAGAAGAGATAGCTCCCGTCAGAGTCTCTTTCTTTTGAGTTCCGTAGGCTACTACCATTACTTCATTCAACGCGTTGGCCTCTTCCTTTAGGATAACTCTGATTCTGGTTTTTCCTTTGAGAGGGATTGTCTGCGTCTCGTAGCCGACATAAGAAATTTGTAATACTGCCGTTTGGGCGTTCGGTACACTTAACTTGAAATTACCTTCGGAGTCTGTAATGGCTCCTTTCTGACTACCGACAAGTAAGACTGTGGCACCGATGGCCCCTTCGTCTCTCTCATCCCGAACATTACCGGTTACGGTAACTTGAGCAAACATCCAAGATGTTATGAATAGCATAGCCAGTAACAATCCGATTCGTTTGCCTTTTGATGCATAGTTTTTCATGGTGATTAAATTAATTGATTTGTAACATTAACAGTTATGGGGTTCGAAATGGGTAGGGGAATCAAAAGATTTTTTTTGGAAGCTAGCTTCTTTTATCTATCTTTGTTTCGCTAACGAAAAGCTGAATAGATGAGAAACTGCTAAAATGAGAAGACTGGATAATACAATAAACACTAGTATGCCATTTGATGATATCTATCTAGAGTATTATCAACGCTGCTTTTTGTTTGCCAAATCTTATCTTCAAGATGAAATGCTATCCAAAGACATAGCCTCCGAAGCGATGATTACCTTATGGACCACGATGAAGACGGAAGAGGTGAAAAATGTCTGTTCTTTCCTGATGACCGTAGTGAAAAATCAGGCCTTAAACCATCTGCGCAATGAACACTTACGGATGGAAGCCCGTGAAAGCATATTGGCGGATGAACTTTATGAGCTTGATTTCCGTATTGCTTCGTTGGATTCTTCCGATCCGAACCGGCTCTTTTCAGAAGAAATCGTTGAGATTGTAAATCGTACTTTGGGAGAACTGCCCGAAAAGACAAGAAAGGCATTTATGATGAGCCGGTATCAGAATAAATCGGTGAAGGAGATTGCCGGATTATTGGATGTTACGGTGAAAGGAGCGGATTACCATATTGGGAAAGCGCTCCAAGCCTTGAGGAAAAGTCTCAAGGATTACCTTTCCTCTTTCCTCTTTTTCTAACTTTTTTCATTTTTCCACTAGTGAACTTCGTGAGTGGCGTGTCTTATATATGTAAGGCGGAAAACTGCTGATATTTTAATTCAAAACGTATGGACACGAAACTATTAAATAAATATATTGCCGGTGATGTCCTTCCCGAAGAAAAGAAGGAAGTGGCACGTTGGCTGAAAGAGAGCGAAGAACACCGTAAGCAGTTGATGCAGCTACGCCATATCTATGATGCGACTGTCTGGAATGCTAATCTGAAGGAAGAAAAACCGGGAAAGAAAAAGACCGTGACTCATTATCTCCGGACTTCCATAAAGATAGCCGCTGTTGTTGCTATGCTTGCCTTTATTCTTCATAAAGAATATCAGGAGTACCGGTTGGAACATTCTACAGAGATGCAGGTGATGACTGTTCCCGCAGGACAAAGAGCCAGTCTGGTTCTGGCTGATGGAACAACCGTTTGGTTGAACTCGAACTCCATTTTAAGATATCCGGCTGCCGGATTCCACTCCAAAGAGAGGAAAGTGATTTTGGAGGGAGAGGGGTATTTTGAGGTAGCGCGTGATGAGAAACATCCTTTTATTGTTGAAACGGAGAAATATAACGTCAGAGTGTTGGGAACCACGTTCAATGTTTCCGCTTATCCGGATTCTGACCTGTTTGAAACCTCTTTGATAGAAGGTAAGGTTACCGTGTATCAGCCCGATACACAGCATGAAGTCATGCTGCAACCTAATGAGAAGGTAGAGACGATAGATGGAAAACTTTGTAAGGAAACCTTTACGTCAGATCATGCTTTCTTGTGGAGGATAGGTGTTTATTCTTTCAAGAATGAACCGTTGGAAGCTGTATTCAAGAAACTGGAGCAATATTATGAAGTGAAGATTATCAACAATAATCAAGAGATAGCTTCCCGTCCGTGTACAGGTAAGTTCCGGCAGAAAGAAGGTATTGAACACGTGATGAAGGTATTGCAGAAGTACGTTAAATTTAACTATATGCAGGATGATGAGAAGAATCAGATTATCATCTATTGATAAAGAAGTATGAATCCTAAAATGAAAAACATGAGAACAAGAGCACCTGTCTGTTTAAAACGAAAATATCGGTAAATGCTGCAACATTTACCGATATGTGAGAAGTCAATAAAAAAGACTCGACTTTCATTCCAAATCTTTATGTATTAACTTAATAACTCTAGGCAAAGATATGAAAAATAATCTTTGGTGTGGACGTATTGTCCATAGAAAAACACACTCTACTCAAATTTTAAGAATTATGAGGTTAACTGTCTTTTTCCTGTTATTCATTATTTTTGAGACGTATGCCTTGGATGGCTATTCTCAGAATCAAAAAGTTACGATGAATAAAGGAACCGCAACATTCGCCGAAATCATCAGGCAGATTGAAAAACAAACAGACTATTTGTTTATCTATAATGAGCATGAGATTGCTTTAGACAAACGAATAGCAGTATCTACTCGGGAAACCACGGTTGCCGAAATTCTTAATAGAGTTTTGCAAGGAACAGGTTTCTCGTATACGATGGAAGGCAACCATATTATTCTGGTGAAAAGTATGGAGAAAATGAAAAACGTAACTCTCGGTCGGAAGATAACAGGAACTGTGAAAGATGATTTGGGAGAGGCTATTGTTGGTTGTAATGTGGCTGTTAAAGGTGAGAAAATAGGAGCCATCACCGATATGGATGGAAGATATACTATCGAGGTTCCGGACAATAGTATATTGGTTTTCTCATTTTTAGGTTATAAGAGCGTTGAATCTCCCGTCAAGAATAATTCGGTTATCAATATAACCATGCAAGAAGACTCCAGGTCTTTGGAAGAAGTGGTGGTTGTAGGTTATGGGACACAGAAGAAAGTCAATTTGACAGGTGCCGTGTCTGTGGTAGAGGGGGATCAATTGGCAGGGCGTTCTGCTTCGACTATGTCTCAATTACTGCAAGGAGCAGTTCCTAACATGACTGTCTCTTTTTCTTCCGGTCGTGCAGGAGATGGAGGTTCGTTTAATATCAGAGGTGTGAATTCCATTAGTGGTTCTGCCAAACCGTTGGTCCTTATTGATGGAGTGGAGGGAGATGTGAATCGTGTCAATCCGAATGATGTCGCCTCTGTTTCGGTCTTAAAAGATGCGTCGTCTGCGGCAATTTATGGAGCACGTGCCGCCTATGGAGTTATTCTGGTAACTACAAAAACGGGAGAAAAAGGCAAAGTCACTCTTAATTATAACGGACGATATAGCTTTAGTGATGTAACTACGTCGACAGATTATGAAACCCGTGGATATTATGCGGCCGGTATTAGTGATATGTTTTTCTCTACCTGGCAAGGGACACCATTGCTCACATATACGGAAAAGGATTATCATGAGTTGTGGATCAGGAGAAATGATAAGACGGAACAACCCGAACGGCCCTGGGTAGTAACTGAAAACGGACAGTATAAATACTATGGGAATTTTGATTGGTATAATTATTTATATGACCATAAACGTCCGACGCATGAACATAATGTAAGCATTTCCGGTGGAAGTGAACATTTGAAGTTCAGGCTTTCCGGAGGATATTATAATCAGAAAGGAGTTCTTAAAATACAACCGGACAAGTATGAACGCTATAACTTCAAATCAAGGCTGGAAGCCAAAGTGACTCCATGGTTATCCGTCAGTAATAATACCTCTTATTTCAAATCGAATTACTCCTATCCGGGACTTGGTGGAGTGAATACAATATTTAAGAATGCAAGCTATCGTGCCTTGCCTATATTAGTGCCTGTACATCCTGATGGTACACTGGTGTATGAAACTAATATCATGAACTATACTTTGGCGGGTACCACTGTTGCATTATCTAATAAGAAACATAATAATAAAGATGAGATAGACGAGTTTATGACCACATTTGAAGTCGTTATAAATCCGATAAAACATGTTGAAATCATAGGGAATTACACATATTCGAAATATGACAAGAAATGTACCAATAGAAGTGTAGACATGCAATACTCCAAAGTACCGGGTGTTACGATTACCATGCCCGAGAGTACAAGCGGAGGGAATAAACTGACTGTGTTGAATACAAAAAATCTGTATTATGCATATAATGCTTACGGAACTTATGGTAACTTGTTTGCCGGCTCTCATAATGTGAAACTGACAGGCGGTATCAACTATGAGACAAAATCTTATGAAGATCTGACTGTGAGCAAAGATGGACTGTTATCTGATGAATTGAATGACTTTAATCTGGCTAAGGGAGAAAATACAGTAGTCACCGGAGGAAAGAATAAATATGCTTTATTTGGCGTCTTTTATAGGGCAAACTATGATTATAAAGGAAGATACCTGTTTGAGGCGAGCGGAAGATACGATGGCAGTTCCCGGTTTAAAAAAGGCCATCGGTACGGCTTCTTCCCATCGTTCTCCGCCGGATGGCGCATTAGCGAAGAGCCTTTTTATGGAGCATTGAAAAATACAGTAGATAACCTAAAGTTACGACTGTCTTATGGAACTTTGGGCAATCAGCAAGTTGGTTATTATGATTATCTGCAGCAAATAGAAACAGGAAAAGTTCTTAATTATTCGTTTGGTGATAAAGAAAAGGCCTCGTATGCCTATGAAACCGCTCCTAATGCTTCCGACTTGACATGGGAAACCGTAGTTACTAAAAATATTGGTCTTGATATCGGTATCTTCAATAATAGATTGAATATTTCGGCAGATGCTTATATAAGGGATACAAAAGACATGCTAATGCCCGGCAAAGCATTACCGTCTGTCTATGGCGCAAAATCTCCTAATATGAATGCTGCTGATTTAAGGACCAAAGGTTGGGAATTGGTCGTTGCCTGGAATGACCGTTTTAATGTGATGGACAAACCTTTTAACTATGGTGTTTCGTTTGGAATCGGGGATAATGTCTCCAAGATTACGAAATATGATAACCCTAATAAAGAAATCAGCTCTCCTTATGTCGGTCAGAGACTGGGAGATATATGGGGGTATATGGTTGATGGCTATTTTGCGACAGATGAAGAGGCAGCTAATTATGGAGTAGACCAGAGTGTCGTAAACTATATCATCAACAATGCCGTTGTCGATAGAGGACTGCATGCTGGAGACATGAAGTATCTCGATCTTGATGGCAATAATAAGATCGAACAAACTGTCAGTGCTAATGATATTAAGGACCAACGGATTATAGGTAATTCTCTTCCGCGCTATACGTACAGCATCAGACTTAATGCAGAATGGAATGGCATTGACTTTTCCGTGTTCTTTCAGGGAGTGGGGAAACAAGACTGGTATCCATCCAGTGATGCATTTGCCTTTTGGGGACCGTATAGTTCACCAGCACCAAGTTTCATTCCGAAGGATTTTCTGGCAGACGTATGGAGCGTAGACAATCCTGATGCTTATTTCCCCCGCCCCAGAGGATATATCGCATGGACTGATGGTCGTTCCTTGTCATCGGTTAATAACAGATACTTGCAAAGTCTTGCCTATTGCCGACTGAAAAACCTGACCGTAGGATATACGTTACCTGTTAAATGGTTATCAAAGATACATGTACAGAAAGCCCGTCTCTATTTCAGTGGTGAGAATCTGCTCACATTAGACAGGCTGGATACGGATTATATTGATCCGGAAGCGGCTGCTGCCGGAACAAATTGGAAAACTGGTAAGACTAATGCACTCTCTTATCCGTTCTCAAAGACCTATTCTTTTGGTATTGATATTACATTCTGATAATAACTAAATATATCTCTATATATGAAAACCAAGTTTAGTATCATATTTATGTGGTTGTTTACCATTCTTTTTATATCGTGTGATAAACTGGACCTTTATCCTGAAGACAGTTTGTCTCCAACCACCTATTTCAAGAATGAAAACGAACTTCAACTGTATAGTAATCAGTTTTACTATAATATACTGCCTACGGCAGCAGATATTTATAAAGATAATGCAGATGTATTGATTGTTTCTCCGTTGGATGATGAGGTAACTGGGCAACGGATCATTCCATCGACGGGGGGAGGATGGAATTGGGAGGCATTGAGAAGTCTTAATTTCTTGTTAGAGAATTCTCATAATTGTGAAGATCAAGATGTACGTAATAAGTACGATGCAATCACCCGTTTTTTCAGGGCTTATTTTTACTTTAAGAAAGTACAGCGATTTGGAGATGTCCCCTGGTATGATAAAGTACTAGATTCATCTGATGCTGAACTGTTGTATAAACCCCGGGATTCCAGAGAGTTTGTGATGCAGAAAATCATTGAAGATTTGGATTTTGCTATTACTACTTTATCCAAAGATAAAGAACTTTACAGAGTCAGTAAATGGGCTGCATTGGCACTGAAGTCAAGAGTTTGTTTGTTTGAAGGCACTTTCCGTAAGTATCATGGGATAGCAGACTACGAAAAATATTTGGATGCGTGCATTACTGCTTCCGATGACTTTATGAAGAATAGTGGATATAGCTTGTATAAAACAGGCAGTACTCCTTATCAGACTCTTTTTTCTTCCTTGAATGCCATTCAGCAGGAAATTGTTCTGGCTAGAGACTATAATGGGACACTGAATATCCGTCACGACGTGCAAGGTTTTGAAAATACAGCTTCGAAAGGCAGACCCGGATTATCGAAAAAGATTGTAAATATGTATTTGAATAAGAACGGTTCCCGTTTTACGGACATGCAAGGATATGCCACTAAGGTATTTTTTGATGAATGTCAGAACAGAGATCCTCGTTTGGCACAGACCATCCGTACTCCCGGATATATACGTCCGGGAGAAACGAAACAGTCGGGTCCTAATTTCTCTTCGGCAATGACTGGGTATCATTTAATTAAATATTCGGGTGCCACCAAATATGATGTTGGTGACACGTCTGAAAATGATTTTCCTATTTTCAGGACGGCGGAGGTTTTTTTGAATTATGTGGAAGCCAAAGCGGAAAGGGGAACGTTGGAACAGAATGATATTGACAAGACGATTAAATTAATAAGGGATAGGGTAGGAATGCCGAACCTGAATATGAGTGACGCTAATACGGCCCCCGATCCTTATCTGCTGAATGTCTATCCTAATGTCTCTGAAACGAATAAAGGAGTCATACTGGAAATCCGTCGTGAAAGAGTCATAGAATTGTTAATGGAAGGCTTCCGTTATTATGATTTAATGCGTTGGAAAGCGGGGAGTTGTATGGATGATGAGTTTTTGGGAATGTATTTCCCCGGTCCGGGTAATTATGACCTGAATCATGACGGGACTATTGATGTCTGTCTGTATAAAGGAGCAAAGCCTGGTGGTGTCAATGCGCTTGAATATCTGGAGATTGGAGTTACAGTAGAACTGACAGAAGGAGAATCCGGAAATGTGATTTGCTATAAAGATGTTCCTCGCCAGTGGAATGAAGAACGGGACTATTTATACCCGATTCCAAGGCAGGACCGTATTTTGACAAATGGAGCTCTGACACAGAATCCGGGATGGAATGATAATTTAAACTTTTAATTTGATCGGTCATGAAAGAATATAGAATAATGATATTACTAGTTTCTACGCTTTTTATAATAGCTATCAGCTGCTCCAGCCAACTGGACAATGAAGATTTCAGCGATATGATAGGAAAGGGACAGAATTATACTCCTCCTCCTATCCCGGTTGAAGAACCGACATTGAAGGACAAAGATGGCTGGAAAATAGATTCTATTGACGGAAAGAGTTTTATATGGTACTCCTATAATAAAGGGGCTTTCAATGCCCAACAACAAGTAAATGTGCTTGAAATCGACCTGTCGAGTCCTGATTACGAATTGGAGTTTGTTTCGGCTCCTCAACTCGATTCTTTGTCAAGCGTTGCTCTGAAACATGATGCGGTAGCCGGAATTAATGGTACGTATGAACTTGAGGCCTCTTTCGTAAAAGTTAATGGCTCAATAATTTCACCGATCACTCTTCCCGAAGGGCATTTAAGATATTGGAAACATGAAGGGGCCATAGCTTATGACGGCTATAAGGTTGAAATTGGATATGGAACAAAGGAATCATATTCCTATAATTCAATGCCTAACATATTCTCGGGAGCACCAGTCTTGATAGATGATTATCAACCGGTAGGTGAAACATTTATTGGAGATATAACCGGAATCAACCTGAATTCCCTGGATGGAGAGGATTACCGAAGACATCAGGGAGTACGTCATCCCCGTACCGCTGTGGCTTTGACAGAACAGAATAAACTTTTGTTGGTAACAGTGGACGGTCGTGCGGATTTGGCGGCAGGAATGACTGCCAAAGAGCTTACCTCCTTTATAAACCAGTATTTTAAACCACAGCATGCCTTGAACGTAGACGGGGGAGGGTCTACAACGATGTATATACGCGACAGTAATCTTTCAGCCACAGATGTAGTCAACTATCCGTGTGATAATAAAAAGTTCGATCATTACGGACAACGCAGTGTCAGGACTTTCATCTTGGTAAAGAAGCATAGCAACGGGCAGTTGTTTGACTCTGGTGACGGTTCGGAGGATAATCCTTATATTATAAAAACGGCGAGACATATGCAGGATATGCATAAGGTCAATTATTCTAAAGGAATGGTTTATTTCAGAATGGAGGCCGATGTGAATATGTCAGGGATTGATTGGCAGGCTTTGAATGTGAGTGAGCCTTATGACAGATTCGTCCATTTTGACGGAAACGGGCATGTTATAAAAGGCTTGAAATCGCAAGGTAACTATGCTAGCTTGTTCGGGGTGTTATGTGGAGTCTGCAAGAATTTGGGAATTGTGGATGCAGATATTGTGGCACAAAATGGAGGCGGAATATTAGCCGGTTATGTAGGGATAAAAATCCCGACTTCGGACGTATTTACCGGAAGTGTAGAAAATTGTTATACGAGCGGAAAGGTATCGGGATTTGATATAATTGGCGGTATTTCCGGTAATATCGGTAAACCGAGCGGCTCTGTGTATTCGTCCATTAAGAATTGTTATTCTACTGCTACGGTTACAGCGAAGAATGAAACAGGAAATTCACGTGCCGGAGGGATAGTAGGTATTGTCTGGGCTGGTGGTATATTGGAGAATTGCTATGCGGCAGGTGAAGTTATTTCAATGAATTCCGGAGCAGCAGGTATCGGGGCTTATTTTGATACTGCTCCTAAAAGATGCGTTGCTTTGAATAAATTAGTGGAAAATAAGAAAAATGGTGTAAATTTGGGGCGTATTGCCGCCTTCATGGGAGCAGCTAATATGACGGTTGTTGATTGTTGGGCAACAGACGATATGAAGATTTTGAATGCAGGAGTACCTAAAACCGAATTTTCCGGTGAATTAGTCGGTGTGAAGCAACCCCACGATGGGGAAACTAAGTCGAAGGAGTTCTTATCGAATATGCAGAACTACCTTGATGCAGGATGGGGAAACTCATGGTATTACAAGGTAAATGCGAAAGGATATCCTATTCTGTTATGGCAATATAATCGGGAAGATTATAATACGGACATTACTGGTCATTAAGACTAATATATATTATACTTAACACATTTATTCGTTAGTTTATGAAGAAAAACTTGTTAATCGTCGTTATCCTGGCTGTATGCTCCATTGAAATGGTAAAAGGGCAGACAGTAGCGGATTCATTGGCAATTGTATCTGCTTGTTGGAAGATAGAAAATCCTCAAAAAGGAATTGTATATAAGTATGCTTCTATCCCTCAATTATATCAAGGTCCCCAATCTATCAGCCTGATAGAAATTGATCCTGTTGCAGGTTTGAAAGTCGGTGTTGCCGTTTCGGATAAAATGAAAGAAACAAGTAAGATTGCTTCTGAATGTAACGCCATTGCAGCCATTAATGGCTCCTATTTTGACATGAAACGGGGAAACTCGGTCTGCTTCTTGAAGGCGGATCGCCAGGTTATTGATACAACGATGCAGAGTGAGTTTAAACTGCGTGTTACAGGAGCTATTAATGTGCGCAAAGGGAAGATAAAGTTAATCCCTTGGAGCAAACAGATAGAAAAGGAATATGAAGGGGAAACAGGTATAGTACTTGCTTCCGGTCCGCTGATGCTGAAAGACGGACAGATTTGCGATTGGAATTCATGTGGCACGAATTTTATCCGAACCAAGCATCCTCGTAGTGCTGTTGCCACCACTAAGGAGGGGAAAATATTGTTGATAACCGTAGACGGACGTTTCCCGGAGCAAGCCGAAGGGGTGAATATTCCGGAACTGGCACATTTGATTCGTATTTTAGGAGGTGAGGATGCGTTAAATTTGGATGGAGGCGGGTCTACTACCCTTTGGCTGTCCGGTGCATCGGATGATGGAGTTGTTAATTATCCTTGTGATAATGGGCGGTTTGACCATGCTGGGGAGCGTAAGGTGCCTAATATTCTTTATATTCATTAATACTACTCTTTAATGAGAGTATTTATTTAGCTCAATAACGGATGGGAGAGTGCTTCATCCAACTGTTTTACAGTTATGAGCATAATTGTGATATATTCCTTCCTCCATAAAGTTGAAAAAACATTGAAGTATCTGCCACCTGCAACAAAATGCGTATAATATATTAGTTTACAACTAGTTGTAGCGTTGCAGATACCTGTTGCAGATGCGTTGCGGATAGAGTATCTGCCACACTGTATAATCTATACATAACCTATTTCCTATGAGTACGAAAGTTTATTAAATACATTAAACTCCTGTTCCCAGGCGGGGAACTGTCGTTTCCAGTATTAGAAACTGTAGTTTCCACGGTAGGAAACGAGCGTTTCCAAGGCAGGAAACGACAGTTCCTATGTATGGAAACTGCCGTTTCTCCGTAGGGATATTCAGTAAATGTTCCTCTTTCTAAAAAATCAAGAGAAAAGCTCACGTAAAGCAAAGCTTTTCTCTTGATTTTTTCGTTCAACTCTCTCTGTCTTCTATCTTTTTTGTAGAATATTGTTTACATATTCTTGTTTTTTCCTTCCCACCCATGCATTATGTACATG
>CEAF01006091.1_pt1 | contig 43673 bp, 35 predicted proteins | sample 557431 | NCBI WGS metagenome assembly CEAF01 (sample SAMEA3182068, study PRJEB8094) | gut metagenome | biome: human; feature: gut; material: Stool; isolation source: human stools | place: Canada | collected 2013-11-18 | reverse complement strand
GGAGCAAGAAAGTTAATAGATAAAATGATAAAAGCGGATTTGATAGAAAAAATTGGAGAAGGAAATAATACGCTTTATAAAATAAAAGAATAGGTTACTGACCACGTTAAGGAAAGAGTGACCAGCAGGTGGTCACTTTTATAATTAAATGACCACTCCGTGACTAACAGGTGGTCACTGCTGGTCACGGAGTGGCCACCATTACTAATATTGAGATTACTAAGGCTTCCCATATCTCAATGGGATGTGGTACTCCTAGTAAGGTTGTAGAATTTATTCCTGATGATCAGGTTGAGGCAAATATAGAAAAAGGGGCGAATAGAAAGGTTTTGCATGGAATACGCAAATTATAGTGCAGGATTGATTTCCCAATCATTCTGGTTTGTTGAAATGAAGAAAGTCATCAAACAGATTGATGATGGAAAGTCCGAAGAAGAAATCAAAAAAATGTGTATAGAAGAAAATCTTTTTGGTGCGGCAAAAGAGTATCGAGCCAAAAGGATATATGGATACATTTGGAACAGAGCCAAAAGACTGGATAAGACACTGATTGACTTGTTTTATACTTCTGACTTGGCAACCCAGAAGGTAATCAATTTGATTGCCATTCTCAGGTCAGACCGATTGTTCTTTGAATTTATGTTTGAAGTGTATCGAGAAAAAAATATACTTGGTATTCCGATAATCGAAGATACAGATATAAATATTTTTTTCAAGAATAAAGAAATTCAAAGTGAAGATATTGCAGCTTGGACAGATGGTACAAAACGCAGGCTTCGCTCGATATATTTTAACTATTTGACAGATGCGAACCTTTTAACGGTTGTTGATAAGAAGAAAACAATAACGCCGCCAATTCTTGATATTGCTTTAGAACGTTATCTTGAAGTGTGTGGAGAGAGTGCAATGATTAAGGCAATTACAGGGGTGGACTAAATGATGTCGCTTGACGAACGATTAGATAAAGCAGAAGAAATGATACAAAAACCCTCGTTTAGAGAGAACAAAGGGTTAGGTAATGAAGTCGGATACTATATCTTTGATTACCCGGCTGAAAAAGAATTGTATATCCGTGAGAGGATAGAATACATCAAGAAAAAAAGTGAAAACTCAGATGATGATTTCAAAGTTGTAGTGTTTGACCTTTACGACATTATGATTGATATTCTTATCAAAAAAGGATATTTAGAAAAGTGTTATCAGTTTGAAAAGACAAAAGGCTTTGAGAGAGTATCAAAATCTATCAGCAATATGTTAAGGATAACATCATCAGACAGTCTGATAGTTAATCATATCAGGGATAATACGCCGGAGAAAGCAGTTGTGTTTATTACTGGTATAGGAAAATGCTATCCGATATTGCGTTCACATACGGTACTGAATAATTTACATCAGGTCATAGATAATGTTCCGGTAGTGCTGTTTTATCCGGGCAATTATGACGGTCAGGAACTGGTGCTGTTTGGAGAAATAAAGGACGATAACTATTACAGAGCATTCAAGCTTGTGGATTAAGAGGAGAGGAAATTATGATTATCAAGAATATGTTTTCAAAGCCTATCGATAGAGATATTAAAGGCGTAATCAAAGTTGGACAGGATGACGACGCAAATATTAAGCAAGAGCTTGAAGAATATGTTGTGACAAGAGAACTTCAGAAGCATTTTTCTGATTTCTTTGCAAGCTATAAGAGAGGAATTACCGGAAATACAGACAAGATGGGTGTGTGGATTTCCGGCTTCTTTGGAAGTGGTAAATCTCACTTCCTGAAGATTTTATCCTATCTCCTTGAAAATAAAGAAGTTGGCGGCAAGAAAGCGATTGATTACTTCGTAGATGATAATAAAATTTCTGACCATATGGTGCTTGCAGATATGAAACTGTCAGGTACGATTCCGACGGATGTTGTCCTTTTCAATATTGACTCTAAAAGTGAAGTGAATGGCAAACAGTCTAAGGTCGCCATTGTTTCCGTATTGCAGAATGTGTTCAATGAAATGCAGGGATTTAGTGGCTCTAATCCGTTCCTTGCAGATTTGGAACGCAACTTGACGGAAGAAGGAAAGTACGATTTATTCAAAGAAAAATTTGAGGATAGTTTTGGTTCTGCTTGGGAGGAATCACGCAGCGATTTTGATTTCATTCAGGACGATGTGGTAGAAGTTCTTGATGAGATTGGTTTTATGAGTGTAGAAGCCGGTAGAAACTTTTGTGAAAAAGCTACCGGAGAATATACATATAAGGTTGAGGATTTCGCCAGACTTGTTAAAAAATATCTTGATAAAAAAGAGAGCAATCATCATATCGTATTCTTGATTGATGAGATTGGACAGTACATAGGCGACGATTCTAAACTTATGCTGAACCTTCAGACTGTAACAGAAGATTTGGGTACTGCCTGCGGCGGTAAAGCTTGGATTATCGTAACAAGTCAGCAGGATATTGATTCGATTACAAAAACAAAAGGAAATGACTTCTCGAAAATTCAGGGACGTTTTGATACCAGACTTTCTCTCTCATCAGCTAATGTTGATGAGGTTATCAAAAAGAGAATCCTTGAAAAGAACGAAGCGGGAAAACAGACACTTACACTGCTTTATGATGATAAGGCGACAGTCATTAAGAACCTGATTCTGTTCAACGATGGTGTTGAAAAGAAATTATATTCTGACAGAGAAAATTTTGCGGATATCTATCCGTTTATTCCATATCAGTTTAATTTACTCGGAAGTGTTCTGACTTCCATTCGTACTCACGGTGCATCCGGTAAGCATCTGGCAGAAGGCGAGCGTTCTATGCTTGCGTTGTTCAAAGAATCTGCCGTAAAGGTTATGAACGATGAACCGGGAACGATTGTGCCATTTAATATGTTCTATGACGCCCTTGAGCAATTCCTTGACCATTCTCATAAGGGTGTTATTTCCCGTGCGTTAGATAATGAGTATCTGAATCCAAATCACGAAAAAGAATGTTTCGATGTTAATGTACTGAAAACACTCTTTATGATTAAGTACGTTAAGGAAATCAAAGCTAATATTGAAAATATTACAAGCCTTATGGTATCCAATGTAAATGATGACCGCATTGCACTTGCGCAGCAGGTAGAAGATGCACTGAAACGTCTTGTTCGCCAGACTTTGGTTCAGAAGAACGGGGATATTTATATATTCTTGACAGATGAGGAGCAGGAAATCAACAGAGCGATTGAATCACAGAATGTAGATTCCGGGGAAGTTATTGCCAAAGTATCTGAAATGATTTTTGATGGTCTTTATGATGAAAAGAAGTATCGCTATCCGGCATTCAACGGCAGATATGCGTTTGCTTTCAATCAAGTTGTCGATGATAAACCATATAAGGCAAATCAGAATAATGATATCACATTGAAAATCCTTACTCCGAACAGCGATGAGCGAGCAGATGAAACGACAATGAGAATTCTGTCCGGTCAGTCAAATTGTGTTTTGGTAGTATTACCTGACGACAGAACTTTCCTTGATGAAATCCGTTCTGCTTTGCAGATAGAAAAATTTATCCGCTTTGATGCTACAAATACAGTTACACAGTTTGAAAGCATAAAAGAAGCTAAGAAAGTGGAAATGCGTGAGAGAAACGATGCTGCAAAGTTGTTCCTTTCAGAAAGTCTGAAGAATGCAGAAATCTATGTGAATGGCGATAAAATTCAGAGCGGAGCAAAGGAAATTGCTTCCAAGATAAATGATGCACTCGGCAAGTTGGTTTCAACTGTTTATCATAAGTTGTCTTATATTGATGCGGCAATGAGTGAGTCGGATATACGCACACTGTTTAAAAACAATGGACAGCAGCTTACTCTTGCAGGTACAAATACTGCAAAGAATGAATTGGCTTTGCACGATGTTAATGACTATATCGCTTTGAACACACAGCGACATATGAAAACTTCAATGAAATCTATTTTGGAACGCTTCTTGAAAGCACCGTATGGTTTTGTTGAAGCTGATGTTCAGTGGCTTGTTGCAAAGCTGTTCAAAGACGGCGAAATTGCAATGTTCGTTAATAACGATGCAGTTACATTGCTTTCAAAGACTCCGGAAGAAATTATCCGTTATCTGACACGTAAAGAGTTTAACGAAAAGTTGATGACAGAGAAGCGTGTAAAAGCGAATGAAAAGCAGAAGAAGTCTGTCCGTACAGTAATGAAAGAACTATTCAATGTTACTTCGGCAAGTGATGATGACGATGCGATTATGAGAAGCTTTCTTGGTTATGCATCAAATTTGAAGAATGACCTTGAGAAATTGGATATTTACTATGCGACACAGCCTGCATATCCCGGTAAAAATATAATTTTAACAGGTAAAAAGCTTATGACAGATACAATGCAGATGAAATATTCTGCTGAGTTTTTCGCATTTGTAGACCAAAAGAAAGATGATTTTCTTGATTTTGCAGAGGATTATGAGCCTGTTAAAAAGTTCTTTGCAGGAGAGCAAAAAACCTTGTTTGACAAGGCACTTAAATTGATGAAAACCTACGATGACAGTAAAACATTTATCGTAAACGGTGATATAGAATCGGTTGTTAAAAACGTTAATGATGTTTTGAAAAAACCGTCACCTTATTTTGAAATATTCAAATTGCCTGAGTTGCTGGATAAATTTATCAGCCTTTACGGCTCGTTGCTAAAGGAAACTCAAAAGCCTATAGATACTGCAATTTCAGATGCAAGACAGCGTGTGTTTGAAGATTTGAAAGATAAAAAATGCCACGATAAATTGGCTGATAAATATATTCGCTTGTTCCAAGAAATCAGTGACAAAGCTAATCATTGTGCCAATATCGCTGATTTGCAAAATATCAAGTTAGAAGCAGATGCACTCAAGGTCCGTTGCCTAAATGAAATTAGCGATGAGGAAGCAAAACTCATTGCTTGCGAACAATCTGCTGAACAATTTGATAATTGCGATTCTGAGACTACGGCACCTGCCGTGAAAGTGAAGAAAAAGAAAACTCTCAGCATTAAATCTATCAATGCTGCTTCCACTTGGCAGATAGAAAATGAAACAGATGTTAAAAAGTATATTGCCGAGCTTGAAAAGGAACTTATGAACACTTTGGAAGAAGATACGATTATCAATATTGAGTTCTGAGGAGAAATACAATGAATAAAACAGCGATAAAAAACTTTGCCGTTTGGGCAAGACAAAAGCTTATATCGGATATTACATATAAGGCAGGTATGCTCGGCATTACAGAGGACGGTATTGCAGACAAATTGCCTCACTCAACCTCCGACTTGGAATTTTATGACATCGGAACAAAGGATTATGCCGAAGTATCGGGTAAAGAGATTAAACAGCGTAATGCATTGGTTAATGCAATCAGAAAAAAAGAAAAGGAAAACGGCGACTATAAATCCGCATTTGGGTATGTGGTTGAGGAAGTTGCATATACTTGGTTTAATCGCTTGATTGCGATTCGTTTTATGGAAGTCAATGATTATTTGCCTTCCGGTGTTCGTGTGCTTTCTTCTGAGAATAAGGCGAAGAAAGAGCCTGATTTGGTAACAACACCGTTTGATACCGATTTGGAATTTACATCTTATGAGCAGGACAGAATTATTCAGTTAAAAGATGATAATAAACTGGACGAACTATTCCGTATGCTTTTTATTAAGCAGTGCAATAAACTTCACGATGTTTTACCGGAGCTGTTTGAAAAAACTGATGATTATTCGGAATTGCTCCTCACCGTTTCGTTTACGGATAGCGATGGCGTTCTTTTTCACCTTGTTCACGATATTGAAGAAGATGATTTTAATGTTGAAAAAGAGGGTCAGGTCCAAATCATCGGTTGGCTTTATCAATATTATATTTCCGAAAAACATTCTTCTGTTATTGATATAAAAGGTGGAAAAGCAATAAAAAAAGAAGATGTGCCTGCTGCAACTCAACTTTTCACTACTCATTGGGTAGTTCAATATATGGTTGATAACTCACTTGGCAGATATTGGATAGAAAGAAACCCTGAAAGCGACCTTAAAAGCAAGCTGAAATTCTATGTTGAGCCTGAAAACTTTACAACTGTTGACGAAAAAATATCACCTGAAGATTTAACTGTTTTTGACCCGTGTATGGGCTCCGGCCATATTCTTGTTTACGCTTTTGAAGTGCTTATGCAGATTTATCTTGAATGTGGCTATACCGAAAGAGATGCAACTTCGCTCATAATTGAAAATAACCTTTTCGGTCTTGATATTGACGATAGAGCATATCAGCTTGCCTATTTTGCCGTTATGATGAAGGCTCGTTCTTACGACAGAAGAATTTTAACTCGTGACATTAAGCCTAATGTTTATTCAATTAAAGAGTCTAACTTCCTTGCTGATTCTTGGCAAAAAATATCGGATGATGAAAAATTCAGAGAAATATTCCAAACAGTAGTTGATACTTTTATCGACGCTAAGGAATACGGCTCAATATTGAATGTTCCTGACGCTGATTACAATTACGCACTGTCTGTTATAGATGATTTTGAGCAGTCTGTTCCTGTCGATTTTGAGGCTCAAATTCTCCGCGGCAAAACCGACGATATTCGTGCACTTGTTAATCAAGCAAAGCTTATGGCTAAAAAATATACGGCTGTTGTTACCAATCCTCCGTATATGAATAAGTTTGACGCAAAATTAAAGAAGTATATAGCAGATAATTTTGCCGAATATAAAGGCGATTTGTTCAGCGTGTTTATGTATCACAACTTTTCTTTCTGCACACCTGACGGTTACTCGGCATTTATGACACCGCTTGTATGGATGTTTATAAAAACATATGAACCTTTGAGAAATTACATATTAAGTTTTAAACACCTTTCAACTTTAATTCAGTTTGAATATTCTGCCTTTGAAGAGGCCACAGTACCTATCTGTACTTTTGTTTTAAGAAATGATAATGATATAAACAAATCATTATGCTTTAGACTTTCCGACTTTAAAGGCGGTATGGAAGTGCAAAAGCAAAAAGTTCTGGAAGCACTTGCGGATAAAAGTTGTGGGTACTACTATGAAGCTGATCAGCGTAATTTTGCTAAAATACCGAAGAAACGACTTGGATATTGGATTAGTGATAAAATGATTGATCAGTTTTCAAAGAAATCTGTTTCTGATTACGCAGACGCACGTCGAGGGCTTCAAACCGGAAATTCGGAAAGGTTTATCCGAAAGTGGTATGAGGTTTCTACAACAAAGGCAGCTTTACAGATTGATGACAAGACTACGCAACAGACTGCAAAATGGTTTTTGTTTAATAGTGGTGGGGTATTTAGACGTTGGTATGGAAATATCATCGATGTTGTAAATTGGGAAAACAGTGGTCGCGAAATAAAAAGTACTGGTAAAGCAATTGTCCCGTCTGAAGAGCGATACTTTGATGAATTGGTGAGCTGGAACAAAATCTCGTCAGGGCAAATGTCGGTTCGCTACCAGCCCAATGGAATTATCCCTGGAGATGCAAGCCCTTTTTTACACTCCTTGGCACAAGATCATGAAATAATTCTATATGTTATGGCTATGCTCAATAGTAAAATTGCAGCCACTATTGTTGAAATTCTAAGCCCAACATTAAATTTTGAAGTAGGAAACATTGCTGAAATCCCAGTTGCGATCGACACCAAAACGCGAGAAGTAGTTCTTCCTATCGTTGATGTATGCGTTCGGCTTGCACGCAATGAATGGAATGACTACGAGATCTCGTGGGATTTCAAGCGGAATCCGCTGGTGTAAAACTATGGATATAAAATATGATTTGACACGATATGACAAAAGTTCTTTTGGTATACTTAAAGTTGGCGAAAACCAATGGATGAAAAAACTATATGATGGTCAGCTTTCATTTTCTTGCGCACAGGCGTATATAAATCAAGGCATTCAGACCAACAATCAAGAACAAGGCGATCCAGACGAGGGAATATTTGCGCAGTTGTTTGTTGGAAACCCCTTGATTGCGCAAATGCGAGAACTGCTTGGAGATGACTTAGAGGAATACCGACGCGGAGATTTCATTATGCTGCGCAGGAAATCTGCTTGCAGAAAGCCCATTTTTTGCGCCTATACTATACATATTTCTGATTTTGATGAACAATTTCGCCATGTGGGTCTTAATAGGGTGAGTATTCCAATAAACCAAAAGATATATAAAAACTTTTTGTCTGAATATCCTGTGAATGCGTTTTCAATTACTGAACGTGAAAATCGAAAGCTGCAGAGTGTATTTTTTCAAGCGAAGCCATTCTTTTCAGCGGTTAAAAATGCACTGAAATATAGATATTGTGAGCCTATGAAAAGTGACAAGGTGAAATATGCTATCAAAGACAATAAGGAGTTCTTTATTGAGCCAAATGATGATTATAATGAACTCTTTTTTAAGCGTGAAAGATATTCATACCAGCACGAAGTGCGGATTTTACTAACTCGAAAAATGTTTGGAAGAAAGCTTGCACGAGTTAATATTGAAATAGGACCAGTTAAGGGCCGTTTTATGTTTGAAGATTTGTCGAGGATTCAAGCATTGATGACTCTGCTTTAGCAAATTTTATTTTACAGCATTATAAATTTGATAGTTTTCAAATTTAACTGGGACTCTTACGAAATAAGTTGGGATTTCAAACGAAATCTGTTGGTTTGAGGTGGAAAAATGACAAAAGATGAAGAATCTCTTAAGATTACACTCATTGAATACACAAAAGAAATGGAACCTGGAAGCGAATTGCTTCCGATTTTTAGACATTCATTGGTTAGATTTGAGCATACGACAAAATTCACAGGATGGACTCATCCAAACCAATACGCGGTAAATGTGGAGTTACGAGTGCCGATACCGTTGTTAAAAGAAGCAGAAAATCATAAGAATCAAATTATCAGAATTGCAAGTAAATGCTACCAAGAAAATGATCAGTATGGTTTTGGTACAGTTGAGTTAAGGCCCAAATTGATAGGCCTTGATGAAGTTGAATACAAAGAGCATTCTGTATGTTTTGAAAATATCGAAAATGTTATTATACAAGCTATTCGTGATGCAAAATATACAATTTGGATTGCTGTTGCATGGTTTACTAATTCTGCAATTTTGGACGAATTAAAGAAGAAAAAATCAGATGGATTGAATGTGCGAATTGTAACTTCAGAGGAGTATTCAAACCGTTATTTGTTAGGAAATATGGCTCATGAATTTGAGGTTATACCGATAAAAAAGCATGGAAATCACAGGCTTCATGATAAATTTTGCATAATTGATTTTGAATATGTTATGCACGGATCTTACAACTGGAGCGAAAATGCGAAAAATAATAATGAAACTTGGTCGACTGCTTTAGACAGAGATTTGGTAAAAAAATTCGCCGATGAATTTATTAATCTATATAGCAAAAAAGATTCTAACGAAAACTGGTTTAACTCGTTTTAACAGAAGAATAAATGTTATGTCATATATAAACATAAGAATTTTTTGAAGATGTAACGATTTTCAAATTTGATTGGGAATTTTATGAAAAGCAAGGCTTTCAAATGAAATTCGTTAGTTTAGTCCGAGGTGGTAATGTATGAAAGATTTTTCTGTATATCAAGCATTTGTAAATTTTTTGGTTTCTGTTTTGGTCGCATTGATTACATCAATGATTACACTTACTGTAGAACGAAAGCGAAAAATTAATGAAATTCAAAGAGAAATTTATACGGCAATTTATAAAAATTTGAACTTGTTAAAAAGCAATCCCACTTTGATTTATGATGAAGAATTCTTTCAAGATATAAAAGATTTGAAAGTTGAAGTTGAATTGTATGCAAATAAAAATATCAAAAATGATTTTTTTGCTTTCTATAAAGAGATAGAAGATGATTTTGAAGAATATATTTCAAAATTCAAATGTGAAGATGATGGCAATATTGAAGCTTTCCCAAAAGAAATTTATGATGAATTATTAGAAAAAGCAGAAGATGATTTTATTCTACAAAATCTGCCTAACTACAATAATATTTGTTCATTGATAGAAAAGTTAAAAAAGAATATTGCAAAAACGTTAAGAGCCGGATGATAGGAGAATAACAATGTCAAAACTAATTTCAGATAAATACGAGCAATGGAAAGAGGAATGCGAGCAAAGATTCCTCAAGCTTAAAGAAAACGAAGAAGAGTTAAACAGAATATTTATTGACATATACGGTTTGAATGACGAGTTGACGCCTGATGTGGCAGACAAGGACATTACCGTTCACAGAGTATATGACAGCAAAGACGATATACCCGAAAGTATGAAAGGCAGTAACTATGTGCGTACTCTACACGACGAAATCGTATCGCTTTTATCCTACGCAGTCGGTTGTATGTTTGGTCGTTATAGCCTTGATGTTGACGGTTTAGCTTACGCCGGCGGCGAGTGGGACGGAAGTAAGTATAAAACCTTTATTCCCGATGCGGATAACTGCATTCCTATTACAGACGAGGAATATTTTGAAGATGATATTGTCGGTTTGTTTTGTGCTTGGCTGAAAAAGGTTTATGGAGAAGATACCCTTGAAGAAAATCTCGATTTTATTGCCAATGCTCTCGGCAATAAAGGTAAGACAAGTCGTGAAGTAATCAGAAATTATTTCCTGACTGATTTTATCAAAGACCATATTAAAACTTATCAGAAACGCCCGATTTATTGGCTTTTTGATAGTGGTAAGCAGAATGGATTTAAGGCTCTTGTTTATATGCACCGTTGGAACACAGATACTATTGGCAATGTTCGAGTTGAGTATCTGCATCGTATTCAGCGTGTGTATGAAAAAGAGATTACCCGTATGCAGGAAATCATCGACAACAGCCACGACAATAAGGAGATTTCCAATGCTACAAAGCGTAAAGAAAAGCTCCAGAAACAGATAAAAGAAACTAAAGACTATGATGCTAAAATCGCTCACTTGGCTCTTTCACGTATCGACATCGACCTTGATGATGGTGTAAAGGTCAATTACGAAAAAGTCCAGACCACTGATGGAAAGAAAATGCAGATTTTAGCGAAGATATAGGAGGAAAATTATGGCAGTAAATAAATTAAAAATAATGCTTAGTTTTATGAGAGAAGTTAATGATGGCAATATTCCGAATGCTTCAGATTACAAAATTACAAACGGAGAATTATGGGACATTATAGATGCCTGTCAAGATGCAGGGCTTATTAAGGGTGTCAAATTTTCGCGTGGTGGACAGGGCAATCGCATTTTAATGTGTTTTGCTGATGGTGTAAAACTAACCGTTAAAGGATTAGAATATTTGCACAACCATTCGACAGTAATGAAAACATATAAAGGATTAAAGGAATTAAGAGATTGGTTGCCATACTAACAGAGAGGTAGAGAATAAATGGCAGAACTAAACTTAAAACAGATTACAGACAAATTAAATAGTGAGTTTGCAAGTGATGTCCGTAAACTTGTGTTTTGGTATGATGCCAATGCGGAGTTTCAGGAGGATATTGACAGCATAGAACTGGAAAATGCAAAGGTTCTGCATCTTGAGCCGGACAACCAATTCTATACCAAATACTTCTTAGAACGAGAGGATACGACAACCAATTATCTTGTGTATGCTCCGTTTGCAAAACCAAGTATAAGGGACAACCATCTTGCAGATACAATTCGATATTCCAAAGAATTTTTTGCTGACCGTGCTTCTTTGCTTGCGCTTGATTTGGGTATTGATGAACTATACAAGCCTGTTATTCAACATTATATTAAATTCTTTGCGAATAAAGACAGAACGCAGAAGTTTTATGATTTGGAAATAGAGAATTTCAATAGAAGTACGATAGAAGTTGCCTTGATGAGCGTGCTTTGCAAGGATAAGACTGCTTCTTTTGAGGAAGTATTGCGTTCAATTTTGACAGACGATGGCTTGCAGGATAACAAATACCTAACAGAGTTTGAGAAGTATGATTTGCTTTCTGCATTCTGGCAGCAGGCAGATGTGACATTTGGATATAATGACCCGAAGCCAACACTTGAAAAACTCGTTATCACGATGTTTGTTACATATGCGGCTAAGAGTATTCATACGGATATGCCGCAGGCTTGGAAACCATTTATTTCTTATAAATCCGGTAATATCATTGCATTTATGGATAACTTGATGAACAGTTATCTGTATGGTACACGTTTTGATGAGATTTCAGAGATTATCTATAATGCAATCAACGGTAAGAATTATCTTGAGAAGATGGAAATAGAAACACTTGTAGATTGCAATATCTTTGCAGGTGTTGATGAGCTTCTGATTAGTTGGATTATCGGCAGACTTGAGAATGAGGATATAGGAGCAAAGCTGAATGGAAAGACGATTCCGGAGCTTTGTGTAGAACGCAGGAAAGGGCATTTTGGAAAGAACTTCCGCAGCGAGTATTTCATTCTTCAAAATGCCTTTGATATGATTGCTGAAGGCAAGTATCAGCCGGTCAGCTGTATCAAAAACTTGGTTAAGGAATATATGGAGTCAACATATAAGATTGACCGTTATTATAGATACTTCTATTTTTACTTTGATAAATTGGAAGATACCACGCAGTTTGAAAAAATCAGGGAGCTGGTTGAGAATATCTATACGAATGAGTATTTGAATCGGATAACAGTGAACTGGAACAATGAGCTTGCAGACGCAGACGGAGAAACAGGACTTACATTGCAGAGAGATTTCTTTGCAAGACATATCAATTACTCAAAGGACAGAGTAGTTGTTATTATATCCGATGCACTTCGTTATGAGGTTGCACATACGCTGTTTGAAAAAATGCAGGCAGATGAGAAGTGCAATGCTTCTATCGGAGCAATGCAAGGAGTTCTTCCATCTTATACACCGTTAGGTATGGCTTCTCTCCTTCCTCATAGAACGATTGAGTATAGTGATTCTTATGAGGTGCTTGTTGACGGAAAAATGTGTGCTTCAACCGAACAGCGAGAAGCAATACTGCAAGAGTATAAAGTTAACAGCAAGTGTGTTCAGTTTGACTCTCTCAAAACAATGAAGCAGGCTGACCTTCGTTCTATCTTTACCGGACAGGACGTTGTGTATATTTATCATAATCAGATAGATGCCCGTGGAGATAAAGCGGCTTCTGAGAATGAAGTCTTTACAGCTTGTGAAGAAGCAATTGAAGAGATTTATACTTTGATAAAGAGGATTGCATCGCAGGCAAATACATTGCATTTCATTGTGACGGCAGACCACGGATTTATTTATAAGAGAGATAAAATTCAGGCAACTGATAAGATTGCCGGAGCTGCTTCAAAATCAAACAGCGTTGGACAACGTTATTCCATATCTTCCGAAGAAATCAAGGCAGACGGTGTTTTCCATACAACGGTTGGTAAGGTGCTTGGTAGTGCCGACGAACGTATTATTTCTTTCCCTCTTGCTTCTGACATTTTCAAAGTTGCCGGTGCAGGACAGAATTATGTTCACGGTGGCTGCTCGCCGCAGGAAATGTTTGTACCAATGATTGATGTGAAAGTAGATAAAGGCAAGAAAGAAACAAGTACGGCAGAAATCGCCCTTGTAAGCCTGACTTCAAAGATTACAAACCTTATTACAACACTGGATTTTGTTCAGACAGAACCGGTCAGCGATGTGGTTAAGGAAACAACCTATCGAGTTTACTTCATATCAGAAAACAACGAGAAAATTTCTAACGAAAATATCGTTATTGCTGATAAAAAAGACAAGGATACTGCAAAGCGTATGTTCAGACTGCGTTTCAGTTTCAAAAACAAGAAGTACAACAGGGCTCAAAGGTATTACTTGGTTGCATACGATGACAAGAACGATATTGAAGTTCTCCGTCACGAAATTATTATGGATATAGCTTTTGCCGATGACTTCGGTTTCTTTGAATAATTTGGGAGGTAACAATGGACGAATTGCATAATGATTTGGAACTTAGTCCAAATGAGGAAATAAACAGAAAACTTCGCACTTGTTTTGATGGGAAAATTGTTCGTAAAGATTTAACAAAGTCTATTAAAGAGGGTGCTAACGTACCAGTTTATGTTCTTGAATTTCTTCTTGGACAATATTGTAGCTCGGATGATCCGTCAATTATTGAAGATGGTGTGGCAAATGTAAAAAGAATACTGGCAGACAATTATGTACGACCAGACGAAGCACAGAAAATTCTTTCCCTGCTCCGTCAAAGAGGAAGTCATACTGTCATTGATAAGATTACGGTTAATCTTAATATTAGAAAAGATACCTATGAGGCAGAATTTTCTAATCTTGGAATTAAAGCTATTCCAATATCAGAAGAATATCCAAGTAAGTATGACCGTTTACTCTGTGGTGGCATTTGGTGTATTGTTCAACTTGAATATGAATACATAGAGGAAGATAAAAATGCTTCTCCTATCCATATCCGTAAACTGACACCGATTCAGATGCCACACGTTGACATCAATGAATTGAAACAAGGGAGAAAGGCATTTACAAAAGATGAATGGATAAGCGTAATGCTCCGTTCTATCGGTATGGAACCGGACACACTGACCGAAAGAGAAAAGTGGTTGCTTCTTGCACGTATGTTACCGCTCGTAGAAAATAATTTTAATTTGTGTGAGCTCGGCCCGAGAAGTACAGGTAAGTCTCATTTATATAAAGAAATTTCACCAAATAGCATTCTTGTATCCGGTGGTCAAACTACAGTTGCCAATCTGTTTTACAATATGGGAAGAAAAACAGTCGGACTTGTCGGTCTTTGGGATTGTGTAGCTTTTGATGAAGTTGCAGGTATCAATTTCAAAGATAAAGACGGTATCCAAATAATGAAAGACTATATGGCATCCGGCTCTTTTGCTCGTGGAAAAGAAGAAAAATCAGCTTCTGCCTCGATGGTATTTGTCGGAAATATAAATCAAAGTGTTGATGTGTTATTGAAAACATCAAGTTTGTTTGCACCTTTTCCATCAGTAATGGGAAACGATACAGCATTTCTTGATCGTATGCACTGTTATATTCCGGGATGGGAAATTCCTAAGTTTAGGCCTAAACATTTTACAGACGATTACGGCTTTATTAGCGATTATCTTGCGGAGTTTATCAGAGAACTTCGTAAAGAACAGTATGGCGATGCCTTGGATAAATATTTCCGTCTTGGAAAGAACTTAAATCAGCGTGACACAATTGCAGTTAGAAAGATGGTGGGTGGATTTATCAAACTGCTTTATCCTGACGGAGAATATACAAAAGAAGAACTGGAAGAAATCTTAAGGATTTCTCTTGAGATGCGTCGCAGAGTAAAAGAACAGTTAAAGAAACTTGGTGGTATGGAGTTCTATGATGTTAATTTCTCATACATTGATAATGAAACATTTGAGGAATTCTATGTGTCTGTACCGGAGCAAGGCGGTGGAAAGCTGATTCTGGAAGGAATGTGCAATCCGGGTCAAGTATATACTGTTGCACAAGGAAAATCAGGTATGCTCGGAGTATTTAGACTGGAATCACAGATGATGGCTGGAAATGGTAAATTTGAGCGTTCCGGTATCGGCTCAGACAGTAAATGCAAAGAAGCTACAAATACGGCATTTAATTTCTTAAAAGCAAACGCTAATAGTATCAGTGGCTCTATTAGTACGACGACAAAGGATTATATCATCAATTACCAAGACTTGCAGGGCATTGGTATGACAGACAAATTGGCATTGCCAACACTGATTGCTTTATCTTCGGTGGCATTAGGTAAACCTGTTGCAAGCAGTCTTGCAGTTCTTGGTGAAATTAGCATTGCAGGAACACTCATTAAGGCGGATGAACTTGCTAACAGTTTGCAGGTTTGTTTGGATAGCGGAGCGAAAAAAGTACTTCTTCCTATTACATCTGCTGCGGATCTTTCAACGGTTCCGGCGGAATTGATTGGTTGTTTTAATATGATTTTTTATTCAAGTGCTGAAGATGCGGTTTACAAAGCTCTCGGCGTTGACTGATTATCGGTGTTAATAATTATAAAAGCGTTGAAGATTTTATTTTCTTCAACGCTTTTTTTCATGTGTATGTAGACCTTTTTTCGTTAATTTTATGTTTTGAATATGCTTGACCGACCGCTATACAAATTTTTTGAGTCTCGAAAGTGGCTTAAATAGGGCGTTTTGAAAATTTACTTATTATTCAAACTGTCTATCAAATGCAGGCGGTAAATGCGCCAAATTTTACTTATTTTATAGTTTTAAATATTGACTTTTTATTTGTCTTTTGATAGAATATCCTCGGTTAGTCTATGCTAACCGTAAATTTTATCATTGGGTTAGCTTTCGCTAACTAAATACGGAGGACAAATATGTTTAAAAAATTATCAATTTCATTGACAGCATTAGTTTTTGTACTTGCACTTACCTGCACTTCGTTTAGTGCGTTTGCAATGGGTCCGAGCAAGGACGGTGTTTACGAAGTGCCGATTGAAATGTGGCACGCAGAAAAAGAAAGAACATCTATGGGTGACAGCTATATTGTTCACACCGCACTTCTTACAGTTGACGGTGATGAAAAAACGCTTACAATAGCTCCTGCCGAAACAACAAGCGATATGCAATTTTGGTATTACAAGGACGGCTCTGTTGAGGGCGATACAGTAGAAGTTGAGCAAAAGAATAATGTTGAAATTGACGGCACTGAATATGAAGCGGCTTTTGAATTTCCGATTAAGAGCGACAATGAATTTGTCGGCGTAAAATTTGCCGCTTCAGCTATGCCTTTATCACCTTCTGCAAGAATTAAAATAGATTATGACAGTGCAAAAAGAATCGGAAATGTAAAAGAGGAAACAACCACCAAAAAAGCCACTACTACCACCACAACGACAACTACTACAACAGCACCAACCACAACCGAGCCTAAAGAGGAAACGGTTAAAAATAAAAAAGTACCGATCGCCATTGCCTGCGGCGCAGTGGGTGCGGTTGCATTTGTGCTTGTAATGACTGCTGTTATCAAGAAAAATAAACATGACTGAATAGGGTGAAGTATGAAAAAAATATTTAAGAAATTTCAAGTTAAGGATTTTGTGTTTTTGGCTGTCTTATCCGCAGCAATGACATTGTGCGGCGGAATAACGATGCCGCTTGTTATGCACACCACCGTTTTCGGACTGCGTAACATGGCAGCCGCACCGATTTATTCGATTTTCGTTGCAATCGGACTTATGAAAGTAAGAAAGCCGGGTGCTCTCACAATTATCGGACTTTTTTCGGGCGCACCGCTGATTTTCTTTTCGACGGTTATGTTTTTTAACAATTTTGTTTCGGCAATCATAGCGGAATTGATTATGCTTTTGATTTTCAGAGGCTATCAAAAGAAAGTTTCCGTTTTCGTTACAACGGGAATATATATGCCGTTTTCACTGCCGATTTCGGTTCTGTTCAGTCTTTGGCTCAACGGGCAAAGTTACGATCAGCTTATAGCAAATCCGAAAATTTCTGTTTTAACATCAATCGGCACAATTGCATTGGCATTTTTGGGTGCGGCAATCGGAATGAAAATCGCCGCAGAACTTCAAAAGGCAGGCAAATTAAAACCGTACGGAGAAGATGATAATGCTTGAAACATTTGAGGTTAAAAAGCCTTTTTATCCGCTGATTTCATTTTCAGTTTCCGTAATAGTGCTGATATTCGGAATGCTTTTTTCCAAAAATCTTTTGGCTTTTGCTTTTGCCACGGCAATTTTTGTGCTTTACTCAGCATTCGGTCTTTTTAAAAGCACATGGAAAATGACCGTTGCAATGGCGATTTGCGGACTTATTATAGGCGGTCTGTCATTTTTGACAAACAGAAGTTTGGACGCATTTTGGCAAACACTTTTAAGAATGATTCTCTTGGGATTGTGTGCCGTGCCGATGGTAAGCACATCACCCTGTGATCTGACACGCTGTCTTGCAAAGCTGAAATGCCCGAGAGTTATAACGCTCGGCATGCTTGTAACACTTAAATTTATTCCGGTTTTAGTGGGTGAAATAAAGCAGATCTGGGAGGCGATGAAGGTTAGAGGTGCAAATATGAATTGGTACCGACCGAGTTGTATTTACCGTGCGTTTATTATTCCACTCGTTATGCGAATCATCGGAATATCGGATACTCTTTCCCTTTCGCTTGAAACAAGGGCATTTACACTTGATGACAGTACAAGCTCGGTATATAAAGTAATAAAAATAAAAGCAAGGGATTTCGTATTTCTTGCCTGTGTTATCGTGCTTTGTGCAGGCGGAGGTGTTATGATATGGGCATAGCGATAAGACTGAAAGAAGTTTCTTTTAAATATGACGGTGCTAAAGAAAATGTGCTTGAAAATATAAATCTCACCGTGGAATACGGCGAAACTGTGCTTTTGTCAGGCGTTTCCGGCGAGGGGAAAAGCACCCTGCTTTCGATAATAAACGGTGTTATTCCGTTCGTTAATTCGGGCGAATTTTCGGGCAGTGTGGAAATAGACGGCAAGGATGTTACAAAGCTAAAAATCAGCGAGCGTTCAAAGCTAATCGGCACTGTGCTTCAAAATGCGGACGAACAAATTATTTATGATTTAGTAAACGAAGAAATCGCTTTCGGCTGCGAAAATCTTAATATTGCGTCCGAAGAAATCGACAGACGCATTGAACGATTCACAACGCTTATGCAAATAGAAAAAAACGCAAAAACAAAAACACTTTCCGGCGGTCAAAAGCAACGCCTGATAACCGCTTCTACCCTTGCGATGGAGCAAAAAATCATTATTCTTGACGAACCGCTTGCAAATTTGGACACTCACACAGCACATATTTTGCTGAAAGCACTTCGTAATTTGGCAAACAGCGGATACGCCGTTTTAATAGTTGAGCACAGGCTTGATGTTGTGAAAAACTACATAGATAAAGTTATGCGAATCGAAAACAAACAGCTTTTTACAAGCACGGACATAAACGACTTGAACAGCGGAATAAAAACAATTCCTCATGCTGACGGCTCTTTGCCCGGTGAAGTGCTTATAAAAGGCGAAAAACTTTTCTTTGCCGCAGGCGACAGAAATATTATAGATGGGCTTGATATAGAAATTCGGGCAGGCGAACGAATAGTTTTGCTCGGTGAAAACGGATGCGGAAAAACCACCCTTATGCGCATGCTTGCAAGGCTGAATAAGCCGAATGACGGTGCACTGATCCAAACAATAACAAAAAGCAAAAAAGCAAACAGCAAATGGTTTTCAAAGGTGGGATATGTTTACCAAAATCCAACCTATCAGCTTTTTATGCCAACGCTTTTAAGCGAGATTTCCTTTAAGGCAAAAAGCGAGGAAATGGCAAGGGAAATGATAAACGCCTTTGGACTTTCGGGACTTGAGCAGAGGCATCCGCAATCACTTTCCGAAGGGCAAAAACGGCGTGCCTCCATTGCTGCCGTCTGTGCAAGCGAGCCGACCGTACTGTTTCTTGACGAACCGACGGTGGGTCAGGATTACAAAAATCTTTGTAAAACGGTTGAAACCGTAAATAAAATAAACAAAAACCTCGGCACGGCAATTGTTACCGTAACACACGATAAACGATGTGCCGGTGCTCTTGCAGACAGAGTGCTGATTATGGAAAACGGTAAAATATCACGGCAAGGCGATTACCGCCTCGCAAATGAATTTTTGGATAAATAACTTAATTTAGGGAGAAAAGAAATGATTAAAACAAGACTTATAGAGCAAGTGCCTTCTTCAAAGAAGTACATTGCCCTAACAGTTCTTGCGCAGTGGTTGAAAACGGTTGCAAACATCGTTATGATTTTCATTCTTTCAAATCTACTTGCGCAAATTCTCGACGGTAAAGCGTTTGATTTTAAAGGACTTTTGCCTTATTTGGGCGCACTTGCGGCGGTTATGTTTGTGCGCTATCTTTGCGGATACGCAAGTTCACAGACTTCGTTTTTCGCTTCAAGCGAAGTGAAAAAAGTGCTTAGACAAAAAATGTATAAAAAGCTTACACGAATGGGAGCGTCTTACAGCGAAAAGGTATCAACATCAGAGGTGCTTCAGGTTTTTGTTGAGGGTGTAGACCAGCTTGAACTTTATTTCGGCAAATATCTGCCGCAGTTTTTCTTTGCTATGCTTGCACCGATAACGCTTTTTGTCGTGCTTGTGTTCGTAAGCTGGAAAGCATCGGTGGTGCTTCTTATTTGTGTACCCCTTATTCCGCTTTCTATTGTTGCAGTTCAAAAAATCGCAAAAAGACTTCTCAGCAAATATTGGGGAGTATACACAAACCTCGGCGATACTTTCCTTGAAAATATCCAAGGCTTAACAACACTCAAAGTTTATCAGGCGGATGAACGCAAGAATGTTGAAATGAATGAAAAAGCCGAAGAATTCAGAAGAATTACTATGAAAGTTCTTACAATGCAACTCAATTCCGTAAGCGTTATGGATATTGTTGCATATGCAGGAAGTGCAGTAGGTGTAGTAATTGCAATCATTCAGGTAAAAAACGGCACAATCACTTTACCTCAGGCATTTTTAATCATTATGCTTGCGGCTGATTTCTTTTTGCCACTCAGGCTTCTCGGTTCATTTTTCCATGTGGCTATGAACGGTATGGCGGCAAGCGACAAACTCTTTAAGTTGCTTGATACAAAAGAGGACGAACACGGAGCGGAGATTCCTGAAAATCTTGACGGGGATATCGAAATTAAAGACCTTTCCTTTTCTTATGACGGCGAAAAAACCGTACTTAACGATATTTCGGCAACCTTTAAAAAGCACGAGCTTATAAGCATAGTAGGCGAATCGGGTTGCGGCAAAAGCACACTTGCCTCTTTACTTTGCGGCACAACAAAGGGATACAGCGGAAGTATAACAATCGGCGGTGTTGAAATAAAAGATATTGATGAAAAAACACTTATGAACAACATCACTGCCGTAAACTTTAATTCCTACATCTTTGCAGGAACGGTTAGGGAAAATATGCTCATAGCCGACAAAAGTGCAAGTGACGAAAAGATGATTGAAGCATTGAAAATGGTAAACCTTTGGTCATTTTTAAGTGAGCAAGACGGACTTGATACTAAACTTAATCAACAAGGCAGCAATTTTTCGGGCGGACAAAGGCAAAGGCTTGCCATTGCAAGAGCCTTGCTTCACAACACACCGATATATGTTTTTGACGAAGTAACTTCAAACATAGACGCCGAAAGCGAAAACGACATTATGGCCGTTATTCACAATATGGCTAAAATCAAAACCGTTATTCTTATCTCCCACAGGCTTGAAAATGTGGTAGGCAGTGACAAAATTCTTCTGCTTGATAAAGGCAAAATTGAGGAAAGCGGTACGCATTCTGAACTTATGTCTTTTAATAAAAAATACAAGCTGATGTATTCCACTCAAGCAGAACTCGAAAAATATGCAAAGGAGGAAGCGTAATGAAAAGAAAACAATCAGGTTTCAAAATTATGATGCGGTTGATAAAACTTGTTAAGCCGCTTGCTTTTTTCATGGTACTTGCAGTTTTACTCGGCGTTACAGGTTTTCTTTGCGCCATTCAAATTACGGTGCTTGGCAGCATGACGCTTCTTACAGCCGCAGGTATAAACGGTGGACTTGCAATAAAAACGGGATGTATTTGCATTATTATTTTTGCGGTTTTGCGTGGTTTTCTTCACTACGGCGAGCAAGCGTGCAACCACTATATTGCATTCAAATTACTTGCTATTATTCGTGATAAAGTATTCAAATCGCTTCGCAGGTTAACGCCGGCCAAACTTGAAGGTAAAGATAAAGGCAACCTGATATCGCTCATAACAAGTGATATTGAGCTTTTAGAAGTTTTTTACGCTCACACGATTTCTCCGATTTGTATTGCGTTTTTAACAAGCCTTGTTATGCTGATATTCATAGGAAGATACAGTATTTGGCTTATGCTTGTTGCACTTGCGGCTTATATTACAGTCGGCATTATTATTCCGCTTGTATCATCCAAATTTAACAAAAATATCGGTATGACCTACCGTGAAAATTCGGGTTCACTTTCCGGCTATGTGCTTGACAGTATGCGTGGACTTTTGGAATCAATCAGATACAATTCAACCGATACCCGCCTTAATGAAATGAACGAAAAAACCGATGAGCTTAATTCACTTCAAAAGAAGTTAAAGAAAATTGAGGGGCATAATATTTCAATTACGGATATTTCGATTATATTCTTTTCAATCACAATGCTTTTAGTTGCAATTTGCCTTTACCAAAATGGCACAATCGGATTTGACGGACTTATTGTTTCAACCGTTGCAATGATGAGTTCATTTGGTCCGGTTGCCGCACTTTCAAACCTTGCAGGCAATTTGACTCACACCCTTGCAAGCGGCGAAAGAGTGCTGTCAATTCTTGATGAAAGCCCTGTTGTTGAAGAAAACATCAGCGGCAAAGAAGTTGAATTTGATGGTATGGAATGTAAAAATGTAGGCTTTGCATATGACAAAGAGGAAATTCTTGAAAATTTCAATATGGAAATTCCAAAAAACAAAATCATTGCTATAAACGGACCGAGCGGTTCGGGCAAATCGACTGCGCTTAAACTTATGATGCGTTTTTGGGATGTAAACAGCGGCGAAATTGATATGTCGGGTGAAAACATTAAAAATATTAAAACATCATCACTTCGTAACAATCAGAGCCTTGTAAGCCAAGAAACTCAATTGTTTAACGATACGATTGAAAATAATATTAAAATTGCAGATTACAACGCAACAAGAGAAGAAGTTGAAATTGCCGCAAAAAAAGCCTCAATTCACGATTTTATAATGACTTTGCCTAAGGGATACGACACAAATGTAGGCGAACTCGGTGATTTGCTTTCGGACGGTGAAAAACAGCGTATAGGTCTTGCAAGAGCGTTCCTTTGCAACTCTCCTATGATTATGCTTGACGAACCCACAAGCAATTTGGACAGCTTAAACGAGGGCAATATCTTAAAATCCATAAACGAAGCAAAGCACGGCAAAAGCATTGTTTTGGTTTCTCACAGAAAGTCAACGGCAAAAATCGCTGACGAAGCTTACACCGTTTACAGAGGCAGATTATCATGAAAAAAGACAGAATCACCCGAGAAAAAGAAATGTTACCCGAAATGGTAAAAATTTATTGCCACGGTGTGCATAAATCAAAAAAAGGAACTCTTTGCAAGGAATGCCAAGAGCTTACTGATTATGCGCTTTTTAGGCTTGATCATTGTCGCTGGGGAAACGATAAAAACTTCTGCTCGCAATGTCCCTGCCATTGCTACAAACCCGATATGCGTTCAAAAATAAAAGAGGTTATGCGCTATTCCGGGCCGAGAATTATGCTTTATCATCCGCTTGTGGGTACCATTCACGGCATTGAAACGATAAAAGGCGTTATCAATGCAAAAAAGAAAAGCAAATAACACCAAAAAATATTGACTCTCATACAAACAAAGTCTTTGCCGAAAGGTAAAGGCTTTTTTCTTTCACAGTGAAAAGAAAAACAGCACCAATGCTCTTATTAAGCATCAGTGCCGTTTTACAAGATTTGTATTTTTTTCAGTACAAAACGATATTTGAATTTTCTTTTGCAAGGTTTTGTATTTTTTCCGTATAGCCGTTAATGCAAAAGAATACAAAGTGTTCATATCTGTCAATTCTCCATTTACTTTTTAATTATACCACGAAGTATAATTATTCCAAGTATAATTATTAAAAGCATTGAAGATTTTGTTTTCTCCAACGCTTTTTTTAGTGCTAAAAGTTTAATCTTTCAAGCTGTTATAAATTTCTGCCAAATTATTTTTCACGGTTTTATAATCAACATTCTCAAACAACAATTTGGAGGTGACTTCATTATAATCTTTTTTGAAGTAATCTTCATTTATGATTTTGCTGATTATATCTTTAATGTTTTGGTCATTTTTTGCTGACGGGCAGGCTGAATCTGTTGAACGAATTTCTCTGACTTCATTAAATAACGCATAGAATTTATCATTAAATGTGATTTGCGGCATGAGTTTATATAAGTCATATAAATGCCTTGATGTGCGTTCTTTATTGCCGCTCAAATAATAATCGCCGATAGCAAAAATCTTATCAATAAATGTTCTTGTGAGCGTTTGCACCTTTAATTCAAAAGGTTCTAATCCATATTCTTTGATGATGACATCTAAATTTTGCTGTTTCAAAAAGCGATATATATAAGTGTCAGCTTTCCTAATTTCATACGGAAATGGCTTCATAAACACGGCAGTTTCAACATATAAATACGGCTTGATTGTTATGAAAGTATCGTCGATAATCGGATAGGTGACTTGGTATTTGTTGAAATAAGTTCTTGTCATTATTTCTTCTTCGTTATCAAGCTGTAAGCCTAAATCATCAATTGATTTTTTAATCGCAATTTTAAGCTTTTTACGCATACCCTCGGTAGCTTTGTCGGCATTGATACCGATGTCAATATCTTCGGAAAATCTGCTGATAATTTTATAGCATTTTGACAGCGAAGTTCCGCCTTTGAAAATAATATCGGGATAGTTTTTATTGATTTCTTTGAGCAGTAAAGAAACATAATAGTCTTTTTCAACGATTGCCATTTCAATACCTAAAGCATTTGATGTTGCAATTAAAATGTCATTGAAAGCTTCTTTATCATTGTGCAAGTTTTTCAATTAACGGACCTCCTAATATTTTTCTGGATACAGAATCGGGAAATACGGAACAGTATTTGCTGATTGATGAGAGCGAAATATCATTTTCTTCGATGTAATTTTCAAGATTTTTTATTTCTATGCTGTCCAATTTATCAAGGTCAATCAACCTAATGAGTTCGCAAAATTGCAGCGTTTTGAAGTTTGATTTAGTGATTCTTGTCGGCGGCTTGCAGAGATATACGCTTTGGTTGCCGACTTCAATTTTTCTTCCACGGGTTGATTCGTTATTTGAAATGACAGTGATAACATTCGGTACCTGCGTTGTAAGTCCAAATGAATTTAACAGGGAGGTGCCGCCGAGATAACCGTATATGTCTTGCGAATTTTGAATATATTTTTTTGCGATAACCTTTCTCGGATTTAATACAGAATCACCGAGAACAGTCTTTCTCGGAATGTAGTAAACACCTGTTGAGAATCGTTTTAACTGTTTGCTGTCAACTAAAGTTTTGATTGCTTTATCAATCCAAGGGCGTGAACGCTGCGGATACATTTTTTCTATATCCTCGATAAGTATCGGCTCATCGGTATTAAATTTTGCGGATAATTCATTAAAAATATTCATACTGTCGCCTCCTTTATATTGATTATATTATATTATACATTTAATGTCAATATTTCATACTTTGATTTTTTGGCTGTAAAGGTGAAAAAAGCGTTGAAGATTTTGCTTTCTTCAACGCTTTTTCTAATGGGTATGTAGACCTTTTTTCGTTAATTTTATGTTTTTAATGTGTTTGACCGCCCACTATACATATTTTTCAAGTCTCGAAAGTGGCTTAAATAGGGCGTTTTGAAAAATTTTAATGCAAAAAAACACCAACCTCGCTTGCAGCTTCCATCTTAAATCTGTTAAGAGCTTCTTTAGCTTCTGGAACTGTATTCTTTGCCATTGTTAAAACACCTCTCTTATCAAAAATTTGCAAAGCGTGCTGATATTTTGAATAAAATTTTCTTCAAAATATTTATCACACAATATCAATTCGCTCTTGCAAGTATAGTTTATGAAAAGTATTCGTTTTTACAATTGAAAAATTTTTACAATTTAAAACACATATGATGAATGTTTAAAATTCTATAAATTTGCTTTGTTTTTCTCTGTTAACTCGTTGTACTTATTTACTATGTAATCGGCTGTTCTGACTGCGCCTTCGCCTTTATATTGCCAAGTTTCTTCAATAAGAGAATCAATGTTGTTTTTATATTCAGTTGATTCAATGCAGCTGTCAATCAATTCTTTTAAATTTTGCATATTATCTTTAGTTAATTGTTTTCCTATTTTCGGCAAAGATGCAATAGGCCAAAACGGTGTGTCTAGCCACCAAGCGTCATAAGGGCTGTCGTCAAACTCGACATCTGCGTATATAACCGGCTTTCTGTAAACCAAAGAGTAATCGTAAACAATGCCGGAAAAATCTGAAATTAAAATATCAGAACGCCTGAGAACATCAAAATTATCGCTGTCTCTGTTCCATTCGAGACTGTTTGAATTTGGAAATTCTGTCATTAAATGATTCATCAAATCTGCTTCCGAAGTAAATGACTGCGGGTGCGGTCTGATAATAATATGATATCCCGTTTCCAAAAGAGTTTTAATTATTTCATCGCCGAATTTGTTGAGAATAGAACTTTTACCCCAAGACGGAGCAAGTAAAACTGTTCGCTCCTTATTTTCCAATGGTGGTGCGGCTGCAAGTCTGTTTACCATAGCGTCCATATAAGGAACTCCTACCATAACAAGTTCCTTTGCCGGCAGGTTTCTTATTTTTTCAAGCGCTCTGATGTCTCTTTCGTGGTGATTTCCTGAAATTAAAACTGCATCATAATAATCAATCCCGAACATATGATAACCGCAGGTATTACTTGCCGCGTGAAGAACATGCACATAATAATCAACATTTTTTGAACGCTTCCATTGAAAAACATCAAGCCCCGGTGTTGTTGAAATAAGCATTGTGGCATTAAGAAAATTTAACTTTGAAAATGCACGATTGCCTTCGCCTATAAATTGTGCATCGAGATGCTGCAAATTTTCATCAAAAGCAGGGTCATCTTTTGATGCTGTCATATATACAACATCAATACCCCTTGAATTCATTTCTTCGCATATTGGTTTGAACACGCTCCAATATCTTTTGTCATCAGAAAAAATAACAATAGGTATTTTTTCTGCGTTTGTATCGGCTTTTTTTCCGCCGGTAAGTAGAAATTTCAGCTTGACTGCCCATTCTTTAAACACATATGCAACAGCACCGATAATACCTATCAGCACGGCAAAAAGCATACTGCCTGTTCCGGGATCAATATATAACTTCATATTTTTTCCCCTTTCAAAAGGTTGAAATCAAGAATTATTTTACATCATCATTTGTTAAAATATCATCTTTTGCAACAAGTTTCCAATTGCTTTTATCCCAAACACTGTCTTGAATTGTATACCAATCGGCAGGTAAAAATTGATTTCCGTTATTTATGTTAACCGTGCAATAATCCGAGCTGATAATATACTGCTTGTGTGCATATTTTTCTTGATTATCAATCTTTTTGTTAGTGTAAGGATTAACGGGGTTTTTTACCGTGCTTTCAAAAGCGATTGTAGGAATATCGGCATTGGTCATAAATTCATCAGATGTATTAAAGCCTGTAGAATTAAAGTCTTTAACCATAAGTAGAGGAGTGAAATATTCCATATCGTTTGTAACTGTGCCGGTATCGTTAAGTATTAAATCGTTTAATTGATAAGTTTCAAAAGCGTGGTCAGAAGCTAAAACGATTTTTGTATTATCCCAAACACCGATTTCTCGCAAATAATCAAACCAATTTCCTAATTGGATGATAGAAGCCATATTTGTTTCGTAACTTGCAATTTGTGTAAAGTTATTCATAGCAAGTTTTTTTCCGTTTAAATTAAATCTATCTGCATTTTTATAATATTTAGTATTATCAATTTGATTTGCAGGTTCGTATTGAGGTTCTTGAAGCAGTTGCGGCTCGTGTGTCGTATTGTTAGTCATAAGCAGCACTTCTCCTACTTTATTTGAAGTTGTTGAAGTGATGTTTGAAAGGTTTGTAAGTACACTGTAAGCCTTTATGAATTCGCTGTAATTACCTGTTGCGATGTAATCATTAGTGCGGTGCTGTGAAACGCTCGAACCTAAATAGTTGCCGTTATTATATATGTCAGACTGCAAAACAATCGGTGATGACTTCATAAGTGAATAAACAAAAAAGTTCCTGCGATTGTTTTTTATAGTTTCCTTTTTGGTTTCATTGTCAACATAATCATCACCTGTGTTGTACGCTTTTACACCCTTCATATCATCAAAAACGCTTAAATCGGGAATCCACTGGTAGTTGGCATAGTTGCTGTTGCAAAGTGTAACATTATAGCCCTTACTACTGAATATGGCAGGCATAACTTTAAGTGCTTCATTATGTTTGGTAACAAGCTTTTCGTTTTTGCGTGAATTTATTTCTGCCGGTGTGTATTCATATCCGCCGAAAAATGCAGATGAAGCAAAATTTGTATGCCCGCCGAAAGAAATTGTGTTTGAGTAATAAGTAAATCCGTCGTATTGCTTAATAAGTTCCGGCTTTTCATTAAAGAAATACGGAATGTATGGGCCAAACCCTCTGTCAAGCATTATAACCACAACATTTTTTCCGGCTTTACTAAGCTTAATGTTAAAGGTATTGTCTTTTTCCGAGTTTGTGTATATATTCGCAACTGATGAATTGATTTTTACAATGTTGACTGTACCCATACCGCAAAGTGCAATTGTGCAAACAAGAAGCAGTGATGTTATTTGCTTTGCAAGCTTTTTGTATATTATTAACATCACAACTATGATTACAGCAACAACAATTAAGTTAACTATCATTTCATTAGCTGATATGCTTATAGTATTTGTTTCTGCTGTGTACTGCAAAGATGAATTTAATATTCCCGAATTTTTGCCGAAAAACATATAATTTGTTATCGCCAAGCAGCAGATTATACATATAGCTTTGGTGTAAGCGGCTCTGACTTTGCTGTTTGCAAGCCAATAGAATACTCCAAACCAAATTACAAAAGTACCTACCGCAATGCAAGTGGAAGATACCAAGTACCACAATGGGCTTTGATAGTAGCTTGTAAATACAAATTCTTGCGGTGAAGAGCTGATTACGGCAGATGGTATAACGAGTCCTGTCAAAACTGCCATAAACACACAGCCTGATACAAATAATTTTGTATTGTACTTATATTCTTTGATTTTTTCAGGTTTTCTTTTTGCAGGATTCTTTTCTCTTACCAAAGCAAAAAGAATAGGAAATATGCAGACAATTCCCAACAGTGTAAATACAAGTGATTTTTCAGTGTATGTATCATCAATAAAAAAGCTGTATATTGATAATGCTATACCGCCGATTGCAAGAAATTCTTTTCCGACTTTTGCAGGATTTTTACTTTTTAAAGTTAAGGTTTTTATAAGTGAAAATGCATTGTTTAAAGTCCAATAAAATACTAATCCGGATGGTGAATTATACAAAAATACAAGAAAGAACAGTGCAGTTATATATAGCTGTATTTTAGTTTTTGCAGGATAATCTTTTGAATAAAGCGCAGAAGATATTAAGTTTATTACAGTCATAATAATCGGCAAAATATTTATTGATATGCCAAATAATGTTAACAGCTTATCAGGTGTGCTTAAATCATTTATAAGTCCAAAGCTTACATCTTTTATACCAGAATAAGTTGATAAAAATCTGTATGCCGCAATGAAAAAAGGAATTTGCAAAAACAAAGAGGTAACACCTCTTAAAACATATGTAGGTTTGTAATTGTTTTGGCGATAATAGGTTTGGAGCATCATCATTCGCTCGTCGCCTTTAAATGTCTTTTTTATATGCGAAACGCCTTTTTCAAGCTTTGCCTCTATGTTTCTTTCCTGTTCTTGAATAGCGTCGGCACGCCTGTATAGCGGCAAAACCAAAAAGTTCATTGCAAGGCTTAAAATGATTATTGCTACTCCTTTATTTTGAATTACAGAATATGCGAATTTATATATTGCCTCAAACAATATTTGCAAAGGCTGAAAAAGTAAAGCATATAAAATTGAACCAAATGACATTATTTTTGCTCCCGTAACTTTATGATAATTAAACTTGGTATTAAAATAAACAGCGATATAAAAATATAAATTTCAACAGTGTTTACAGCTGTGAAATTGATTAAAAAATGTAGCGGTACAGTTAATAAAATACTGCCTGAATAATAAGAAATTGCAGTTAGGCAAAGCCCTAACGAAAATGCAAACAGCAATTGCACTGCTATAAATATTGTGCTTTTTTGTGAAAATAAATTGATTATATGCGAAAATGAAAAAAGCGCGGATACGATAAAAATATTTAGAGCAGGTTTATTAAATGTTTTTTTAAAATATGATAAAATAATTCCTCTGAAAAATAATTCCTCACCGAAAACACAGGAAATCAGCTGTATAATTCCAAATGGCGTGGGGGTATATCTGCTTCTTAATGAAATAAGTATATTAAAAAATATCACGAAGATAACTAAAAGATTTAAAATCAATATTCGCCAATCTTTCAAATTGCCGATTTTCAGTCCGTATTCTTTAAATTGGTGTGTTAACTTTAACACGGTCAAAACAGTACCCCAAAATAAAATTAAAATTACTGTTTTTATTATTTCATTTTCACACTTTGGCAAAAATATATTTATAAAACTGTACATAATAAGAAAAAATATAAGTACAGGCAATTTTTTATTTTTCATATTGTTTACTCATTATTTTAAATAAAATATACATAACATTATATCATAGAAAATATAAATATCAAATAAAATACCCTAAATTATTAGGCAAATTTGTGTCAGTATAAGGTTTCAAGCTAATTTGTTATATTCTTCGTTACTTACCGGTGCTATCATTCGTTAGATCTATCGTTCCGGTATCTCAATTGCAAGATGGCTGAACCGGCTGTCTTTTACAGCTCCAAGTCGATACCTGTTTCCTGTCGTTTGTGTTATTATTTCATACTAATCACATTTTAACTTGAATTATATGGCAATTATAACACCTGAACATAATTTTAGCTCAATACCTTTTCAACTGAATTTCAAAAGCTTTTTCTGTTTATATCAAGTGTTAAATCCCAATCCCTTTGCTTTTCATCACCTATTGTGCAAAGTAAAAATGATTTTATATCACTTAATACTTTGTTTTTCTTGCCTGCTTTCTTTTCTGCAATGTGAATTATCAAAGACAGTCTGTTAATAAGTTTTTCAAATGCTTCATAAACCGCTGTGCCTTTTACATAAGGCTCATTTCCTATGAAAATATTTCTTACAAGCTCTATACCTAAATCTTTTGCAAGAATGTTTTGTATGCTTTTATCAGGATTAAACCATAAAAAATTACATATTTTTTTAACAGTCAGTTTGTTTAAAATTTTCATTGCGGGCTTTGGCAAAATTTCTTTCATTTTATAGTCAATCATTCTGTCAAACCGCCACTGAAAATACTCACTTGCACTTTTTCCCTGCTTGTCATAATCAAAATCATTTATTGTGTAAGATTTTATGTCGGCAGTGCTGTCTTTAATAGTTACTTTTCTGTATGCACACGGACAGCCTACAAAACAGCCGGTTTGAACATCCGTTATTTTATTGCCGTTTTCTGTAACATATTCTGTAACCGCCTGTGCATGCATATGACCTGTAAATATTAAGTCAAGCCCTGCGTCTGCAAATTGATTTGCACGCTTTTCCCAATCGGTTAAATGTGAATCGCTGATTAAATTCATTATCGGCGAAAAAGGTAGTAGGGGATAGTGTGTCATTGCAAATATGTAATTGCCTGTACGGTGGGCATCTTCAATCTGCTCAAGCGCCCACTTCATTTGATTATCCCATAATCCTTTGAAATCTTTGCAGTCGCCGTCGCAGTTTAGTGCAAGCAGTCTTATTCCGTCGGCAAGCTGTGCCACATATGACATACTTTCTTTATGCTCGCTTATTGCACCGTCAAAGCCGAAATCTTTATAAAAATCACGCAGTTCATCCCTCGGCATTGCTTTAACGGGCAGCATTTCATCATCGTCAAATTCAAAGGAGTCATTATCATCATAATCGTGCCTGGCGGTGATGAGATATATTTTTTTGCCTTGCTCTTTCAATTTGTAAAGCTTGTTTCTCAGTCCGATATGGCTTTGGTATTCACCCCTGTAAACCAAATCACCGGGAATTAGAATTATATTTGTTTCTTTATCATCGGCTATTTGCTTAAACCCGGCGTCAATAATTGCAGGCGTTTCAGCAACACATTTTTGGTCGCTTATACTTCTATTTTCATATGCCGCACCGCCGTGCTTAAATGATGGGTCAAAAAAATGTGTATCCGTTACAAGATAAAAATTTAAGTTTTGCATATTTATCATCCCTACTTAAGATTTTGAATTTAGAAATTTTACTGTTTTATTTTACCATATAGTATGATATATTGTAAATTGAAGATTTATATAAATCAAGTGAGGAATACGAGATGATAAAACATAACGAAAAAAACAATATATTTATTCTTGAAACCAAAAACACACATTATGTTTTCGGAGTTGATGAAGAGGGATATAACCGCCATATTCATTGGGGCAATAAATGTAATTACGGCGATTATGAGTTTGTCCATGTAAACGGTGAAAATTCAAATAATACCGTACAGGATGAAATTAGGCAGGAAATTACACCTTTTGGCTCAACTATGTATCGCGAATGTGATATTAAGGCTGAATTTGCGGATGGCTGCCGTGAAATCAGTATGCATTATGACTCATTTGTTCTTGAAAAAAATATTCTCAAAGTTATTTTTAAGGATGATTACTATCCTCTTCAAATAATTCTTAATTATGAAGTTTATGATGAATATGATATAATCAAAAGGTATGTCACACTTAAAAATACGGGCAATGATAATATCGTTTTTGAAAGAATATTCAGTGCTGAATTTTCACTTCCGTCTGCAAAGCCATATACTTTTATTAACACAAACGGTGCTTGGGGCAGCGAATTCTTGCAAACAAACACTGTGCTTGACGGAGGAAGTATCATTTATGAAAATCGCAGGGGTGCATCAAATCATAATAACTCACCATATTTCATTGCACATCAAAATGCCGATGAAAACAGCGGTGATGTATATTTCGCAAGCCTTGCTTACAGCGGTAATTTTAAAGTCAGCGCAAGCCGAGATGTGTATTCAATCACCAGAATTTCAATCGGAATGAATGATTTTGATTTTTCACATACTTTAAAACCGGGTGAAACATTTGATTCACCGTTAGTTTACTGTGGCAGAGCAAACGGTTTTGGCGAAATGTCAAGAAATATGAATCGTTTTTCAATTGATTTTCTTCTTCCTAAAAGTTTTAATGATAAGCCGCTTCCTGTGCTTTATAATTCTTGGGAAGCAACCGAATTTAATATAGATGTATCTCAGCAAACAGCCCTTGCCGAATTGGCGGCGGATATCGGTGTTGAACTTTTTGTTATGGATGACGGATGGTTCGGCAAAAGAAATAATGACAGGGCAGGGCTTGGCGATTGGTATGTTAATAAAGAAAAGTTTCCAAACGGGATTGATGAACTGATTGATAATGTAAATAAACTCGGAATGGATTTCGGTATTTGGGTTGAGCCTGAAATGGTAAATCCTGACAGCGATTTGCATCGCGCTCATCCCGATTGGGCATATCATTTTGAACACAGAAATGCAGATGAACTTCGCCACCAGCTTGTGCTTAATATGACTCGCGGTGATGTTCAAAATTATATATTTGAATGCCTTGATAATTTACTTGAAAATCATAATATTAAGTATATTAAATGGGATATGAACCGTCCTTTTTCGCAGGTTGGTGCAGAAAATCTTGAAAATGCGAAAATGTATTCATATCTTCACACAATGGCAGTTTACAAGATTGTTGATGAACTTAAAAAGCGTCATCCCCAAGTGCAGTTTGAAAGCTGTGCATCAGGCGGTGGCAGGTGTGACCTCGGTGCAATCAGCCATTATGACCAAGTATGGACGAGTGATAATACCGACGCTATTGACAGAATGACTATTCAAAAGGGATATTCTTTGCTTCATCCTGTTAAAACAATGCGTGCGTGGGTTACTGATATTTGCGGTATAAATAAGCCTTGTTCACTTGATTTCAGGTTTAATATTGCAATGCAGGGTTCACTCGGAATAGGCGGTAATCTTATTAAATATTCCGCCGAAGATTTAGAAATTTGTAAAAAGAATATTGATTTTTATAAATCTGTTCGCAATATTGTTCAGTTCGGCGATTTGTATAGAATACTTGATATTGAAGACGGGGAAGTGCTTTGCAACGAATATGTAAGCACTGATAAAAACGAAAGTGTGGTTTTTATTGCTGCAAATGCAACAAGGTTTTTTAAAAAGAAATTTAATCTTCACTTTGCAGGCCTTGATGAAAATAAAACATATTCTTTTTCCTTAAACGGTGACGAATATGTAAAAGGCGGGGCGTATCTTATGAATGTAGGTGTTCCTATTTATGTCAGGGGCGCGGATTATAACAGGGCAATAATCATAAAAGCAATATAAAATAAAAGAAACATCCACTTTTTCGCGAACAATTTCGTAAAAATGGACAATAGAAAAACACCCCTACGGTAGAATTAAGGAAAACTACCATAGGGGTATTTTAATACCGAGAAGCCACAGTCACATAAGTGTTATCAAAAAATACATTGATTTAACAACAATTATCGTATTCAAACTAAAACTAAACCGACTCCTCTTAAAAAGCGAAATCAGTTTGTTGCTTAAATTTTATTTTTCTGCATCAGATTGGCTTTTGTACCGTCTGCGCAATTCGTGGCGGTACAATATAAAGGGAGGATTTGCATTTTTCTAAATGATTTCCTGTTCGATATTGTCAAACAAATCGTCGTTGAAAAAATCGCGGATCGAGATTTCAAGACCATCACAGATTTTTTGCAACGATACAACACCCGGATTTTGGCTCTTTGTGTTGAGCATACTGTAAATCGTTGACGGATTTATTCCGCTTAAGTTTCCGAGCGCGTTAATCGCTATATTTCTCTCCTCACAGAGATTTATGATGCGTTGCGCAACTGCTTCTTTTATTTTCATAACTACCGCCTTTTGCTTGTGATAGTTAAATTGTAAATGAATTTGGGATATGCCGTGTGGGATGTATCCCAAATTATTATTGACATTTGAGCTTTGTTAATGTAAAATAAAAATATAATCAGTAGTTGCTGATAAAAAGAGAAACCTGTTCCCATTTAGAACACAGTAGTAAAGCTCTTGCATAGACTTATGTGGGGGCGTTTTTTGTTTTATGACTAGTGGAGAAGTAATGAAAGAAAACATAAAATATATGCTGAAAAATTGGATCGCGTGGGATAAGAAAAGCCTGATTTATTTTCTTATTCGAGTTCCGGCACTTGTTTTTCAGCCCATAGTAACAGCATACATACCCAAAGCAATGATTGACTGCATTAACGATGGCGTAACGGTTGGCAGGCTTATTCTTGTTGTTGCGCTTTTGAGTGTTCTTGTTGCGCTGACAACTTGGCTTGCACCCTTTATGCAGGAGCTTTTAAACGGAAGCGCACGCATTATCCGTATGCGCTATGCCGTTTTGGCTTTTCGCAAAAATCTTAACACTGATTACACAAATATAGAAAGCCTTGAAGGCAGAGAAAAGAATAAAAGAGCAATGGAGTTTTACAGAAGCTACTATTCATCATCCGCCGATTTTCTTGATACCTGCAATCAGCTTCTGGTTTGCATTGTGGGCGTTATAACCTCTCTTGCACTCATCTATAAAATCAATATCGTTATGATACTGATTATCCTTGCGACCTGTGTTGCCGAATTTATTTTACTGAAATACCTAAACAAAAAAGAAAAGAGCGTTAAGGATGCAAGAAGCAGTGTTTTCGTTAAGTTTGATTATTACTATTCATTAAGTAAGGATTTAACTGCCGCAAAGGATATACGGCTTTACGACTTTACCGACTATTTCTTGTATGCAGTTGCAAGACTGATTAACGGCTTGGAGAATATAACATCAAAATATATGCACCAAAGCGTTAAGGTTGGCGGAACAAGAGCACTTCTTAACCTCGCGCGTGAGCTTGTTGCATACGCTTATTTAACATATTTAGTGTGCCAAAAAAGGCTTTCCGTTTCCGATTTTATTTTCTATTTTGGCATTATCACAGGATTTTCAAATTGGATAACGAATGCGGTGTTTCAATATTCAAATATTGAGCGTTGCTGTAACGACTGTGCCGCATTTCGTGAATTTATTGAAAGTAACGAGGAAAACAAAAGCAAGCCGAGTGTTAATTTTGATGATATTGAATCAATTGAATTTAAAAATGTTTCGTTCACATATCCTTCTGCCGAAAACAGCACAATAAACGATATGTCCTTTAAGATTAGTACGGGCGAAAATATAGCAATAGTCGGTGAAAACGGTGCAGGCAAAACAACAGCAATCAAGCTGCTTTGCGGTCTTTATTATCCCACTAAGGGTGATATTTTAATAAACGGAAAAAGCAGTTGCGATTTTTCGAGTGAAAGCTATTTTGATTTGTTTTCTGCCGTGTTTCAGGACTACGGCTTTTTGCCTATGACCATAGCGGAAAACATCTGCGCATCAACCGATTACGATAAGGAAAGGCTTTATTCTGCATTTGAAAAGTCAGGTATTGCCGATAAAATCAACAGCCTTAATAAAAAAGAAAACACCCTTATGATTAAAGATGTTTACAAAGACGCAGTCGATTTTTCAGGTGGAGAAAAGCAAAAGCTATTACTTGCCAAGGCAATTTACAAAAATGCACCGGTGCTTATCCTTGACGAGCCTACCGCTGCACTTGACCCAATTGCAGAAAATGAGCTGTACCTCAAATACAACGAAATGACAGATAATAAAATATCTTTCTTTATTTCACATCGTCTTTCCTCAACATGCTTTTGCGACAGGATTTTGTTTATTAAAGACGGAAAAATCGCAGAAAGCGGAACACACGAGGAACTTATGGCACTCAAAGGCTCTTATTACAGAATGTATCAGCTTCAAAGCTACTATTATAAAGAGACGGGAGGCGAGGCGGTATGAAAAAAATAAAAACCGTTTTTTCTGCTTTTAAAGAAATGCACCGCCTTGAAAAGCGGTTGCTACCTACCTCAATAGTTGTTGCAATTGTTACGGCGGTTATGCCGTTTATCAACATTTGGTTTACATCAAAAATAATAGATTTGCTTGATGTCGGAACAAGTATGAGTGACCTTGCGGTATATATCGGCTTGGCGGTTGGAATTAATGCTGTTTTATTCTTCATCAATTACTTTTTAGGTGATATTTACTTTATGTTCCGCTCGCTGATGTATAACAAGGAGCTTCAAAACATATCTGCAAAGCTTTTTAAAGCGGAATATCAAAAGCTTGAAAGCAGTGATTTTAAGGAACTGATACATAAGCATTCCGAGGCACAGGACAGAGTTTTCTCGTCATTTGTGCAGTTTAGTTGGATGATGCGTGATTTCATATCGGGAGCGGTAACGCTGATAATTTCCGTTATTATCATCATTCCGCTTTTGAAAATCGGATTTACCAAAACAGGTGATACTTATTTTGAAAGTCCTGTTTTTCTGCTGACGATTTTCGGCGCAATAGCAATTATGGCGGTTATTATCCTTATTGTTGCAACGCAGATGAACAAGGCTTGGTTTAAGGCGGGAGATGAATATTCACGGCTTGACAGAATTTTTTACTATTTTTTAAATATATTTTCCGATTACAACACCGGAAAGGAAATCCGCCTTTATAAAGAGCAGAATTTGATTGAGCACACCGCAACGGATAAGCTGCTGACGGACGGCGAAAAGCTGCTTAAAAAGGCTTCGCTTCACACCGCAAAATCAAGTTCGTTTGTTGCAATCCTCGGTGCGCTAGTGGGCTTCGGGATTTATCTTTTCATCGGCGTTAAGGGCTTATACGGTCTTTTTGGCATAGGCTCGCTTGTGCTTTACTGCGGTTCCTTTATGCAGATAATAAACGGAATTATGAAAATGGCGGTTACCTTCGGAAAAACTGCCGAAATGGTGCCTTTGGTAAACTATTATTTTGATATTGTAAATACAAAGGACGATATGACCTACGGTGCAAAGGAACTTGATTTGTCGGATAAATTTGAAATTGAATTTAAAAATGTTTCGTTCAAGTATCCCAATATGGAAAGCTACGCTCTTAAAAATATCAATATCAAAATCAACAACGGCGAGCACCTTGCGGTTGTTGGCAGGAACGGAAGCGGTAAAACAACATTTATTAAGCTGATGTGCAGGCTCTATGATGTAACCGATGGTGAGATACTTATAAATGGTATCAATATTAAAGAATACTCAAAGGAAAGCATCATTAGCCTTTATTCCGTTGTTTTTCAGGATTTTAAAATCTTTTCAACAACGCTTGCGCAGAATATTTCGACAAATGAGGAATACGACAAAGAAAGGCTTTATGATGCGCTCGACAAAGCTAATATAAAAGACAGAGTGCTGAAAATGGAAAACAAGGAATGCACTTATCTCTATAAGGATTTAGACAAAGCAGGTGTTGAGATTTCCGGCGGCGAGGCACAGAAGCTTGCGCTTGCAAGAGCACTTTACAAGGATGCACCGATTGTTATTCTTGACGAGCCAACAGCGGCACTTGATCCAATTGCCGAACATGAAATATACAACCGATTTAATTCCTTTGTTGAAAACAAAACGGCAATTTATATTTCACACAGATTATCAAGCTGTGTATTCTGCGATAAGATTGCTGTGTTTGACAAGTCAAAGCTTGTTGAAAGCGGTACGCATCAGGAACTTTTGACAGCAGGCGAAAAGTATTTTGAACTTTGGAACGCTCAGGCGAAATATTATATCAATTGATATTTATATAAATAAAAAATTGCCAAGACCCACCAATATTGAACAATTCCGTAAAAAATGGACAATAGAAAAAAACAGCCTCCTATGGTAGAATTAAAGAAACTACCATGGGAGGTTTTGTTCAGCCTCAGCGGATAAAGGATATATTGTTAAACATGACAGTAGCATCGATATTGAAACTAAAAAGGTAAGGATTTTTTTAATCATAGCTATTATCTCCTTTATTTTATATTGGATATTCTTTGTTTATTACTAATAAAAATGCAGACACGAAAAAACCTATGGTAATAGGGTTAATTATTTGGAAAATATAGTCTATAATAATAACAAGTTTGTTGTATTTGTTTTTATGTAACATAACAAAATTAAATATTATAAAAAATATTGGAAATAAAAACAAATATACATCAAGAATTTCTGAAATGGAAAATGAAATTGTTAACATACTTGTAATAACTGAAATTATATTACTTTCTGTTAATATAGTTATATCTGTACGTTCTATCAAATATATAATTACCGATAATAAATAGAAAAATAAAAGTGAAGCAGAGAGATACATAGCAATTTTCTTTTGTGTATTAAACGAGTTAATATAGTCTTTAATGTTGTATTGATTTTTTTTATTCATTTTATTGCTTTGCCTCTTTCTCATAATTTTATATTCGCAATGTTTTCACTTATAGACGAATATTTGTTAGGAACGTTTTCCAAGTTTAATTTCATAACAGTTTCTTTTATATATTGTAAAATCATATACTACATAATTCAAATCGGTATCATCAACTGTAATTGCAGTTCCGTTTTTGTTATATAAAAGATACAAGCAATCTTTATTGCGTACAAGTTCTAAAGTGCCGCTATACAAAATCGGCGTAAGAGTGCAGTTTGAAATTGTGGCATTATGATTAAGGGTCTGCACCAAATTGTCGTAACTGCTGTTAATATCTGTTGTACTATATTTAGAAATATTGTCGGTTTTATAAAAAACTCCCAAATGCTTATAATTATCAAATTGATAATTTAAAAACTTACTAATATCTTCTTGCTTCCACAATTTATTATCCGAATATGATAATGATTTTGATGAGCGAACAGTATAATATCTTGAGCGTTTAGAAAACATATCATAAGTGTTATCGTGAAAAATCATATCACTGTATAACTCTATGCCGGAAATGTTAGAATCAACATTATCTTGTAAATATTCAGTACATCATATTTCCAAATCTTCTAATTGATAATCATCAACATAGTGCTTTTGAAAATACTCAACATTAAAATTTTTACCGTCAACATTGAATACCCACTTTGCCGGTACTACCCAAATATTAAATTTTTCTAATAAAACAAACTCTGTTTCAATATGTGCCTTGTATTCTTCAACTTCAGTTATTTCGGATTGAGTAACGCCGTATTTGTATGCAATATACTCCTTTGCATTACGAGTCAATGAATTTGAATATAAAATGATAGAAGCTGCTAAAAATATAGCGGAAATTAAAGCAATACAAGCATATTTTTTGATTTTCTTGAAAGTTGATTTGCTGTTTTTATTCATCCTATCGCCTTTCCTTTTTCCTCTAATTTTATATTTCCAATTTTTGTATCATAATAATAACTTGCAAAATTATCATATTTTTTTCTTGTGAATTCAATATCTGTATCTACTAATATTACATGCTTATTTTCTATGTTTTCACATATAAACGAATATTTGTCTAGAAGCTTTTCTCTTAATGATTTATATTTTTCCGTTGAAAGCACCCAATTGTTATTTATTGACATTCTGCGATACGGGCTTAAATCATTTACCTTATAATAAATCACAAAAGAATCGTTGTCATTTATCAAGAAATCCTTTATGTTTTCTTTTGTTACAATATCATGCAAATAGCCGTAATCGATTATTATACCGACAACATTAGAGTCAACTGTTTTTAAATAATCAACCGACCACTCGAAAACATCTTCTAATTGATAATTGTCACTAAAGCCATTTTGTGTTTTTACCACACCGAAAGTTCTTTTGTTGCACCTGATTTTCCAAGTTGGAGGCGTAGTATACCAATCAAAGAGAATACCTAAATCGCTATCGTCGTGAAATCTTTCGCCTTCGTAATCGAGCAGAACTATGTCCTTTTTGTCAAAATCATATTTATCAACCAAATATTCAACAACCTCTGCTCTGTGGTATTGAACATAAATAATATGCGCAATACCAAATATCAAAAAAGCCGCAAATATTATTGTTAATATTCGTAAAATGAATTTTTTACTCTTTTTCATATAAATCTCTTTTTCTATTTCTTATTTACCATAAGATTGTTTTCTTAATTTTAAAGCTTTTATTTGCTAACTGTTCTTCTCTTATTTCATTATAATTTTGATCTTCTTCAAATCCAAAATAATCAAATCTTTCACCGTCGTCAATCCTTTTTGTCGGCAAATCATAATTCACAAAACAAACATTTATAGGATTTTGCCCCGGATGAGAATAGTATTTTCCAAATTCGGATTCTATTTTTGCTTCGATTGTTTCCCTTTCTTTTAATAATGACGATAAATCTTCAAAATCTGAGCGTAAATATATCGAAATAATTCCGTTATAATCAGCAAATATTTCTTGGATAAGTTTCTCAATATTTTCACTTGTCCATTTTGTATTGTCTTTCTTTAGAATATTTGTAAGTACATCATATTCGTAATAACTTGAACTGTACGGAGTGTGTAAAACAAGTACATCCGTAATATCGGAATCACCTGTAACATTTGTTAAATACTCTTTCATATATCGGTTAATTTCTTCCAACTGGTAATCATCATAAAATTCGCCCTTGTTATATATGACAGAAAAATCTTTTTCTGTATCTTTAAAATTAACGGCAAACGGAACAAATTCACCGGGTCTGTATAATAGAGGCCAATCGAAGAAATCGGAATCATCTTTATAGTAGGGTAGCTTAATGCTGATAATTTTAAAATCTTTATTGTATTTCTTTTCGACATATGCGGTTGCATTGTGTATTAAGCAAATTAAAGCTATCAAAGAACATACAATTATACACAGCAAAGCCGTAAGTATAATTTTTTGTGTCTTTTTTCTACTGTGTTGTTTCATATTCTCTCACCATCTTTAAATTAAATGTTTTTCTTGTTTTAACAATTCAATTTGCTTGTATTCCAAGAAATATCCTTTATGTGAATAAATATTATTTTCAGTGATTTCATCATCAACAATATAAACAATCGGTTTTCTGTTAAAATTAAAATATTTACATATTTTATCCTGCAAATCACTTTTGATTTTAGTTGCTGCTTCTGTATCGTCAATATAAGGAGATATATCATTTACTGAATAATAAACAACAAAATCATTGTTGTAATCCTTTAATGCAAAATCTAAAAAATTATGTATTTGACTTTTTTGTATAAGTTCAGATGAACTGTTATTTTCTGCTTGAAAATAATAAATACATTCAGAATGAATTTCTACTTTGGAAATATGACTGTCGATATTTTTTTGCAAGTACTCAACCGACCAATTATATATTTGTGTTAATTGAAAATCATCGTAATATTTACCGTCAATATAATCGACATAAAAATTGTTATTCCTATACTTGATTTTCCATTTGGAATTAACCTTCTCAAAATCAAAAATGTTGGAAGAGTGATTACTTTCATTGCGAAAATACGGTGGTACAAAATAAACTGATTTAATTTCATTTCTTTCTAAATTGTATTTTTCAGATAAATATGATTTGGGTATTTGCAATATTGCTAAATACATAAAAGCTGATGCAATTACTATAATTAGTATTGCTAAAATGAGTTTTTTACTCTTTTTCAAGTATAACACCACCTATATTAGTACTATATCATAAAACAAATTAACATAAAAGTACAAAATTGAATATCATTAAAAGAGGTTTGCCCCAAATGTTAGGGCAAACCTCTTCTTAAGTTTCGTTTCATATTTATCAAGTTCTTTCTTAACAGCATTTAAAATAGCAACGCTAACAGGCGGTGCAGAACTTTCTTTGTATTAACCTGAAGGTGCATATGGTCGATTTCTTCCAGCCTTGTGGCAGATTATATCAACCTGTCTAAAGTGAACTGAATTATCCGTAAATTAACTTTTCAAAAAGAAATTACTTAACTTTACTATTAAAATTGTATTTAAAATATTTTTTCACAAAATGTTTCATATACTCATTTTCGTTGCCGGATTTACACAAATAATCAATATCCTCATCATAAAAGGTCATATAACCAATTTTACATTCGGAAATGTTAATGCAAACAAAATCTATATTTTTAGGAAATTCCTGCGTTTGTGACTGTGGTTTTAACACTTTAAAATTCCAATCACCAATGCTAAAACTTGTTTGCGGTATAATATATTCATCAGAATCAAGAATAACATCAGTTTGATACTCGAAAGATTCGAGTCGTAAAAGTTGATCATTAAAGCTTTTTTTGTCATATTCGGCAATAAACATACTACCGTATGAATCAGACATTAAAGAATGTATCCTGTTCGACTGAAAATAAAGATTTTTATAATTCCCAAAATCATCTAAAGAAAAATGAATATAATCCGAATTTTCACTTGATATTTTGTAATAGTTTTTAACACCAACAACTGTGTGTGAATTATTAGCTAATACAGCAATCAAAGATATCAATATCAAAACCAACGCCAACACAGAAAGTAATATGATTTTCGATTTTTTCTTCATATTAAACATATCCTTTATATTTATTTATAGTAGCCGTTGTGCCTTTTAAAACCAATGCTAACATACTCAATATATCACAAAATTCTAAATATATCAACATCATAAACACAAGCAAAAATAGGGGAAAATAAATAAAAAAAGAGCTGAATTTTCAGCTCTTTTTTTGTGGCAGATTATATCAACCTGTCAAGTCACGGT
>CEAF01054697.1_pt1 | contig 43733 bp, 38 predicted proteins | sample 557431 | NCBI WGS metagenome assembly CEAF01 (sample SAMEA3182068, study PRJEB8094) | gut metagenome | biome: human; feature: gut; material: Stool; isolation source: human stools | place: Canada | collected 2013-11-18 | reverse complement strand
GTATGTGGACGCTATCAACTGTCGGAAAGAAATCGCCTTGCAGCAAATGATTCTGACCAAAAAGCAATACGGAAAAAACGATAAATATATTGCGTGGCACGGATATCAGAGCTTCAAGGTGGGTGAAGTTTCGCCGGATATCGCCCACGAAATCGGTATGAAGCTGGCAAACGAAATGTGGGGAGATCGATTTCAGGTGGTGGTCACGACACACCTTGACAAGGATCATATTCACAATCATTTCGCCTTTAACTCTGTCTCATTCAAAGATGGCGGCAAGTACAACTATTCCAAGAAAGAACAGCAGCGCCTGCGGGATACTTCCGACCGTCTCTGCCGGGAATATGAGCTTTCCGTCATTACCCATCCGTATAAGGCACCGTCACGACCGGTGTGGCTGGATGAGAAAAGCGGAAAGCCCACCCGTTACAATGTTTACCGCAAAGACATTACTGCTGCCTTCTCGGAGAGTACAACCGTTCAGAACGCAGAGAAGTATTTACAGCGGCTCGGCTATATCACGGATTTCAGCGGAGCGCATTGGAAGATACGCCTGCCGCAGTATGAGCATTTTACCCGTCTCGACACTTTGGAAGAACGGTGGACGCCGGAATATTTGCGTAGGAATATGGGACGGAACGCTCCCTACGGCAGTCGCAGGGCAAGAGTGGAATTCTCGCCGTATATGCCCTACGAATACCGCTACTATTATACGCCGTTTAAGAGAACAAGCCATATCTACAAGCTGTATGTGTATTACTGCTTTGAACTCGGTATCTTCCCGAAGAATCAGAGCTACAAACCGGTAAGCCCGTATCTCCGTGAAGATTTACGAAAGCTCGATGAGTTTACGGCGCAGGTGGACTATATGCAATTCCAGCACATTCAAACGCTGGATGATCTGTATAAAGACCGCTCCGTATTGGAAGATCGGCTCGGTGAACTGACGGCACAGCGCACGAAGCTGCAAAACAAGATACGGCGGGCAACTCCCGAAGAAAAAGTATCTCTCCGCCGTGAGAAAGCCAATCTGACCGAAGAAATTACGGCAATACGCAAAGATCTGAAATGCAACCGGGCAATAGAGGAACGCTCGGTGCATATTCAGGACACGCTGGACAGGGTCTCCGCAAACGAACGCCGTGCCGCAGGGCGTGACGTTCCGCAGCAGGTCACCTATGAAGAAAACGAAATTACAACTAAGAAAAAAGAAAGGAATTATGAACGATGAACAACACTATGAAAATGCCGGTAGCCATTCCGGTATCTAAATTACACCCTTTTGAGGGACACCCCTACAAGGTGCTCGACAACGAGGAAATGAATACGCTGATCGAAAGCATACAGACGCAGGGTATTCTATCGCCGCTGATTGTAAGGCCAAAGGAAAACACCACAGACGAATATGAGGTAGTAAGCGGACACCGCCGCTTACACGCTGCAGTGAAGGCAGGGCTGGAAACAGTTCCTGCTTTTATTTATGCCCTTGACCGGGATGCCGCCGCCATTGCCGTGGTAGACAGCAACCTGCACCGGGAGCATATTCTGCCGTCCGAAAAAGCATTTGCGTACAAGATGAAAGCCGATGCCCTTAGCCATCAGGGACAGCGTTCAGATTTAACTTCGGGACAATTTGTCCCGAAGTCGGATAGCAACAGAACAACTGCTGTAATTGGTGAGTCGCTTGGTGAAAGCTATAAGACAGTCCAACGCTATATCCGCCTTACGCATCTCATCCCGGAACTGCTCGACTGGATGGATGAAGGCAAAATGGCGCTCTCCGTCGGTGTGGAACTGTCCTTCCTCAGCGAAGAAGCGCAGTACGGCGTTTTGGAAGAATGCGAGCTTTACGACTGCACCCCATCTTATTCGCAGGCTTTTCGTATGAAAAATCTGTATAACGACGGACAACTCTCCCGTTATGAGATTTCCAAAATGCTCTCGCAGGCAAAGCCGAATCAGCGGGAAACTCTGAAAATCCCTATGGATAAGCTCCGTGACCGTCTGCCGCAAAATCTGTCTGTTTCTCAGCAGAAGGATTTCATCTTGAAGGCAGTCGATTACTACAAGAGATTTTTACAGCGCCAGCGTGATCGAGATTCGAGATAAAGGAGGAAAAGATTATGAACGAGAAAGAAAAATATTTGTTTGAAGAGCGTCTGCCCGATACCGATGAAAATAGAAAAAGTACCTTTTCTATGAAGATCGGCGGTACGGTTTATGATGTTACAACTCATCTGAAAACCGAAGGCAAGCGTACCGTGCTGAATCAGTTCAAAGCGTTATTGCTGGCAAATCAGTATCTGTAATCAGCACATTTGAAAAAATACACGGAGCGCAGTAAGGTATTATTACCCTCGCTGCGCTCTTGGTTGTCGGAAAGGAGATTATGAAAATGACAACAGCAACTAAATTACAAGAGCAAGAAGAATTACTGACGGCTTTATATTGTCGTCTTTCGGTAGATGATATCAAAGAGGATGCCGAAGAAAACGAGTCGAACTCCATAAAAAATCAGAAAACCATCTTAGAGGACTACTGCAAGAAAAACGGTATAACGAACTATCGGTTTTTCGTAGACGACGGTATTTCGGGCACTACTTTTAACCGTCCGGACTTTAAGCGGATGGAAGAAATGGTGGAAGCCGGGATTATCGGCAGGATCGTAGTCAAAGACCTCTCCCGTTTTGGTCGTGAGCAGGTCGAAATGGGGCGTCTGACGCAGGTGGTTTATCCCACGCTCGGTGTTACCTTTATTTCATTATCGGAAAACGTAAACAGCAAAACCGGTGCCGGTATGGAAATGATGCCGTTCTATAACATTTTCAATGAATGGTATGCAGCACAAACCAGTCAGAAAATCCGTCAGGTCTGGAAAACTAAATCCGAACACGGAGAGCGTGTTTCATCCACTGTTCCGTATGGTTACAAGAAATCCGAAAAGGACAAGAAAAACTGGGTGGTCGACGAGCCTGCGGCGGCAATCGTGAAAAGAATTTATGCATTATGTCTCAACGGCAGAGGTCCTTCGCAGATTGCACGGCAGTTGGAAGATGAAAAGATTCTTTCGCCCGCCGGCTATTACGACAGCATCGGCAAAAAGCATTCTACAAAGAATGTTAAAAATCCCTACGGATGGGATTCAACCACTATCGTGAATATACTGGAGAACCGTCAATATACTGGATGTACAGTAAACTTCAAATCTACAACTGTCAGTTACAAAGTCCACAAAAAGATCTACAATCCTACCGAAAGTCAACAAATCATTCCTAATACACAGGAGACAATTGTTTCAGAGGAAGTATGGCTGAAAGTGCAGGAAATACGAGAGCATCGTATCCGCCCGACTGCTACCGGAAAGACAAGCAAATTCGCAGGGCTTCTCTACTGCGCAGACTGTGGTGCAAAGCTCCACTATTGCGCAGCGAAAAGTATGACCGCAGAACAGGAATGTTACCGCTGCTCCAATTACAAAAGCGGGCGTGGGACTTGTAAAATCCATTATATCCGAAACGTAGTTCTTGAAAAGATTGTTTTGGAAGCAATCAGCGATTTCGTTGATTTTGTCCGTTGTTACGAACCGGTATTTCTGTATATGCTGGCAAAGAAGAATGATTCAGTTCGGCAGGCAGAATATCAGCGGCTTCAGCAGTTTGTACGTAACGGTGAAAAACGTATTGATGAAATTGATCGTCTGATTGAATCTCTGTATGAGGATCGTGTTTTGAGAAATGTGGAAGATACCCGCTATCAGCGTATGATGCAGAAATACGAAAAAGAGCAGCGCGATCTGACGGCAGAGGTCGAGAACGCAAAAGCCGAATTGCAGTCCGCCGATCAGAAAACTGTTGACCTCCGTCTGCTTCTGAAAACAGTTCGCGAAATCACGGAAGTTAAGGAACTAACCTCCGGACTCATTCACTCTCTCATTGAGAGAATCGAAGTCCACAACAATGATAAATACGACGGTCATTGCCACGTAAAGGTAGATATTTATTTCTCCGTTATTGGAATGATGGATATTCCTGATGAAAAGGAAATTCAGGCGATGATGGAGGAAGTTAAAAAGAATCCGCAGAAATACAGATATGTGGCATAAAAAGGAGAAAGGTGTAACCCCGATTTGTCGGGATTACACCAATTCTTCAAAAAAGATCCTTACGACACGTCGCCATTTGCGGGTCTGTTCCTTTTTTGCCATAAAATTTGATTCCCGGCACATACTACCTCCAGAAACGGAGGGATCGCATGGAAAAAATCTCGAATGATTACCGGGAAAACGTCCGGGTGCTGGACGGCCTTTTAGGCGTGGGCCGCAGCTGCGACATGGTGAGCCGGGATTACCTGATCGGCGGACGGCGGGCCCGGCTGTGGGTGGTGGACGGCTTTGGCAGCGACAGCATCCTTGAGCGGATGGGGGCCTTCTGGCTGACACTGAAGCCGGAAAACGTGGTGGGTCTCACCGAAATGCAGGACTTTCTGGATCGGTATATTACCTTTTCAGAATCCAACGTCACCTTTGACATATCCGACGCCGTGACCTCCGTATTTTTGGGAAAATCCCTGCTGGCGGTGGAGGGACTGGCGGGGGTGGCGCTGATGGACGCCAAGGGCTACCCCAGCCGGAGCGTACACGAGCCGCCGGACGGCAAGGTGCTCCGGGGCAGCCACGACGGCTTTGTAGAGGCAGTGGTGCCCAATATGGCGCTGCTGCGCCGCCGCATCCGGGACCCGCACCTCACTATGGAGGGGCACAAGGTTGGTTCCCGCACCCATAATGACGCGGTCCTCTGCTATCTGGATGACAAGGTGGATCAGGACCTGCTGCGGAAGCTCCGGGGCAAGCTGCTGGGACTGGATGTCCGCTCCCTCTCCATGGCCCAGGAAAGTCTGGCGGAGGCTATTCGGCCTAAGCAGTGGTATAATCCGTTTCCGAAAGTGCGCTATACAGAACGGCCCGACGCGGCGGCGGCCAGCATCATGGAGGGGAGCATCGTTCTGATGGTGGACAATTCCCCCTCTGTGATGATCCTGCCCACCGGCTTTTTCGATTTCACACAGGAATCCAATGACTATTACTTTCCGCCCTTGGTGGGTACCTATCTCCGGGTCCTGCGGGTGACGGTATTTCTCCTTTCTTTATTTATTACCCCGGCGTGGTATCTCATGGTCAGCGAACCGAACCGCTTGCCGGGGTGGCTGAATTTCCTGTCTTCCCCGGAACCGGTGTCCTTGAGCCTGCTGAGTCAGCTTCTGGTGGTAGAATTTCTCATCGACGTATTGAAGCTGGCGTCCCTGAACACACCGGACAGTCTTTCCAATTCCTTTTCCATGCTGGGGGCGCTGGTTCTGGGGGATTTTGCGGTGCAGGCCGGGTGGCTGGGGCCGGAGGTTCTGGTGTATATGGCCTTCGTGTCCGTGGCGGGGTTTGCCCAGCCCAGCTACGAGCTGGGCTACGCCTTCAAGCTGCTGCGGGTGGCACTGCTGTTGGCGACGGCGGCCTTTGATGTCTGGGGGTTTTGTCTGGGCGTGGTGGGGATCTTCGTCCTGCTGTGCACCACAAAGCCTTTAGTTGGGAAAGGGTATCTCTATCCGCTGGTTCCCTTCAACGGCAAGGCGCTGCTGCGGCTGCTGGTCCGGGAGCCTATCAGCCGGGACAATACCTGAGAGCCTGCCAATAGAGCGGTGAGCTTTCCGCAGCGGGCAGAAAGAGCTTTTTCAATATGTTAAGCAGCCGTTTTCTCAATGAAGGCGGCTGTTTCTTCATTTGCGGGAGTGGTGCATAAGCCTGCGGATTTTGGAACGTGCGTGTCGAAATATGTTGATTGGGATTTTTGACAATTGCCGCAATCGATTACGTCGAAAATTCTATGAAAATACCAAGAAGTCCATGAGTTTTTTCCTATATCAGCGAAGTTTTTTCTATCGCTTTTTCAAAAGGGAGCCGATACAATAGCATCATAACGGCAAGGCGGCCTGACCGCCTTGAACGGATGATCAATGATCTTGAGGAGGAACTAAGATGAAAAAGACACTTGCAATTCTCCTGTCTGCTGTCATGATGCTGGGCCTGTTGGCCGGCTGCGGCAGCAAGACCACGGAGCAGCCCTCTACCTCTGGCACTGAGAACACGGAGACCGCCGCGCTGAACGTGGGCGTGTTCTACTATGACTACTCTGACGTGTACATCTCCAGCGTCCGCAGCTCCATGGATGAGCAGCTCAAGGCTATGGGCGTGAACTACACCAACTATGACGGTGCTGGCAACCAGGCCCAGCAGACCGACCAGATCAACACCGCCATCTCCAACGGCGCCAACCTGCTGATCGTCAACATCGTTGAGACTTCCTCTCCCGATGCCGCTCAGAACGCTGTTGAGGCCGCTAAGACCGCCGGTATCCCCATCATCTTCTTCAACCGTGAGGTTTCTGACGATGTTGTGAACAGCTATGAGAAGTGCGCCTTCGTCGGCACCAACGCTCCCGAGGCTGGCCACATGCAGGGCCAGATGGTCGGCGAGTATCTGCTGGAGAACTATGACACCGTGGACCTGAACGGCGACGGCGTCATCTCCTACGTGATGTTCAAGGGTCAGGAAGGCAACGCTGAGGCTGAGGCCCGTACTCAGTTCGGCGTGGAGGACGCCAACGCTGTCCTGACTGCCGCTGGCAAGCCCGAGCTGGCTTACTACAACGCTTCCGCTACCGATAAGTACCTGGTCGATCAGGGCGGCAAGTGGTCCGCTCAGGCTGCTAACGACTACATGGCCACCATCCTCCCCGAGTATTCCGAGGCTAACGGCAACATGGTCGAGCTGATCATCTGCAACAATGACGGCATGGCCGAGGGCGCTGTCTCTGCTCTGCAGGGCGCCGGCTACAACACCGGCGACGGCAAGACCATCCCCGTGTTCGGCGTTGACGCTACCGATTCTGCCAAGCAGCTCATCAACGAGGGCAAGATGACCGGCACCATCAAGCAGGATGCCGAGGGCATGGCTTCCACCATTCTGAACCTGGTCAGCAGTGTTCAGGGCGGCGGCGAGCTGATGGATAACACCTCCTCTTTCAACGTGGACGAGGGTGTTGCCAAGATCCGTGTGCCTTACGCTACCTACACCGGCGAATAAGCCAGACCATCGCTTCTCTCGCCCCATTAAACAGTAAGGATAAGCGGGGCTGTCGGTTCGACAGCCCCGCTTTACAATTCAAGCGGTTCCGGTTCGGGCCGCTTTTCAACCCGCAGTGGAACGAACCCCGAGACGGACGGAACGTGCCGTAAGGGGTCTGCCGCGGGAATCACGCAGATAGGAGGTAAACGCAATATGGAGCAGCCGGCATTGCTGGAAATGCGGAATATCACAAAGGAATTCCCTGGTGTCAAGGCGCTGGATGGCGTTTCCCTTACCGTCCGGCCCGGCACCGTCCACGCCCTGATGGGTGAGAACGGCGCAGGAAAGTCCACCCTGATGAAATGTCTGTTCGGCATTTATGCCAAGAATGCAGGTACCATCGTTCTGGACGGTAAGGAAGTTGATTTCAAAAGTTCAAAAGAGGCGCTGGAAAACGGCGTGGCCATGGTCCATCAGGAACTGAACCAGGCCCTGACCCGCAGCGTCATGGATAACCTGTGGCTGGGCCGCTATCCCAAGGTGGCGGGTCTCATGGTCAGCGAGTCCGCCATGCGCAAGCGCACTCAGGAGATCTTTGAGGAGCTGGATGTCCATGTGGACCCCAAGGCCATCATGTCCACCCTGCCCGTTTCCCAGCGGCAGATGGTGGAGATCGCCAAGGCGGTCAGCTACAACGCGAAGATCATCGTATTCGATGAACCTACCTCCTCTCTGACGGAGGCGGAGGTCGAGCACCTGTTCCGCATCATCAATATGCTGAAGGAGCGGGGCTGCGGCATCATTTACATCAGCCACAAGATGGACGAGATCCTCCGCATCAGTGACGAGGTCACCATCATGCGTGACGGTCAGTGGGTGGCAACGCGCCACGCCAAGGACCTGACCATGGAGGAGATCATCAAGCTGATGGTGGGCCGCGAGCTGACCAACCGTTTCCCGCCCAAGGACAATAAGCCCGGCGAGGTGATCCTGGAAGTGGAGCATCTGGCGGGCAAATACACCCGCCTGAAGGACGCCAGCTTCCAGCTGCGCAAGGGTGAGGTGCTGGGTATCGCCGGACTGGACGGCTCCGGACGCACGGAGGTGCTGGAGAATCTGTTCGGCGCCATGACCAAGGAGAGCGGCACCATCCGCCTCCACGGTAAGGAGATCAAGAACAAGACCCCCCGGGAAGCCATTAAAAACGGCTTCGCCCTGCTGACGGAGGAACGCCGGGCCACGGGTATCTTCGGGATCCGTGACATCAAGGAAAACACCGTCATTTCTAACCTGAAAAGCTATCTGGCAGGCGGTTTCTGCCTCAGCGATAAGAAAATGAAAGAAGATACCGACTGGGCGATCCAGGCCATGCACATCAAAACGCCCAGTCAATCCACACAGATCCGCTCGCTCTCCGGTGGAAACCAGCAGAAGGTCATCATCGGCCGCTGGCTTCTGACTAAGCCTGAGGTCCTGCTGCTGGACGAGCCGACCCGCGGTATCGACGTGGGCGCGAAATACGAGATCTACCAGCTGATCCTCGACCTTGCCAAGGAGGGGAAGGGTGTCATCATGGTGTCCTCCGAAATGCCGGAGCTGTTGGGCATTTGTGACCGTATTCTGGTCATGTCCGGCGGTGTTCTGGCCGGCGAGGTGGATGCCCGGAACACCAGCCAGGAGGAGATCCTGACGCTGGCAGCCAAATATGTGTAAGGAGGAGCGCACTGTGAATCAAGAAACGAACGTACAGGAAAAGGAAGCCCGTGTCCGGCAGCCGTGGACGGCCCAGCGGGTGGGAGATATCCTTTTAAATAACGCATTGCTCATCATCATGGCCATTGCGGTCGTTTACATCGCCATCAAGAACCCCAACTTCATCAAACCCGCATCCCTCATCAACATCCTCTCCCAGACGGCGGCCTATCTGCCTGCCGCATTGGGCATCGGCGGCTGTATCGTGCTGACCGGTACCGACCTGTCCGCAGGCCGTGCCGTGGGCATCACCGCCTGTATCTCTGCATCTCTGCTGCAGAACGCCGCTAACATGGCCAACAAGATGTGGCCGCAGATCGGTACTCTGCCCATTCCCGTGGTCATTGTGCTTGCCATGCTCATTGGCGCGGCGATCGGCTGCTTCAACGGCTTTTTCGTGGCGAAATTCAAGCTGCACCCCTTCATCGTGACGCTGGGCACCCAGCTGATCCTCTACACCGTGCTGCTTTTGTATGTCCAGCAGGGCAACAACAAGGGCATGGCTATCTCCAACCTTGACCCGTCCTACACCGGCTTTGTCAAGGGCAGCCTGTTCAGCATCGGCGGCACCCCCATCCCCAACTATGTGCTCTTCGCCATCGTGCTGACGGCGGTCATGTGGTTCGTCTGGAATAAGACCACCTTCGGCAAGAATATGTTCGCACTTGGTTCCAATGAGGAAGCTGCCAGAGTTTCCGGTGTCAATGTGTTCGGCGTGACGGTGGGCGTTTTCGCCCTAGCCGGCGCTATGTATGGTTTTACCGGCTTCATCGAGGGCGCACGTATCGGCTCCAACACGGCCAACACCGGCCTGAACTATGAGTTGGACGCCATCGCGGCCTGCGTCATCGGCGGCGTGTCCTTCGTGGGCGGCATCGGTAAGATCAGAGGTATCGTTATCGGCGTTGTGATGCTGCGCTTGATCTTCGTGGGTCTGACCATGGTGGGTGTGCCGCAGGATCTGCAATACCTCATCAAGGGCGCTATCATCCTGTTTGCCTGCGCACTGGATATGCGGAAATACCTTGTGAAAAAATGATCTGCGACAAAGATGGCCCGCCTTTGCGAGCCATCTTTGCTTTATATGAAACTTTTTGCGGCGAAACGGCGGCAAAAACCGCCGTTTTTCCTGCAACCCAGACAATTTACGTTCGGACTTCCCCTTGAACTTGAAAAACATGGACATACCGTTTCGCTTCGCTTTACTTCGTGGTATAATAGCCGCAAAAGAGGCTGCTATCGGATCGCTGCTTTTCCGTCCGACAAAGCCGGAGGACCGGGCGGCGGAGGTGCCGTAGACAAGAAAGAAGGTCGGAGCCATGGAACTGTACCGGGTGCTGTTGGTAGATGACGAGGAGGATATCCGCGAGGGTATTAGCCGGAAAATGGACTGGCTGGGGCTGGGATTTTCTCTGGTGGGAGAGGCCGCCAACGGTCAGGACGCTTTGGAACTGGCGGAGAGTTTGCGGCCTGACGTGATCCTGACGGACATCAAGATGCCGTTTATGGACGGGCTGGAGCTGTGCCGCATTTTGACAGACCGGCTCCCGGCGGCCCGGTTCGTGGTCTTTTCCGGCTTTGATGCGTTCGAGTACGCCAAGCAGGCCATCCAGATGAACGTGGTGGAGTATATCCTGAAGCCCATCAACGCCGATGAGCTGTCCGACGTGCTGCGGCGGCTGAAGGACCAGCTGGACCGGGAGCGGGCGGAACGGCGGAACGTGGAACTTCTCCGCAGCCGCTATATGGAAAACCTGCCCATCCTGCGGGAATTATTCTACGCCAATCTGCTGGACGGCCGCATTGAGCCGGGAACGGAACGGGAACGGGCGGCGCATCTGGACATCGACCTGCAAGGCGAGGAATGGGCGGTGGGACTGGCCTACATCGGCAGCGACCGGAGAGACGCCCTGTCGACCCTGTCCATCCAGAACTTGCTGGAGGAGACCCTGACGGCGGATCGCTGCAAGCTCTCCCTGTATAATGACTGGGTAGCGGTGATCGTCAGCCTGACGGAATCATTTACCATCTATGATCTGATCCGTGTTCTGGACCGGGTCTGTACATTGGCGGCATCCTATCTGGGCCTGACGTTGACGGTGGGCGTGGGCGCCCCCTGCAAAGAGCTTTCCGGGATGGCGCGGTCCGCAGCTGAAGCGAGAACGGCGCTGGAATACCGTTCCATGGTGGGCCGGGGACAGGTCATCTACATCGGAGACCTGGAGCCGGACGGCGGTCAGGTGCTCACCTTTGAAGAAGCGGACGAGCGGACCCTGACTGCGGCGGTGAGACTGGGCAGCGAACAGGAGGTCCGGGACGCGGCGGCGGCTCTGGCGGGCAAGATCCGGGAGGCGAACCCCTCCGCCGGACAGTACAACCTGTTCCTTATGGAACTGGTGACGCACCTGATGAAAATGACCCGGCGCTCCGGCGTGGGCGTGGAGGAGGTTTTCGGCACGGGCTTTTCCTTACCCATTCAGGACTCCGCGCTGCCCAGTCTGGAGGAACTGGAGGGCTGGTGCGCGGAGCGCTATCTGCGGCTCCGCACGCTGATCCGCCGCCGTCAGACGGATTCGGCGGGACAGACCGTGGAAACAGCGAAGGAATATATCCGGCAGCATTACGCGGAGAGCGACCTGTCGGTGGAAAAGCTGTGCGCGTATCTGCATTTGAGCTCTACCTATTTTTCCACGCTGTTCAAGCGGGAAACAGGGACCAGCTTCACCGCCTATGTGACCACAGTGCGGATGGAGGCAGCTGCGGAAGCGATCCGTGGCACGGAGGAAAAGACGTATCTCATCGCCCAGCGGTGCGGCTATGAGGACCCCAACTATTTCAGCTATGTGTTTAAGCGGCACTTCGGCATGACGCCGACAAAGTACCGCAGCGAGGGCAAGTGACGGATGGAGAGAGGAGCCACCTGTGGATAAGAGACCTTCCGGCTTTAAAGCGAGGTGGAAAGCGCGGTATCACCATGCCAGTATTCAGTTGATCCTGTCCATCGCCTTTACGGCGGTGGCCGTGATTGGAATGCTGTTTCTGGGGATGGCGCTGCTGCTGCGCTTTTCCTCCTCCGCCAACGAGATGGCGGCGGAGAGCAGCCAGCGTGTGCTGGCACAGGTGAACTGGAATCTGGACAGCTATCTGCGGAACATGATGCGGGTATCCGACACGGTGTACTACCGGGTCATCAAGAGCGCGGATCTGGAGCAGAGTGACACGGCGCAGGAGCTGCGCGACGCTTTGAAGCTGCTGTACGCCAAGGACCGGGATGTACTGGTGTCTCTGGCGGTGTTTGATGGGAACGGCGAGCTGATCTCCGCCACGCCCCTGACAGAATTGAAAAACAGTGTGACGCCCAGCCGTGAGGGGTGGTTCACCGCCGCCATGGAGCGCATTGAAAACCTGCATTTTTCCACGCCTCATGTGCAGCACCTGTTTGAGGACCCCGACGCGCGGTATCATTGGGTGGTGTCCCTCAGCCGCCACGTGGAGCTGACCCGGGGCGGCGTGATCCAAAGCGGCGTGCTGCTGGTGGATATGAACTTCAGCGGCATTGAGCAGATCTGCAAGGATGTATCCTTTTTCGACGGGCAGGGTTATCTCTACCTGATCGACGGAAACGGAGAGATCATCTACCACCCCCGTCAGCAGCTTCTCTATGCGGGCTTGCAGGAGGAAAACAACCTGACGGCCGCCGGGTATTCCGACGGGACGCATACGGAGATCTTTCAGTCCCAGCGCCGGCAGGTAACGGTGAAAACGGTGGGCTACACCGGCTGGAAGCTGGTGGGCGTGGTGCCGGCGGAGACGCTGCGGGACAATTACAGTCAGCTTTTGCTGTTTGCCCTGTTTATAGTGTCCTTCTCCATCTTCCTGCTGGTGTTCGTGAACCTGCGGCTTTCGGAGTGGATCACCGCACCTATGAAAAAGCTGGATCATGCGGTGAGAGAGCTGGAAAAGGGCGTGGAGTCCGTTGACTTCAATGTGGACGGCCCCTATGAGGTGGAGCATCTGAGCCATTCCGTGCAATCCATGATCTCCACCATGCGGCACCTGATGGAGGATGTTCTCCGTCAGGAGGAGGAAAAGCGCCGCAGCGAGCTGGACGTGCTGCAATCCCAGATCAATCCCCATTTCCTGTACAATACGCTGGACAGCGTGGTGTGGATGACGGAGAACGGCCGGACACAGGAGGCTGTGGTCATGCTGACGGCGCTGGCCCGGTTTTTCCGGATCTCTCTCAGCAAGGGCAGCAACATCATTCCCATCGGGGACGAGATTGAGCATGCCCGGAACTATCTGACCATCCAGAAAATGCGCTATAAGAATAAGTTCTCTGCCGACATTTCCGTGGAGCCGGGGGTGGAGAAGCTGTATACCATCAAGCTCATCATCCAGCCGATTCTGGAAAACGCTATCTATCACGGCATGGAGTATGCCGACGGTGACGGCGAGATCCACATCCGGGCCTTCCGCGAGGGAGAAACGGTGGTCATCGAGGTGGAGGACAACGGGCCGGGTATGTCGGAGGAGATCGTGGAGCAGCTTTTGAAGCCCACAAGGGATGTGAGTGTCCCGAAGGCAAAGGGCTCCGGTATCGGCTTCCGCAACGTTCACCAGCGTATCCAGCTGACCTTTGGGGCCGCTTACGGCCTGACTATCCGCAGCGAGCCGGATAACGGGACGGTGGTGCGGATCTGCCTGCCTGTATTGGAGGAAGAGGACGCCCGGAAGTACCGGAAGGAGGGGGAGCGATGAGCCGGAAAGTATTATTGCAGCTGGTGCTTCCCCTGATTGGATTGAGCGTGCTGTTCTGGCTGCTGGCCTTCGCTCCCGGTGATAAGCATCACCAGCCAGCCCTGTTGGAAATGTCCGTTATTCTGCGGGATGGAGACGGCAATATTTCCGCCATGCGAAAGGGCATGGAGCAGGCGGCCAAGGATCTGAACGTGGAGCTGCGCTTCCTGACCCCGGCGGAGGACAACAGTGCCGTTGAACAGGTGCAGTTGCTGGAACATGAGGTGTCGGGAGCGGCTCCGGCCATTCTGCTGATACCGGCGGACCGGGAGGCGCTGGGCGAGGCGGTATCCGCCGCCGCAGGAAAGACGACCCTTGTGACGGTGGAGAGCGATATGACCGCATGGGGGGCTGATGCCTCTATCAGTATGGATCATCAGGCCCTTGGCGAGGCGCTTGGGAAAGCGGCGCTGAACGGTGTGCCCTTCGGCGGCACGGTGCTGTTGCTGGACAGCCTGCCCGGGGACAACGGCGTGCGGGAGCGTATGGAAGCGGCTAAGGCACTTTTGGAAGAAAAGGGCCGGCAGGTGCGCATTTGCCGGTGGACCTCCGACAGTACAGCCTTCGCCAATATTTTGCGGATCGAGCGCCCGAAGGCCGTGATCGCCTTTGAAGCGGCGGCGCTGACGGAAATGGCGGAGCTGTCACGGGGAGAGGAAGCCTTCCCGCTGCTCTACGGCTGCGGCTCTACCGCCAGCATCGCCGCTGCGCTGGAAAAGGGCCGTGTGACGGCCATTGCGGCGGTCAACGTGTTCTCCGCCGGGTATCTGGCAGTGGAGGCTGCGGCAAAGCTGGCCCGGCATGAAAGCTGGACGGGGGCCGCATCTGTGGGCTTTTCCGTCGTCCGGCAGGAAACGATGTACAGCAGCGATAATCAGAAGCTGCTGTTCCCTGTGACCTGAGACAGGAAGGAGAGAGGACGGATGAAAAGGATCGGTTGTCTGATCGCCGCACTGTCTCTGCTGATGACGCTTTCTGCCTGTCATACAGGCGGGGAAGCCGAGCAAACGCTTCGGATCGGCGTGGCGCTGTATCAGCAGGAGGACACGTTCATTGAGACCGTGACCAGAGAATTGCAGCGGGTAGCCCTGGAGAAAGAACAGGCGCAGAACTGCAAAATCAACTTATATATCACCGACGGCAAGGAAAGCCAGACCAGCCAGAATGAGCAGGTGGACCGTTTTCTGGAGAGGGGATATGACGTGATCTGCGTCAACATCGTGGATCGCACGGCGGCGGCGGTGATCGTCGACAAGGCACAGGCTGCGGGGGTGCCGGTGATCTTTTTCAACCGGGAACCGGTGGAGGAGGATCTGCGCCGCTGGAAACACGCCTACTATGTGGGCCTTCCAGCGGGAGACGCCGGAGTTTTACAGGGTGAGCTGGTACTGGATGCATGGAGGACCCAAAGAGACACGCTGGACCGTAACGGCGACGGCGTGATCCAGTATGTGATGCTGGAGGGAGAGCCGGGGCATCAGGATGCCCTGCTCCGGACGGAGTTCTGCATCTCCACTCTGGCAAACGCAGGCGTCTCTGCGGAAAAACTGGCCAGCGATGCTGCCAACTGGCAGCGGGGTCAGGCCAGCGTCAGTATGCGCCAATGGCTGCAGGAGTTCGGAGAGAACATCGAGGTAGTCTTTGCCAATAATGACGACATGGCATTGGGAGCGATTGACGCCTGCGCGGAGGCCGGCCTGGACAAGCGCTCCATGCCCTTCATTGTAGGCGTAGACGCCACGCCGCCAGCCTTGGAGGCACTGCGGGAGGGAACGCTGAAGGGAACTGTCCGCAATGACGCTGTCGGATTAGCAGAGAGCATGATGGAGCTGGCCGTTTCCCTATCCGTGGATGGAGAGCCTTCTCAGGATCTGGAATTGACGGATGAGCGGTATGTGTGGCTGCGGTATGAGGCGGTCACAGCGGAGAGCTTAGAAGATCAGGCCGTTTCATAAGAACGGCGGACATAGAATAGAAGCCCGCAGAGGGTTGGATGTACGAAGAAAGCAAGGAGGCGCGAGGTATGACATATACAGGGCTGGAGACCTATGTGCAGCAGGCTGCATTTCATAAAACACTCTCTCGGCTATATGGCGCGGAGGGGGCAGAAAAGGCCCATTCCCGCTGCATGGAGGTCATGGAAGAGTTTTATAAGACCTTTGACCGTCCGGCGGAGGCGCTGTTCAGCGCACCCGGCCGTACAGAGATCGGAGGAAACCACACCGATCATCAGAAGGGCTGCGTACTGGCCGCTTCTGTTGATCTGGATATTCTGGCGGCCGTGGCGCCTACGCAGAGCGGGATCATCCGGGTGCTGTCTCAGGGATATCCCATGATCGAGGTGGATCTCCGCGAGCTTGACCCGAAGGAGGAAGAGATCAATACCTCAGCGGCGCTGATCCGGGGCGTAGCGTCCTGCATGAGCGCCATGGGCTGTGATCTGCGGGAGCGGGGACTGGATGTGTACATGACCTCCACCGTCCCCAAGGGCAGCGGTTTGAGTTCTTCCGCTGCCTATGAGGTGCTGATGGGGACCATGCTCAACGAGCTTTTCTGGGAGGGGCGCTGCACGGCGGTGGAGCTGGCCCAGATCGGCCAGTACGCGGAGAATGTGTTCTTCGGAAAGCCCTGTGGTCTGATGGATCAGATGGCCTCCTCCGTGGGCGGCGTGGTATCTATTGATTTCGAGAATACGGCCCACCCGGCGGTGGAGCAGCTGGATGTGGATCTCCATGCCTACGGCTACGCCCTGTGTATTCTGGATTCCGGCGCGGGCCACGAGGATCTGACCAATGAATACAGCGCCATCACCAACGAGCTGCGGGCGGTCTGCCGCGTTTTTGACAAAGAGGTGCTGCGTGAGGTGCCGGAGGAAGCGTTCCTTGCGGAACTGCCCAAGGTCAGAGCAGCGGCAGGGGACCGGGCGGTAAACCGGGCGTTCCATGTCTACGCGGAAAACCGCCGGGCACTGGCGGAAAAAGAGGCGCTCCGTCAGGGGGATTTCGACAAGTTCCTTGCATTGGTGCGGGAGTCTGGTCGGTCCTCCGCCATGTATTTGCAGAATGTCATTCCCACCGGAAGCACGGCGGCGCAGGAACTGATGGTGACCATCGCCCTGTGCGAGCGTATTCTGGAGGGGTGGGGCGCTGTCCGTGTCCACGGCGGTGGCTTTGGTGGTACCGCCCAGGCCTTTGTGCCGCTGGATATGTTGGACACCTTCAAGAAAGCGACGGAGGCGGCGCTGGGCAAGGACTGCTGCCATGTGGTGATGATCCGGCCAGCTGGCGGCGTCAGATTGGGATAAGGAGAACGGACGCATGAGTTACCAAGCCATCAAGGACCTGGTGGGCTACGCCCTCCGCACGGGACTGATCGATGAATATGACCGCCCTTGGGCGGTGAACGAGCTGCTGCAGGCTATGGGGATGGATGCATGGGAGGAGCCGGCGGAAACGCATGAGCGCCCCTTGGAGGACATCCTGAAGGAGCTGCTGGATGACGCGGCGGCCCGGGGACAGATCGAGGATGATACCACGAACCGGGATCTCTTTGACACGGAGCTGATGGGGCGGCTGACGCCCCGGCCCTCTCAGGTCATCAGCGAGTTCCGGCGGCGATATCAGGCCGACCAGAAGGACGCTACGGACTGGTTTTACCGTTTCAGTCAGGACACGGACTACATCCGGCGCTATCGCATCGCAAGGGATGTGAAGTGGAAGGCAACCACCCCCTACGGGGAGCTGGATATCACCATTAACCTCTCCAAGCCGGAGAAGGACCCCAAGGCCATCGCGGCGGCGAAGGCGGCACCTCAGACCAGTTATCCCAAGTGCCAGCTTTGCCGGGAAAACGAGGGCTACGCGGGACGGCTCAACCATCCCGCCCGGCAGAACCACCGGATCATCCCCATTACCATCAATCAGGAGGACTGGTTCCTCCAGTACAGCCCCTACGTCTACTATAACGAGCACTGCATCGTTCTGAACGGGCAGCATACCCCTATGAAGATCGACAAAGCTACCTTCCGCAAGCTGCTGGACTTCGTTAAGCAGTTCCCCCACTACTTTGTGGGCAGCAACGCAGATCTTCCCATCGTGGGCGGCTCCATTCTGAGCCATGACCATTTCCAGGGCGGCTGCTACACCTTTGCCATGGAGAAGGCCCCCATTGAGCGGCCCATCGCCTTCCGGGGCTTTGAGGATGTGGAGGCGGGCATCGCCAAGTGGCCTATGTCCGTGATCCGGCTCCGCTGCGGAGACGATCAGCGTCTTGTGGAGCTGGCAGACCGCATCCTCACCGCATGGCGGAGCTATACGGACGAGGCGGCCTTTGTGTTCGCGGAGACCGACGGTGAGCCCCACAACACCATCACCCCCATCGCCCGGATGCGGGACGGGAAGTTTGAACTGGATCTGGTGCTGCGGAACAACATCACCACGGAGGAATACCCTCTGGGCGTGTATCACCCCCATCAGGAACTGCACCATATCAAGAAGGAGAACATCGGCCTCATCGAGGTCATGGGCCTTGCAGTGCTTCCCGCCCGGCTGAAAGCCGAGCTGAACGGCGTGGCCCGGGCACTGGCCCGTGGCGAGGACCTGCGGGCTGATGAGACGCTGGCAAAGCACGCAGACTGGGCCGAGGAGCTGAAAAGCCGCTATACGTTTACCGAGGAAAACGCGAAGGAGATCCTGCAGCGGGAGGTCGGCGCAGTGTTCGCCACGGTTCTGGAACACGCCGGCGTTTACAAGTGTACACCGGAGGGCAGGGAAGCCTTCTTAAGATTTGTTCAGAGCGTGTAAGCTGGATATAGACGTGAAAAAATAAGGAGGACGTGTATATGAAAACCATTCTGGTGGCCGGCGGAGCCGGCTATATCGGCAGCCACATGGTAGCGCTGCTGGTCAAGCGGGGCTACGAGGTCGTGGTGGCGGACAATCTGCGCACCGGACACTGGCAGGCCGTCAAGGGCGCGCGGAAGATGTATGTGGGTGACTTGCGGGACGGCGCGTTCCTGCATCAGATCTTCACGGAAAACAAAATCGACGGCGTCATCAACTTCGCGGCATTTTCGCTGGTGGGCGAGAGCGTGACCAACCCGCTGAAGTACTACGGCAACAACGTGGAGGGCGCGGTGTCCCTGCTGTCGGCCATGCAGGCTCACGGCGTGGACAAGATCGTGTTTTCTTCCACGGCGGCGGCCTACGGCGAGCCGGAGAAGCAGCCCATTGAGGAAGGGGACCGCACGGAACCCACCAATCCCTACGGCGCGACGAAACTGGCCATTGAAAATATGCTGAAGTGGTGCGACTGCGCCTACAACATCCGCTATGTGGCGCTGCGCTACTTCAACGCCGCTGGTTCCGACACGGAGGCAGGCATCGGCGAGGATCACAACCCCGAATCCCACCTGATCCCGCTGGTGATGAAAACAGCCTTGGGTCAGCGGAATCACATCGGCATCTTCGGCGAGGACTACCCCACGCCGGACGGCACCTGCGTGCGGGACTACATCCATGTGAAGGACTTGGCAGAGGCTCATCTGCTGGCGCTGGAGTATCTGGAGCGGGGCGGCAGCAGTGACGTGTTCAATCTGGGCAATGGCGCCGGTTATTCCGTGCGGGAGATCATCGAAACGGCCCGCCGGATCACCGGCAAGGAGATCAAGGCCGTTGTGGAGCCCCGCCGGGGCGGCGACCCCTCTGTCCTGATCGCCTCCAACAAGAAGGCCGCCGAGGTCCTTGGCTGGAAGCCTGTTCTGGGTCTGGATCAGATCATTTCCGACGCGTGGGCGTGGCACAGCGGCCATCCCAACGGCTATGAGGGATAAGAGATGTATCGATTGAAGCCGTTTGGCGTGCTGAATGGCAGAGAGGTGCCCGTCATTGAGTTGTTCAATGACAAATTCGCCGTGGAGCTGCTGCCCTACGGTGCGGCTGTCCGGGCTATCCGCGTGCCGGACCGAACCGGCAAACTGACGGACATCTGCCTTGGATATGACGAACTGGAAAGCTACCGGACGCTGGATGCCTGCTTCGGTGGGACCATCGGCCGCTGCGCCAACCGCATCGGCGGGGCGCGATTCACCATCGACGGCAGGTCGTACCGCGCCACGGCCAACGAGGGGGAAAACTGCCTCCACGGCGGAATCGAGGGCTTCCACAAGAAACTGTGGGAATTTACCTGCGAGGAAAACGCAGTCACCTTCTCCTACACCTCTCCTGACGGCGAGGAGGGCTTTCCCGGCGCTGTCCGGGTGGAGGTCACCTACCGACTGACGGGCGACCAACTTACCATCGCCTACAAGGCGGCGGCGGAGCAGAGCACGGTGGTGAATCTCACCAACCATACCTACTTCAATCTGGGCGGCCACAGCAGCGGCACGGTGGAGGATCATGTGCTGACCCTGCGGGCCAGCCGGTATACGCCCATGGACAGCGGAAATATCCCTGTGGGGACGCTGGCGCCGGTGGAGGGAACGCCGCTGGATTTCCGGACACCTGCGGCATTTGGGAGCCGTCTCCACGATAAAGCCTTTAACGGCGGGCGGGGATACGACCACAACTATGCGCTGGACGGCGGAGAAGGCCCGGTGGCGGAGCTGTGGTGCCCCGCCACCGGCATCGGTCTGGAAATGACCACCTCGATGGAGGGAATGCAGCTCTACACGGCGGGTTGGCTGGCGGAGCGCAAGGGAAAGGGCGGTGCGGTCTACGGTCAGGCCCACGGTGTCTGTCTGGAGACACAGCATTTTCCCAACGCGGTGAACTGCCCAGCGTTCCCGTCGCCGATCCTGCGCAAGGGAGAGACGCTGCAACAGTGGACGGCTTTCCGCTTCTTTGCACGATAAAATAATGACATGGCGAAAGAGGACAGTGCTTTTTAAGCACTGTCCTCAGCGTGTCGAAAAAGCCTTTTCTCCCCCGCGCGGGGCAGGAATACACCGTCGGCCCAGCCGGTTTCCGTGCGCTTTGCGCCCGGAAATCGGGGCCTTCCTCGAAACGGGCTCGCTTTCTCCGCCGCTGGCGGCGCATCGCCCGTTTCCCCTTCTTGGGTTTCCCGCGCACACCCTTCCTTACCGGTACGGAGGATTTACCACTTTATCGACAGTTTCAGGCCGAAAATATACACCGTCGGCCCAGTTGGGATCGGAGCCTGCTGCGGATTTTACTCCTGCGGGGTCAGCTCGCCAGTCTCCGTGTTGATGACGTAGCCTCGGATGGTGACATCGGCGGGCATAAGGGGATGGTTGCGCAGCAGGTCCACGGTCTCCGCCACGGAGTTCTCCACGCAGTCGAAGCCTCGGAGCCACGCCTCAAAGTCAATGCCGCAGTAGCGCATCATGTCGATATGGTCCTGAGAGATGCCTCGCTGAATGAGGTGGCGGATCATCATGTCGGCGTTGATGTGGGCCACGCCGCAGTCCGTGTGGCCGATGACCATGACCTCCTCCACGCCCAGCTCGATGATGCCCACCAGCAGGCTGCGCACGGCACTGTCAAAGGGGCCGGTGATCATGCCGCCGGCGTTTTTGATCAGCTTCACATCACCGTTGCGGATGCCCAGCGCTGCGGGGAGCAGCTCCACCAGACGGGTATCCATGCAGGTGAGGATGGCGATTTTCTTGTCTGGGAACTTACTGGTCTGGAACTTTTCATAGCCCCTGGACCGGACAAATTCGCGGTTATATGCCAGCATTTCTTCGATCATGGCAGTTCTCCTTTTCACTTTTTTTCTATCATACCGGATTTTGCCACCCCGCGCAACCGGAATCTTTCGGAAATTGCAGCATGGCAAATGGCGTATTGACAACATAAAACTTTTTTGATAAAATTCCTCCGTCAGCACAAGCTGGCAAAGTTGGCACAAGCTGACATTTTCCGCATATGTTTTTATACGCTCAGGCAATACAGATATTACGAAGGTATCAGTGTCCTCCCAAGGAGGGTATTGGTGCCTTTTTTTGTTTGATGCTGCGGGAAATGCTTGCATAACTTATTTTGGGAGGAAACTATGAAAAAACGAAACAGATTTATCAGCCTTGCGCTGACACTGGGGCTTGCACTCAGCGTGATGGCCACGTCCGTGTCCGCATCCAAGTTCGTGGATGCCCACGGCAATGAGTTGGAACTGGATGACACGCTGGAGGCTTACAGCAGCGTGGTGCTGTCCGGCGCGGACAACGCGGCCCGTAAGGCGGAGACCAATTTGGGCGATCTGTGGACCGACGCGCTGCGGTGGTTCGCCGTATCCGGCAAGATCAATGCGTACTTTGACGAAGACGATGTGGCTGCCGGCAACACCAAAGTAGATGTGGACGCCGATCACATTGTTGCCCTCTGGAACGGCGGCAATCTGCGCGCCGACATTGCTGTCGGCAAGTTCGGCGCGGCGGAGCTGGCAGCCGTCCTGCCCTATCCCAACAAGGTGGCTGTGATCTATATGAGCGGCGCTCAGCTGCTGGAAGCTCTGGAGGCGGCTGCTCAGGCGCTGCCCTACGGCGATGCATCCGCCGATGCCTGCGCTTCCTTTATGCAGGCTGCGGGCCTGACTTACAGCGTCAACGCGGATCGGGCCTATGATAAGGGAGAAGCCTACGGCAAGCACTGGTTCAAGGCAAATTCCGTCAGCCGTGTGACGATCACCGATGTAAACGGCAAGGCGTTCGATCCGAACGCTACCTATGCGGTCATCACCCACAACGCAAACTTTAACGGCATGGACTCCTCTTATGTGTTTAAGGCGGCTGCGGAGGCTAACGAGAAGTCTGCTATCACCAAGGCCGTTGTGCGGGATGTGGTGTGGATGTACATCAGCGAAGAGCTGGGAAATATGGTAGGCGACGCCTATGCCGCCCCTCAGGGCCGCATTACGGTAACGGCCACCGCGGCGCCGGCTGAGTCTGCGAAGCCCGGCCAGTCCGCGACCACGACAGAGAATGGAACCTACACCGTTGTGTCCGGCGACTCCCTCTGGAAGATCGCATCTAAGGTCTACGGCAGCGGCAAGCTGTGGAGCAAGATCTTCTCTGCCAATCCTCAGATCAAGGACGCGGCCATGATCTATGTGGGTCAGACGCTGACCGTTCCCGCAAAGTAAATCACGAGGCACAAGCCGCAGGAGACCTGCACATCCGTCACAAGACGGATGTGCGGGCATCCTTATTGCTTTAGAACAGAGCGGACCACTTGGGACTGCTGTGTTGTACGGCAATCAAAACCATACCATCGCTCGACAAGGGCAAACACGCCTGACAGCGCGTCTTTCCGGCGCTTTTTGCTCTTTTCACCTTGGTGGGCGCCAGCCCGCCTGCATCTCAAAAAAACAAAAATCACTCGAAAATCCATCCCTGTCAGGTGCAGATATTTCTGCCCGTCAAAACCGTGTCTGCCCTTGTCAAGCGATGGTAGAAAATGAGGACTTATCGTATGAACCGTGAATTGCAAACGATCATTGTTGAAGTGGAAAAGGCCGTGGTGGGCAAGCGTGAGGTCATAGAAAAGATCCTGATGGCGCTGTTGGCTGACGGACATGTTCTGCTGGACGATATCCCCGGCGTCGGCAAAACGACGCTGGCTGTGGCCCTGAGCCGCACACTGGGCCTGACCTATAACCGCATCCAGTTCACGCCGGATGTGCTGCCGTCCGATATTGTGGGCTTTTCCATTTACAACAAGGACAGCGGCTGTTTTGAGTACAAGAGCGGCGTGGTGAGCAATACCAACCTGCTGCTTGGGGACGAGATCAACCGGACGTCCAGCAAAACCCAGTCCGCCCTGCTGGAAGCGATGGAAGAACGTCAGGTCACGGTGGACGGCACAACTTATCCGCTGCAAAAGCCCTTTGCGGTGATCGCGACCCAGAACAATGTAGGAACCGCAGGCACCCAACTGCTGCCCTATGCCCAGATGGACCGGTTCCTTGTCCGGCTTTCCATCGGTTATCCAGATTATGAGGCCCAGATGTCCATTCTCCGGGACCGCCAGAGCACAGATCCCATTGGTTCCGTGGCGCAGGTGGTCACCCGTGACGATGTGCTGCGGATGCAGGCGGAGGTGCGGGCCGTCACAGCAAAGGACAGTATTCTGGACTATATTACCCGTCTGGCCATGGCGTCCCGGGAGCATCCCATGGTGGAGGTAGGCATCAGCCCCCGCGGCACCCTGTTCCTTGACCGTATGGCCAAGGCCCATGCTTATCTGGAGGGCCGGGATTATGTGACAGGCGGCGATGTGCAGGCGATTTTCCATGATGTCTGCGCCCATCGTGTGATCCTTAACCAGAAATCACGGCTGTCCGGCGGAACGGTTACGCAGGTACTGAACGAACTGCTGGAAACGGTGGAAGTTCCGGACCGCAGACAGGCATGATGCGGAAACGGAGATTTGCTTACGGCGCATGGCTGCTGTTTGCCATTTTGCTGTATTTCTTTGAGAACAATACCGGCACCCGGACGATTTTGGCCGCTTCAGTTTTCCTGCCGGCTGCGTCGGTCCTCTGCGCGGTGCGTTCAGCCAGACGGGTAACGGTTCATCTATCTGCGCCGGACTGCTGCAAACAGGAAGATGCTGCGGAATGCTCCGTGCGGGCAGAGGGCCTTCTGCCCGGAGCGGTGCTGACGGCAGTGCTTCGGGGCCGCAGCCGCCTGACCGGGGAGGAAACGGCGGTGAAGCTCTCGGCCTCGCGGTTTGCGCCTGACGCGGCAGGTACGCTGCGTACCGCCCATTGCGGTACGGTCATGCTTTCTCTCAGCGACGCGGCTGTGCAGGATTGGTTTGGCTTGTACCGCTGTGCCCTGACGGTTCAGAGCACTCGCTTAGTGACCGTCGAGCCACCGCTGTTTGATGTGCGGATCACCCTTGCGGAAAATGAAACGGTCACGGCGGACAGCGAGCGCTGGTCTTCCAACCATCCGGGGCACGATCCCAGTGAGACCTTCGAATTCCGTACATATGTCCCCGGCGATCCCATCCGGCAGATCCACTGGAAGCTTTCCCAAAAGACAGACTCCCTGATGGTGCGGGAACTGGGGCTTCCGGTAGAGGAGGAGGTCCTGCTGCTGTTGGATACCTCCACCACTGGGAAGGAAGATGCCGCGGATGCGCTGGACGCGGCCATGACGGCGCTGCTGTCCTTGTCCCGGTCCTTGACAGAACAGGGGATCACCCATTCTGTTGGCTGGAAAAACAGGGAATTAGAGGAGCTCTCTCTGTGCACGGTACGGGATCAGCAGGACTGCACAGCGGTGCGTGAGCAGATTTTGACTGCCGCTGCCGCACCGGATACGGAAAGCATCTGCGACTGCTTCCGCAAATGGTCCGGGGATGTCTATGCGCATACCGTTGTCTGCGCACCGTCCTTGCCCCGGGGCCTTTCCCTGCTGCAGGCTGGCAACCGTGTGACCGTGCTGCTGTCTGACGGCGGCGCACAGAGCTGCGGCGGGGTGACAGTTGTACCCTTTTCGCGGAAGAATATGGCGCAGGAATTGGAATATCTTGAAATTTAAGGAATGTTCATGAAACATCAAACGGTTGGGTTACAATTTGATTTTCAAAAAAGCAAGCGGGCAAAACCGTGGAAAACAGCACTCCCCATTGCCGGTGTGCCGCTGCTTGCGGCAGTGCTGCTTCTGGCCCTCAAGCCTGCCAGAGAAAGCCTGAAGTGCTTGTGCAATCTGGTGTTTGCGGCCAGCGAGGCGGTCAATGCCTATGCCTACGATTATTTTGAGGTTTCGGACGCGGCCAGCCCGGTTCTGGCATTGGGCCTGCTGATGACGGCAGCGGCCGGTGTTCTCCTACTTGCATCCCTGCGCGGCAGCAAGATCGTTCCGCTTCTGGCGGCGTTGGCCCTGGCCGGCGGGGAGATCTGGTTCGGACTGACTCCTCCGGCGGCTGTCAATGTGCTGATTTTTGCGTTGCTGGCGCTGTTGGCCCTGCCTGTGGATACCCTGCGGGGCAGACTGGTATTTCTGCTGGCGGTCATGGCCGTTTTTCTGACGGTACAGCTCTTGGCTCCCGGTGTTCGCATGGGGGTGGAAGAAGCCTCTGAGCATGTGCGGGATCGGCTGGATGCTGCCGAACAGCTTGTTTCCGGCGCAGACTATACGCCGCAGCAGGAACCGCCCCAGACCGCCCGTGAGGAAAACCGGCTGGATACGGAAACCGCCGGAGAGACGTCCGGAGATACGCAGAATACGCAGGACTATCAGCATATTTATGAACAGGAACAGGAAATCAGCCGTCCCAAGCGCATCGACTATCTAAAAATCGCCGTGCTGACGATCCTGATTTTGGCCCTGCTGACGCTGCCCTTCCTACCGTTCGTCCTGTTTGACGCCCGGCGGCGCAAGGCAATGGAACGGCGGGCGGCGTTTAACTCCCCTGACTGCGGGGAAGCGATCCGCGCCATGTTTCTGCATCTGACTGCCTATCTGGATCACTGTGGAAAAGGCGTTGGGAATCGCCCCTTCTCCCAATGGGACGCTGCACTGGCCCAAACCGTTTCTCCGGAATACGCCGCGCAGTTCCGTCTTGCCGCTGCACTTTTTGAGGAGGCTGCATACAGTACCCATGCCATGGGGGAGGAACAGCGGGCCGAACTGCAAAGTCTTTTAACCGAAACGGAGCGGCTGCTGTATGACGGTGCGGACCGGAAAACAAAATTTCGCTTGAAGTATGTGGAGTGTCTCCACGCCTGAGAGGAAGCAAGAATGAAAAACTCAAAGCTTTTATTGTTGACTGCAGTGCTGCTGCTGACCCTGACGGGCTGCCGTACCCGGACCACCGTGCCTGTGGATCCGATCCCCGATGAGAACGGCGAGGCGGCGGAGGACCAACTGGGACAGGCCGAACAGATTGAGGACGCGGAAGACGATCCTGCGGCAGAAGAGGATGCCAGACCGGATGCGGATGCCCCGACCGCAACGGACCCGGATTCCGACCGAAAGACGTATGCGGAGGACGCAGACGCTGAGATCGTTCCCGGTGCGGACAAAACCCTCACGCAGCAGGGGGACGGCGGAAAAACACCGGAGCATGATGCCAATGGGGGAGCTACCGGCGCAAAGGATGCGACCACCGGTGAGCTGACCGCAACGGAAACCGTTCCCGCTGACCAGGCAGAAAACACCGGCGCGGATGAAAGCGGCCAAACGGCAGAAACTGCGCTGCTCTACTATCAAACACTGCTGGAGGACCGTTTGAGCGGACTCTTTGAGTGCCAGCGCTTCTATATTTACTGGGAGACGGCGGAGGACTACCACACTGTCCATAAATCATCTGACGAGCATCAGATCATCTTGAATGCCGGGGCGTATGACGTGTCCGCAAAGCTGCAAAATGACGCACTGATTGTGGATGACGGCTGGATCCAGCGTAAAGATCCCGGTGTGATCGTCAAGGTCGTGGAGCGCTCCGTCCTTGGCAGCGGAGTGTCGTCCACCCGACAGGCGGAAACGGTTTGCGGTGCGTTGAAAGCACGGGAGGGCTGGTCCGGGCTGGATGCCGTCCGGAATGGCCGGGTCATTTTGCTCTCCGAGGAGTTGCTTTCCGGTCAGGCCAGACGGACCGGCGCGGCGGTTCTGCTTGCCAAGGCCATGTATCCGAGCCTGTTCAGTGATACAGATGGGGGAGAGGCGCTCCGTGCACTTACTCAGGAAGCATACGGCGCGCCTGCGTCCGGTACATTTATTTATGTAGGATGAAAGGAATGGTTTTGATATGACGATTCTTGTGATTGACGGTCAGGGCGGAAAGCTTGGAAAACGGCTGGTGGAAAGCATCAAAAAATCCTTCCCGCAGGTGGAGGTCATGGCCGTCGGGACCAACAGCGCCGCGTCAGAGAGCATGATGCGTGCCGGTGCGGACCGGGTGGCGACCGGTGAAAACCCGGTCATTGTTGCCAGCCGGACTGCCCAGATCATCGTTGGCCCTATGGGGATAGCCCTTGCCGACGCGCTGATGGGAGAGATCTCTCCGGCAATGGCCAATGCCGTTGCTGCCAGCGCGGCCTACCGGGTGCTGATCCCCATGAATCTCTGCGACACCTATGTGGCAGGCGTCAGCCAGAAATCTTCTGCCATCATGGATGACGCGATGGAGCATATTCGCCAACTGCTGACGGAGATGGGAGATACTGCATGCCTATGACCCGGAACGATGCACGTTCTTCTGTGCAGATCAGAAAGCTTACCTACTCGGCGCTGTATCTTGCCATTGCATTGGTCCTGCCGTTTCTGACGGGACAGATCCCTGAGATCGGATCCATGCTCTGCCCAATGCACATTCCAGCATTGCTGTGCGGCTTTGTCTGCGGCTGGCCGTGGGGACTGGCGGTGGGATTTGTTTCCCCGCTGCTGCGGTCCCTTCTCTTTGGGATGCCTACGGCTTATACGGCAGTGGCCATGGCGTTTGAGCTGGCCGCCTATGGCGCGGTTTCCGGGATCTTATACCGCATTTTTCCCCGCAGAAATTGGTCTGTGTATGTCACGTTGATCGCCGCTATGATCGTGGGCCGCCTGGTGTGGGGCTGTGTACAGTTTATGATGGCGGGCTTGCAGCATACCGTGTTTGACCGCTCTCTTTTTCTTGCAGGCGCAGTGACCAATGCGCTTCCCGGCATCCTTGTACAGATCATCCTGATCCCCATTCTTGTCATCACAATGGAGAAAGCCAAGCTGACGCTGAATGGGACGAGATAATGACAGAAGATCGAATCGGCAAAGAAATCAGCGGCAGTATGCACCGGCGATTCCCGTCGCGCAAAAGAGGACCCATCCAATACGGATGGGTCCTCTTTTCAAATAGCTGTCAGCGGAAGGTCGTCTGCGAAATGTTCACTTCCCGTCCGCAGCGGTTGTCAATGTCGGTATCGTTGTCCTCGAACACGCTGCCGGGGAAGGACAGGGGGCTTTCGGCGGGTACGCTCTTCAGCAGAACGGCGGTGCCGTTGTGGAAGAACTCGTTGTTCGCATACTGGGTGTGGGTGATGACGGTACCCTCGGCGTTGAAGCGGAATCCCACCTGATTGTCCTCGAAGCGGCAGTCCATGGCGTTGACCCAGGTGGTGCCGTAGGTCAGCACGCCGGTTTTCCAGCCGGAAACAGTACAGCTTGTCAGGTGCAGCTGGCGATCACGGCCAGCGCTGTCACCAGTGCGGCAATGTGCAGGAACTTCTTTTGCAGTGGCTTGGGGGCCTTTTGCTGTGTCCAGGGCTTGATACTGCGGGCGCAGTGGGGACAGAAGGATGCGCCATCCGGGAGGGGAACTCTGCAAAGCGGGCAGAGATTTTGCTTTTCCGAGGTGATTTTGGACTCTTTCATCTTTAAAATGCCTCCATCAGACGAATAACGTTTTTATACCGCTTGGCGGGGCTGACGCGACTTTACGAAACGAAGGATCTGACCAAAGCGGAGCTGGCCCGCCGGTCCGGCATCAGCGAGGTCTATCTGCATCAGGTGTTTGCGGGGCGGCGGAATCCTTCCAGGGATCGGCTGCTGTGCATCTGCGTCGGTCTTGGCATCACGCTGGATGAGATCCAGCGGATGTTGACGCAGGGGAGCTACGCCCAACTGTATCCCCGCACCAGACGGGACGCCATTATCAGCTATGGCGTGGTCCATCAGCTGCCCCTGGGGGAGGTCAATGACAAGCTGTTTGCGGAGCAGGAAAAAACCTTGTTTTGACCGGGCGCTGGGAAGGATTTGCCTGTGCGGAAAACGCACTGCAAATATAAAGACAACGAAAGGGAGACAGAAGATGAAAAAGTTGACAACAATTTTGCTTACGGTGGCAATGACGCTGCCTCTGGTGGCTTGCGGAGGCGGGAACGCCGGAAATACCAATGGCGGAAATACCAACAGCGGAAGCACCGACAAGCATACCCATGTGGAGGAAGTTATGCCGGCAGTGGAGCCCACCTGCACGAAGACCGGGCTGACAGAGGGCAAGCGCTGCTCCGGGTGCGGCGAGGTTCTGGTGGCACAGGAAACCGTTCCCGCTCTGGCCGCACGACCGAAAGCGGTACCTGCGAAAGATGCGGACAGTCATTCGGCGATTGGCGCATCGACTATTCTGTGGATGACTTCAATCAGCCAACAGATGAATGGTATATTACGGAAGACAAATATCTCGTAGGTACTTTTAGCAACAGCGCAACAACAAATTCAAAATTGTATGCGAATGTAATGGTGGATCTGGACGATAATGTTATGATATTCCTCTATGAATATGGCAGCAGACAGGTTAAAAACAGCTCTGAGCGCTATTGGGATGAATATAACATCACCATGAGAACGCCCGATGGTGCAGACCACAAGATAACAGGTACTATGTATTGTGGTGATGATAGAGTTAATATTGATGATGCTTATATCGGTGAGGTGCTGACAGCATTAAAGGGAGAGGGAAACGTCATGTTCCGCATTGAAAATGCTGACAGAACGGTTGAGAGCTACTTGATTGAGGTTGCCACCTCCAACTTTGCGGAGCTGTATAACGCGCAGACCGGACAGTAAATACCGCTTTGGCGGGGCTGTCATTCGAAAACTCTCAGAAAGCGGGAACACTCTTTTGGAAACGCTGCTAAAGGAACAGGTGGCTCCCTGTGGGATCGCACCCTTGCTCCGTGACGGACAGCGACAAAGCGGCGATCCGGGAAGCTCTGACCGCCTGTGAGGCACTGAAGTAATTCGCTTTTTGACAACAAAGCAAGTAATAGGCGCAAACAGCCGCAAGCCATGTTCTGATGGCTTGCGGCTGTTTTTCATTCGTGCCATGCCTTGCGGCAGTTTCGGCACGGATGAAGCGGAGGAGCGCATGCAGCAACCTCCGCTTGAAAAAAAGCTGTCCGGTTGCTATAATTGGGTCTGTACGAAGCATTTTCCAGCTATAAGCGGGACTTTTCGACACAGACTATCCATCAGGGAGGGCTGTACGATGAAAGAACCTTCGCTTTGGACGTTGTTTTCGGATACCGGAGATCCGTTGGCCTATCTGCTTTACCGCGCCGGGTCTGCCGGACGCTGATTTTCTTTCGGAGGCGGGGCCTCCGTACATAGGTGGTGAATTGATGGCGTCGTCGCCGTACATTGTGACAAAGGGCGTAGTCCTCCGGGAGACGGAGACAAGGGACGCCGATAAGATCCTAACCCTCCTGACAGCGGAGCGGGGCAAGCTCTCTGTCATCGCCCGGGGCGTCTGCCGCAAGGGGTGCAAATTCGCCGCCTGCGCCCAGCCGTTGGCCTACTCCGAGTGGACGCTTTACAAAAAGGGCGACTGGTACTACGCCAACGAGGGGGCCACTCTGGAACTGTTCAACGGCTTGCGGGCGGATCTGGACGCGATGGCGCTGGGGTTTTATCTGGCGGAGCTGACGGAGGCCGTCACCACAGAGGACGCACCCCATCAGGGGCTTTTGAGCCACCTGCTCAACGGGCTGTACGCCGTTTCCGTTCTGCGAAAGCCTTTGCCGCTGGTGAAAGCGGCGTTTGAGATCAAGCTGCTGTGTCTGGCGGGCTACGAGCCTCTGGCGGACGCCTGCGCCTACTGCGGTTGCCCCGATCCCCAACAGCCGTATTTCGACGTTTTGCAGGGCGTTCTCCGCTGCGGGACCTGCGGAGAGGGGCGCCGGGGTCTTCCACTGTGTCGGGATTCACTGGCCGCCCTGCGTCACATCGTCTACGGCGACCCCAAGCGGCTTTATTCCTTCACACTGGGACCGGAGGCCCAAAAGCGGCTGTCCGCTGCCGCCGAAGCCTTTGTCTCCGCCCAGTTGGAGCGGGGATTCCGGACGCTGGACTTCTATAAGAGTGTCCGGTGCATGAATGAGCCATCCTGATTGATTACATTTTGTATGATACCGTGCCTTTTATACGGTAAGGAGCGATTATGAGCGAATTATTTGATAAATCCATCCGCACCTTGGAGCTGCCGCGGGTCCTTCAACTACTGTCTGAGCAGGCGGTCAGCCCGGAGGCCAAGGAGCTGGCACTGGCGGTCCGGCCGGAAACAGATTATGAGGACGTGCTGCGCCTGCTGGATCAGACCGACGGCGCACGGGCCATGATCGTCCTGCGGGGGGCGCCGGGTTTTTCCGGTGTCAAGCCGGTAAAGGACCTGCTGGACCGGGCGGACCGGGGCGGCAGCCTCAACATCCCGGAGCTGATCCGGATCGGCGATCTGCTGTATGCTGCCCGCCGGGCCAAGGAGTATTTCAATGCCGACGCGGCAGAGCCTACCGCTCTCGACCAGATTTTTCTGTCCATCCACGGCAACCGGTTCTTGGAGGATAAGATCCGGCGGTGCATCAGCGACGAGAACACCGTGGCCGACGCCGCCAGCCCGGAGTTGGCGGACATTCGCCGTCACATGCGGGCAGCGTTGGCAAAAAGCCGGCAGATCTTGCAGAAGATCATCTCTTCTCCCAGCTATTCCAAGGTCTTACAGGACAACATCATCACCCAGCGGGATGGGCGTTTTGTGGTCCCCGTAAGGGCGGATCAGAAGGGCAATCTGCCGGGACTGATCCACGATGTTTCCTCCACCGGCGCTACGGTGTTCATAGAGCCGATGGGAGTGGTGCAGGCCAACAACGAATACGCGGAATTACAGGCCAAGGAACAGGCGGAGATCGACCGCATTTTGGCGGAGCTGTCCGCCGATGCCGCTGCCCACCGGCGGGACATTCAGTGGGACCATGACGCATTGGTGCAGTTGGATCTGATCTTCGCCCGGGGCGAATTGAGCTATAAGATGGACGCGATCCGCCCCCAGGTGCGGCGGGACGGCTTGATCCGTCTGCGGAAGGCGCGGCATCCCCTGCTGGACAAAAAAACGGCGGTACCCATCGACATTGAACTGGGCGGTGCGTTTGATACCCTGGTCATCACTGGTCCCAACACCGGCGGTAAGACTGTTTCCTTAAAAACACTGGGCCTGCTGACCCTGATGACCCAGTGCGGCCTGCATATTCCCGCCGGGGACCGCAGCGAGGTGTCCGTTTACGAACGGGTGCTGGCGGACATCGGCGATGAGCAAAGCATCGAGCAGAGCTTGTCCACCTTCTCCGCTCACATGAAAACCATTGTGGAAATTTTACAGGAGGCGGACCGGGATAGTCTGATCCTGTTCGATGAGCTGGGAGCCGGTACCGACCCGGTGGAGGGCGCGGCGCTGGCCATCGCCATCATTCAGCACGTCCGGGCACTGGGGGCCAGAGCCGCCGCCACCACCCACTACGCAGAGCTGAAAACCTTTGCCATGACCACGCCGGGAGTGGAGAACGCCTCCTGCGAGTTCAATGTGGAGACCCTCAGCCCCACTTACCGGCTGCTGATCGGCATCCCCGGCAAGTCCAATGCCTTTGCCATCTCCCGGCGGCTGGGCCTGCCCGATGAAGTTATCACCAACGCCCAATCGCAGATGAGCAAGGACAGCGTTCGGTTTGAGGACGTGCTGACCCAACTGGAGGCCAAGCGGCAGGCGTTGGAAAAGCGAGAGCAGGAGACTGACCGGCTGTACCGCCAGCGGGAGGAGGACGCCCGGAAAGCCCGGGAATTCCGGGAACAGATGCAGCGGGCCAAGGAAAATGCCCGCAGCCGGGGCGAGGCCGAAGCCAAGCGCATCCTGCGGGACGCCCGCTCTGCCTCTGACGCGGTGTTTGCCGAACTGGAACGGATGCGGAAGGAGCAGGCCAAGGCAGACCGGGCCATCAACGCCAATGAAGCCAGAGCCGAACTGCGCCGCCAGCTGAACGAGGCGGAGGACGCCATCGACAAGCGGGACGCCCGCTCCGAGCCGATCCCCAAACCCAGCCGCCCCATTCAGAAGGGGGACCTGGTGGAGATTCCCGGCGTTTCCACCCCGGCAGAGGTAGTGAGCGTGGGCAGCGACGGCACCTTGCAGCTAAAGGCCGGTATTTTGAAAATGAAGGCCAAGGCCGACGAGGTACGGCTCATTGAGGACGATGAGCGGGCCGCCATGAAGAAAAAAGCCCCCAAGCCCACCCGGACCGCTGTGACCGGTCTCCGCACTGCTGCCAGCCGGGAACTGGACATCCGGGGCATGGAGACGCTGGAGGCGGAGAGCGTGGTGGAGACCTTCCTCTCCACTGCCGTCATGGGCCATTTGGAGACCGTCACCATCATCCACGGCAAGGGCACCGGCGCACTGCGGAACGCGGTGCATGATATCCTGCGGCGGAACAAAAATGTGAAGTCTTTCCGTCTAGGCGTTTACGGCGAGGGGGAAAACGGCGTCACCGTGGTGACCATGAAGTAATGTTGCATATTGGAACAAGGGAATAAAACAACCACGCCATACCGGGAGGTATGGCGTGGTTGTTTATTCAGCCGGACAGCTCCCGGATCTCCGTTTGAATCAGCCGTCCCGCCGCGGCGGAGAGCTGGTCCATCCGGCGAATGGGAGCCAGATCCTGCCCGTAGATAGCACGGGCGTTGGGAACGTTGGCGTTCTCCCCCATAAAGACGGCGGCCACCCGGACACCCTTCCGCCGCAAGGCCCGGACCTCGTCCGCCGTGTCCTCTACACCTACTTGACCGTCATAGTCCCTGCTGAGGGGGACCTTGCCGGTAGGGAGAATCTTGTGGCTGTCGTCGGGACTGGCATCCGTCAACAGGATCAGCAGGTGCTTGTCTGCCGGGGCGGTGTTCAGCAGCTCCGCTGCCATCCGCAGCGCCAGTCCGTCCCGGTTCCAGCCGGCGGCGAAGTAGTCAAAAATCTTCCGTTCTCCGTTTTTCTCACCGAAATCCTTCAGCACCCGCAGCACCGTATAGCCCCGGAGACTGCAAAAGCTGCTGACGCGGACGGGAATGCCGCAGTCCGCAAGGCATTTTGCCAGAATATACCCTTGGGCGGCGATGGTTTCCTGACAGTGAAGCCGGGAGGCAGAGCCGTCCAGCAGCAGGTCCACCGTAAAGCCGGGGGTGCTTTCCTCGTCGCTGCGCAAAAACACCTTATCGTCTCCCAGCACTGGCAGCCGCCAGACCCGCCGGCTGTCCAGATGGCCCTGTCGGGCGGAGACGGCGTCCGGCTGCTGGTGGATCAGCATGCAGTTGCGGATCTGCTCCGTCAGCCGCAGGAGGGCGCTCTGATAGAGGTCGCTGTTTTTGACGTAAGCGGCCCGGTTTCGCTTGGCCTGCTCCTCTGCCTGTTGAAAAAGCCGCTGGGCATCGGCGCTGACCGGTTTGTCGGGCGACGGCTCCCCACGGGTGAACCAGAGGTGGCAGCCCAGATGGTTTCCGGTGCAGTCCCGCTGCTCCATCAGCGCCAATTCCTTGGGAGCGTACAGACTGCGGCCGAAGCAGCGTTCCACATAGTCCCGGTCCTCGGTTTCTCGCTCATTGGAACGTAAATGGGAGCGCAGGGCATTGGACGCCCGCACCATGCCGTTTTCTCCCACCGCCGCAGATCGGCCGATGGCCAGATCGTCGGTGCGGACCATCTCCGTGGAGAACAGCTTCGTCAGCAGCGGCGCCCACCGCTCTCCGAAATGGAGGGTAAGGGGCGTTTTGGCGTGGGCGGTGCCGTCAAAGCGGAGATATTTTTGGAAGGCGGCCCGGATCGCCGCCGCTACCTCCTCTCCACTCATGGTACCGGGACAGGCAAGAGCCTCCGACAGTCCCTTTTCCCAAGGGGTCAGCACAGGCAGTCTCTGCCCAAGCACGGTTTTCCATCTGGCGGACTGTATGGCGTACACCAGCTGGTTTTTCTCCATCCACTCCTGCCGGGAAAGCTGATATTCCGATTCAAAAAACGCGGAAGCATGGGCCTGCCGCAGTGCTGCTAAAGCGGGACGCTTCGGTAATTCCTTCTCATAAACGGCGTTTTCCAGAGCCAGCCACGCAAGGTCATCGTACACGGCCTGCCGTGCGTCCCCCGCCCAAGCGGCGAACAACTGCTTGGGAAGCTCATCCCCAAACCATTTGTGGACCAACCCAATGACGCAGTTCATATAAAGATCAGGCTGGCCGTCAGACTGCATGGCCAGAAACTGCGGTTCAAATTTGTAGTCCCCGCAGGCAGTCCACACCTGATTGATGGCCCGCCGCTGGCGGGCGCTGTAACCGGAGGTTTCCATATCAGTCGGTAAACAGTCGGCTGCGGTCCAGCTTCGCCGGGATCCGGGCGGCAATAACATCCCGGATGAGGCCCTGCTCGTAGCTGTCGAAGGCCTTATTGGTGATGCCCATATCCAGCGCCGTTCCGGCACTGATCCCCCGGCGGATCAGCCGCAGAGCGTCCAGCATACCCCGGAGATCCAGCGCCTTAGAGGAGATCTCGGCGCTTTCGCACTTTTTTTGCAGGTCGAGGAAAAGCTGCACGAACTGTCCCCGGTATTTCTTCTCCAGCGAGGGGAATTCCTCTCCCAAAAGCCGGTCCAGACCGTCCCCGTCAATGGCGGGCATCTGGATCACCGCGAACCGGCTGGTCAGGGCCTCGTTCAGCTCTCGTGTTCCGGCGTAGCCGTAGTTCATGGTGCCAATGAAGCGGGCGGCTGGATCCACCTCCACCCGATCATAACCGGGTACATCAATGGCGCGGCGGAAGTCCAGCGTGGCGTGGAGCACAGCCAGTGCCTCGTTTTTCGCCATGTTGATCTCGTCCAAGATCCCGAAGCCGCCATGCTGCGCGCAGAGATACACCGGGCCGGGACGGAAGGTCACCTGCCCGTTTTCAAAGGTATCCATGCCGATGAGACTGGCGGCGTCCATGTTCACATGAAAGGATACATCCCAGCTTGGCCGCGCAAAGACTTGGGCCAGATTTTCCGCCAACACATTTTTACCCGTAGCCTTGCTGCCGGCCAGCAGCAGATTTTCCCCGCACAGGAGGGCGGCAATGGAGGCTTCCCAGACCTCCTTTCCGTAGTAATGGTAGCGGGGCTTTGGGATCCGGTTTTGCAGCTTCGGAGGGGTGGGATAGGCGTTCCGGTATTTCCGGATGCCCTCCAACAACTCCTTACTGATTTGTTCCTGCTCTAAAAAATCCAACAAAATCGTTTGCTTCCTTTCTGTTGGGTGCGCCGCGGACACGCGCCGTCTTTTTTCGGCCCCATCATAGCACGATGATTTCTGAAAATCAACGGGATATCAACGTTTTTTGAATTCTGTGGAAATAGCGGTTGATTTACCTACAAAACTGGTGGTATAATAAAAGCAAAAATACGGAGCAAGGAGGATATACTATGATCTCAACAAAGGGGCGGTATTCTATCCGGATCCTGCTGGACTTGGCCGAACACCGCAACGGAAGCTACATTCCCATGAAGGACGTTGCCGCCCGTCAGAACATTTCTCTGAAATACATCGAGCGGCTGATGCCGGCCCTGAAGGCGGCCGGTCTGGTGGACAGCGTCCACGGGATCGGCGGCGGTTACCGGCTGACCCGGGAGCCGGACCAGTATACCCTGTGGGAAATTCTGCGGCTGGCGGAAGGGGATCTGGCTCCGGTAGCCTGCCTGCAAAGTGGCGCGGCCCCCTGCGCACGGGCTGCGGACTGCCGTACCCTGTCGGTGTGGGACGGCTATTATAAGCTGAGCCGGGACTACTTTTCCGGTGTCACGCTGGCGGACCTGATGCGCGAGCCGCGGACAAGTGACTATGTAATTTGAACAGGCGGGACCGGACGGAAGTCTGGTCCCGTTTTTTCAGCTAAAATCGACCGCTGTCAAGGGAGAAAGCCTTGCGTGTACGTAGAAAAGGACAAATGCCGAACGGTTATGTAAAGTGATTTTTGCTTTTTCGTTTGGTTGAAAATAGGGTTTGCGGTTTTGCGGATATTTGGAGATATTTGTCTGAATACGTTGATAATACTAAAGAAAAACGATGTTGATAACTCTGTGGAAAATGTGAATAACTCCTTGTAGATAAAAATTATTGTCATTTTTATGTAAACAATAACGCTTCCCGGCGAAACCGGACGCTGGCTGCGGTTTTTGTCAAATTAGGAACTTTTTACAGAAAGTTACATGCGGAACGCGAATCCGGCGTTTGTAAAGATGGCAAATCGCCCATTTTTCAGAAGCTCCGGAAAATCCATAATATACAATTCGTATTATCCCTGTTCGACAGTAGAAAAAGTCCGTTTTCCTGTGAAAATAGGTTGACGCTCCAGCAAAAGTATGGTATCATATTTTCTGCTTAAATTATCTCATCGTTCCCTATGCTGACGTAGAGCAGCTGATTCGTAAGAATCAGGTCTGCGACTCCAAAAGTGAATATGCTAATGTAGCTCAGTCGGTAGAGCAGCTGATTCGTAATCAGCAGGTCGTGTGTTCGAGTCACATCATTAGCTCCAGAAAACAGCGGAAATCGAATGGTTTCCGCTGTTTTCATAACTTTTAGGAAAAGCTTTGACCCACACAAATTGCGGTTATACCTCACGCCGAAGGCATTTTTCTTCGACGCTTTTCAAAAATTACCGTCTGGAAACACCGGCCCGACCCACACCGTGACCCACACAACGAACTGTGCGGAAAGATTCAAAGAGCACCGGAGAGGAGACTGTTTCCTTTCCGGTGCTCTGCTTGCCTGTGGGTCTTATCGAATCTGTGCCATGAAACTGCCCATTTTCTCCGCAGCCTTTTGCTGCATCTGCCGAGTGGCGTGGGTGTAGGTGCGGAGTGTGAATCCGGCATCATAGTGGCCGAGCATACTGCTGACGGTTTTGACGTCCACGCCATTTTGCAGTGCCAGCGTTGCGAAGGTATGTCGGAGATCATGAAAGCGGATATGCTCCAGTCCCGCGTCCTTGAGGAGTTTCTTATGAAGGTTTACCACCGAGTCTGGGTGGTACATTTCTCCTGTTCTGCTGGACGGGAACATCCACGGATTGTCCGGGTGCTTGGCGTGCTCCTGCTTCAATAGCTCCACGGCATCCTGCGGAATGGACACCTCTCGGATGGAATTCCCGGTTTTGGGTTGGCTCAGAATGAGGTTTCCCTCCGTGTCCCAGCTGGCCTGCTTACTGACGGAGATGGTGCAGTTGGCTTCGTCAAGGTTGCTCCATTGGAGCGCCACCAGTTCACCTTTTCGCAATCCACTGACCAGTTCCAGATAAAACATGGGGAGCGCGCCGCGCTGCTCAGCGGCGTCAAGGTATGCGCTGATGTGGTCTGGATGAAGGATCTTCATCTCCTGTTTTTCAATTTTAGGGATGATGCAGTTCTCCGTGGGATTGCTGAGAATGAGTTTTTCTTTCACCGCTCTGTCCAAGGCATTGTGCAGCATCATGTGGATGCCGCGCACAGTGGAGTTGCTCAGTCCGGGTTTTTTCTTTTTCTGCACTTTTCTCAACCTGCCGTTGCTTTGTAGGTCATTGTAGAGCTTTTGCAGGTCACGGGTAGTAAGCTTGTTCAGAGGAATATCTCCGATAGCCGGGGCAACATGCTGTTCGATGTTTCGGTGGTAGTAGTTCATGGTGGATGGGCGAATGTGCGGTTTGGCATATAATTCAAACCACGTCCGCAGCCATGTGGCAACCGTATATTCATTTGCGCGGCTGATGTCCAATGCTTGGCTTTCCTCAATGGCTTTCTTTAGCTTCGTCTTGCATTCCGCCTGTGTCTTACCCAGCACATTTTTGATGATCCGCTTTCCTGTTTCAGGGTGGTATCCAGAGCTGGCCGAGCAGGTCGAACGCGCCCAGAAGGAACTGCGACGGGACATGGACGCCGCGGGGCACAGAAGGCTGTTGCGTCTGCTGGACGCGCAGAACGCATTGCTGGCTGAATCCAAGCTGATGCGCTTCACGGCCGGCTTCAAGCTGGCGTGGGGCATGGCGAAAGAATTGGAGGCAGATGGGTTCTACTCCTTCGAGCGGGAGGAAGAAGAACACATCTGCCGTCCGACGGAACAAGTGGATGCTTGATCCAGATCCATGTGGAATATACAGAAGCAACGCAGATTTGTGATACCCTCTCCGGCGAATGTCTGATCGAGGAGTGCACGGAAAATAATGTCCTCCTCTGTTACGAAACGATGGCGGAATACAAGCGAAAAGGAGTATTGATATGAAACGTAAAACATCCCATTGGGTTTTGCTGGCTCTGGCCCTGAGCACAGTTCTGCTTCTGGCTGCCTGCGGCGCGTCTGGCAGTGCTGCGGAAGGAAGCCAGCAGGAAGAATCCGTCACAGGCACGATCAATCGCCTGGATACGGACTATCTGGTGCTCATCACGGACGATGTGGAATATCAGGTCATGGATTTTGGCGAAAACTTTTCTGTCGAAGGCTTCAGCGAAGGTGATGATGTGGTGATCACTTATACCGGAACCCTTGGAAATGAAGAGAAACCGCCGGTCATCACCGCCATGGAAGCCGCGCAATAATTGATCAGGGCTGCGCGGCCCAGCGGATATTGACACAAGAATGGGACACACGCATAATAGCGTGTGTCCCATTCTTGTGATCGCTCTCTTCAGCGCAGATCAGCGGCTTCAGAGGCGAAATTGTTTTTTCAGCGCTTTGTTTTCTCCCAGCACCAGCAGAGTCAGACTTCCGTCCAACACGGTTTCCGGTGAGATGTTCACATCGGTTTTGCCGTTCCGCTTTACGCCGAGGATGTTGACGTCGTATTTTCTGCGGATGTCCAGCTCGCCGATGCTGTGCCCCTGCCAGTCCTCCGGTACGGCAACCTCGATAATGGCGTGCTGCTCGTCCAGCTCAATGTAGCTGAAAATATGGTTGGCGGTATAGCGGATGGCCGCCCACTTCGCCAGCTGCTTTTCCGGGTATGCCACCGCGTCCGCGCCGTTGCGCAGCAGAAATTTTGCCTGCACGTCCCGCTCCGCGCGGGATACCACATAGTTTGCCCCCAGTTCCTTGAGCAGCGACGTGGTTTCCAGTGAATTCTGGAAATCCCCGCTGATGGTGACATAGCAGACGTCATAGTTGCTCACGCCCAGTGAGCGCAGAAAGTCCACGCGGGTGCTGTCACCGATCTGCGCGTTGGTGACGAAGGGCATACATTCATTGACACGCTCCTCGTCCTTGTCCACCGCCATCACCTGATGGCCAAGCTCATTCAGCTGCATGGCAAGATGCCGCCCGAAGCGGCCAAGTCCGATCAACAATACAGATTTCATCGTGCGCTCCTTTCAGCCTACGGTGATCATTTCCTTCGGATACCGGGCATAGGTCATGTCATGCCCGGAAAACGCGGCGTAGATCAAGGTCAGTCCCCCGACGCGCCCAAAAAACATCAGCAGAATGAGAATGCTCTGCGACAGCGTCCCGAGCTGCGGCGTCAGTCCCAGCGTCAGTCCCACCGTGCCCGCGGCGGAGGCAGTCTCATAGAGGCAAGCGCCCAGCGGCAGGCCCTCGACCTCGCTGATGACCGCCGCGCCAACAAACGTCAAGGACAGATACAGCAGTAAGATCGCGGCGGCATTGCGGACGGCAGAATAGTCCAATCTGCGATCAAAGAGCCGCGAGTCCTCTCTCCTGTGGAAGGCTGCCGCGGCGTTGGCAATGAGCACCGCCAGTGTTGTGACCTTCATGCCGCCTGCTGTGGAACCGGGCGCGCCGCCGGTGAGCATCAGCAGGATCGTGACCGCCTGCGAGGTATCGCTCATTTTCGTTAGATCAACCGTGTTGTAGCCTGCCGTCCGCGGTGTGACCGCCTGAAAGAGCGAGGCCAAAGCCCGCTCTCCCACGGGGAGGTTCGCAAAGTCCGTCAGATAAAAGAGAACCGCCGGAATCGTGATCAAAAGCGCCGTCGCGCTGAGAATGACCTTGCTCTGCATCCGGTAACGCCGCAGGTGCAGACCGTGCGTACAGACATCGTCCCACGTTAGAAAGCCGATGCCGCCTACGATGATCAGCAGCATGATAACGATGTTGACCAGCGGGTCTGCGGCATAGGCCGTCAGCGAGGGATAGAGGGCGTCTGCCCGCCCCAGAATATCGAAACCCGCATTGCAGAAGGCGGAAACGGAATGGAAAACGGACATCCATACGCCCCGCAGCCCATAGTCCCGGCAGAACACCGGCAGCAGCGCCAACGCGCCCAGCAGCTCGACGATCAGGGTTCCTCTCAGGATAAACCGCGTCAGGCGGACGATGCCGCCCACCGCGGGAGCGGAGATGGCGTCCTGCATGGCGCTGCGCTCTTTGAGCGTGATGTTCCGCCCGGCGAGCATCAGGAACGTCACCGCACCGGTGATCACGCCCAACCCGCCGATCTGGATCAGCAGCAAAATCACCGTCTGGCCGAAGGCAGACCAGTAGCTGCCGGTATCCTGTACCACCAGTCCCGTCACGCAGACAGCGGAAGTGGAGGTGAACAGTGCCTCATGAAACGGCGTCCAGACCCGCTGTACTGTGGCGATAGGCAGCATCAGCACCAGCGCCCCCAGCAGGATCACACCCGCAAAGCCGAGGATCATGATTTGAAAAGAAGTCAAATGACGCTTCAGATAGAGTATGGGTTCTATCAACGTGCACACCTTCTTTCAAATACCGCTTCTGATTTTGGCACATAGTATAGCACGGTTTTCGCAGCCTGTCTATGCAGGTTTTGTAAAGGTTTTGCAGAATTTGATGAAGCTCAATATTGACGATGTTGTCAGATCATAGCTTGTTCAGCACGCCATAGACCTCCGCCAAGGCGCGGACATACTGCGGGAAATTGCGCCGCAGCTCACGGTCTTCCCCCGGCGGCAGGACCGGCCTCCGCAGCATACGATGAACAGTCCTCCATACCTGAAGCCTGCTGCCGGGATAGGCTTCTCTCAGCTTCTCGACGGCACGGTTCTTTGCCTTCTCCACGGCGGACTCCTTCATCATGTGATACATCCCGATCTCTTTCAAAGTTGCCTCCGGGTATCCGAACACGCCGCAGGTCTTGCCGAGAATGTCCCTGTCCTTCTTCGGCAGGGTATCGAACAGCTCCCGAAGGAACTCGATGCAGACTTTGCGGTACACGGCTTGCTCCGCCGAAACGGAGAGCATCCCCGGCATCAGCCGCTCGTAGGGATCGCCGTCATAGCCCTCCGGGACAAGATCATGCACACCGAGGAAATGGGTGTTGTAGCGAACATATCGACTGACACGAGCCTCAGGGATACCCAGCTCCTCCGCGATTTCACCGGTATCCTTCCATGCAACATGATACAGCCTCTGCACCTGCCGGACAGCGGCCATCTCGTTCTTGCTCAACGCCATGCAGTCAATATTCTGCTCCAGCCAGCGGGTCATGCGCCCCTTCAAATGTGGGTAAAGATAGGTGGTGAGCACGGCGCGGCTCTCGTCATATTCTTTGCTCTGAATCCGTGTCAGAAGCTCCAACGCGCCCTCGCCGCAGAGGTCATCCAGAATCGTTTTCGTATACGCGGAAAACTGGTTTGGATGATGAGAATCTGTTGTCAGGCAGTTGAACGCCTCCGCGGCTTCCTTGGCGATGCCGCGGATCAGCCCGATATTTTTATGGTACAGCTTTTCCAGCGCAGCTTCATCACCGTCATAATATTGGCGAATTAGTTGCTCGTTGGTCATGCTTTCTCACCCGCCTTCTTCTTCGGCGGACGGCCCCTCGGATTGGCCGTTCTGGTGATCCCGCAGTGCTGGTAGACATTCTCAGACGAAACGCTCTCTTCAAAGGCTTCTACGGAGGTGTCCGCGTCGCGCAGAGCGTCATAGAGCAGATCCCGCACATAAGATCCCGTTGAATGATCTGACGACGCTGCATCTGCAACAGTTCTACAAGAAATTGTTGGCGGAAGGGCGGGTAGAGCGAATCGAATCGCAGAAACAGCCCAAGGGACTAAGCAACAAAACAGTGCGCAACATCCATCAAATCATTTCCTCTGCCCTGAAACTGGCAGTCGAGCAGCGGCTGATCGCCCGCAATCCGGCAGACGGCTGCGCGCTGCCGAAAGCGGAGCGCAAGGAGATGCAGACGCTTCCCATTGAGCAGTTGACGTCCTTCCTCCGCGAGGCAAAAGACAGCGGCGTGTTCGCCCTGTACTACATCGACCTGACCACCGGCCTGCGGCGGGGCGAGCTGCTGGGATTAAAATGGTCGGACATTGATTTGGAAAAAGGAGACCT
>CEAF01010141.1_pt1 | contig 44530 bp, 37 predicted proteins | sample 557431 | NCBI WGS metagenome assembly CEAF01 (sample SAMEA3182068, study PRJEB8094) | gut metagenome | biome: human; feature: gut; material: Stool; isolation source: human stools | place: Canada | collected 2013-11-18 | reverse complement strand
GTCCAGACCACCGGCAAAACGCTGCCGGAGATCCTGCGGCAGGACGGGCTGGAGGCCTTTTACGAAATTGAAAATAAAGTGGGTACGGATCTAAATCGGACCCACACCGTCATTGCCACCGGCGGCAGTATGGTGCTCTACCCGGAGGCTATGGCTCATTTGAAGGAAGGCAGCACGGTGATCTGGCTCCAGACGCCCTTTTCTCAGCTGGAAAAGCGGATGCCGGCGGATCTGTATGACCGGGGCATCGCCGTGCCGGCAGGAACGCCGCTGCGGGAGATCTATGAGGAGCGCTGCGTTCTCTACGCCCGGTATGCCGACCTCATCGTGGCCAGCCAAGACGGTGAGGCCGACACCGCCCGATTGGTAGAGGACGTCATGCGGACGGTGGGTCTGGAAACCTGATCGAACCTGACCGGACAAGAGGGCCGCTGGCAAGCCCGTGGCCTCAGCGTGTCGAAAAGTCTTTTCTCCCCGCTGAGCCAGTTTTCAGAACTTTATAAAAGTTCTGAAAACTAAGGATTTCAATGGTGAAGAAATACGTTGCCGGTCTAACCGTTTTCCGGGCGCAAGACGTCCGGAAAACGGGAGCCTTTCTCGAAACAGGCTCGCTTCATCCACCACTGGCGGCGCTTCGCCTGTTTCCCCTTCTTGGGTTATCTCCGCGCCAAGAGCCGCCTTACGGCGGTTGGGCTTCGAAATACGCCTGCGGGCGTAGTCCCGCGTACACCCTTCACCCGTAAGGGGTATGCGGTATCCGTAAAGCGGCGGAGCCGCTAACGGCTGCCCTACCTTACCGTTGCGAAAAATCTACCACTTTATCGACAATCTCGGGCTATAGCAAGCCTGAAGCAGTTCTCTCAAATAACGGGAACCGGTCATCACGAATGTTGTTCTTCTGTGATTTTTGACAATTTCCAACAGAAAACTTCTGTTCCAATCATAGATATTACGGCTTGCAATCCGGAACCGGCTTCTGTATAATGAACCAGATAAATTTCTTAGGAGGTAACACCATGATGCAGTCCAGTATGAGTATGCGAAGCGCCGTTTCCTCCATTTTCGGGATTCATGGTCCCGTCATTTCCATTTCCCTTTTTTGACCGGCTATAGGAGCCGGTATTTTTATGCCTGTTTGCGGACCGCCGCAGGAACCTGGTCTATTTATATAATTTAGATAGAAGATTTGTGTGTTACGAGAGGAGAAAAACATGAACGAGAAAAAGAAACCCATCCTCGGTCAGGAAGCCGTGACCGACGCCCGCACCCTGGGCACCCCCCGTATGCTGATTTTAGGCTTGCAGCATCTGTTCGCCATGTTCGGCGCCACCGTGCTGGTGCCCATTCTGGTTCAGGGCTACGGCCTGCCCCTGAGCATCCAGACTACCCTGCTGATGGCCGGTCTGGGCACTCTGCTGTTCCATGTGTGCACCAAGTTCAAGGTCCCCGCTTTTCTGGGCTCCTCCTTCGCCTATCTGGGCGGCTTCTCCACCGTGGCCTCCATGCCCGCCTATGACGGGCTGGACCCCGAGCTGAAGCTGGCCTACGCTCTGGGCGGCATCGTCATCGCCGGTCTCCTGTATCTAGTGCTGGCTCTGCTCTTTAAGGTGCTGGGCGCCAAGACCGTCATGCGGTACTTCCCCCCCATCGTCACCGGCCCCATGATCATCATGATCGGCCTGAACCTCTCCGGCTCCGCCATCAAAAACGCCGCCACCTGCTGGTGGCTGGCCCTGGTGGCCATGGCCATCATCGTGGTGGCCAATATCTGGGGCAAGGGCATGGTGAAGATCATCCCCATCCTGCTGGGCGTGGTAGGCAGCTACATTGTGGCGGTCATCGCCACCGCCTGCGGCGCTCAGCTGCCTGACGCCAACGGTGTCATGCAGCCCCTGGTGAACTTCGCCTCCGTGGGCGAAGCACACCTCATCGGCCTCCAGAAGTTCATCCTCGCCAAGTTCGACGTGTCCGCCGTGCTGGTCATGGCCCCCATCGCCATCGCTGCCATGATGGAGCACATCGGTGACGTGTCCGCCATTTCCTCCACCACCGGCAATAACTTCATCGCCGATCCCGGCCTGCACCGCACCCTGACGGGCGACGGTCTGGCTACCGCCTTTGCCGGTATGTTCGGCGGCCCCGCCAATACCACCTACGGCGAAAACACCGGCGTGCTGGCTCTCTCCAAGGTCTACGATCCCCGCGTGATCCGTCTGGCTGCCGTCTACGCCATCATCCTCAGCTTCTCCCCCAAGTTCGACGCGCTGGTAAACTCCATCCCCTCCGCCATCGTGGGCGGCGTCAGCTTCATCCTCTACGGCATGATCTCCGCCGTGGGCGTCCGCAACATCGTGGAGAATCAGGTGGATCTGACCAAGTCCCGAAACCTGATCATTGCCGCCGTCATGTTTGTCAGCGGCCTCGGCTTCAGCTCCGTGGGCGGCGTGACCTTCACCGTGGGCGGTGCGGCTGTGACCCTGTCCGGTCTGGCCATCGCTGCTCTGTGCGGCGTGATCCTCAACGCCATCCTGCCCGGCAATGACTACGAGTTCGGCATCAGCGTCGAGGGCGACAAGTCCGCCGACCTGGGCAGCTACTAATTTCTGACAGCACTTTTCCAACAGGGAACGCCAAAAACGCGGCGTTCCCTGTTCTTTTCGCAAAATATAAACATTTTGTGAAGAAACCGTTGACAAGTTCGGAAATTCACCTATAATAGGGTAGGATACAACTGGATAACGCATGATAGAGGCGCGGCTGATAAGAGTAACCATCCGGCAAACAGGCATGGAGGATGGGGAAAGGATCAGCCGCCGAAGGGCCGTACCGCTGCCTGGCGGGTCGGTGCCTGGGCCGTCGGAAAATATCCGCCGGACTGTCGCCCGGAAACGGGCGGGGCGCTGTCATGGATCTGTTTGGTGAAATGAGACCTTCAAATGGAGTCATGGCGGAATGTCATGACTCCATTTTTTGTTCTGAAACACAATGTGCTTTGACAGAATGGAGTTCACGCGTATTCTCCGGTTGCATGGGCTGCGGCCCAAAAATGAAAGGAGAATCTCCATGAAAAAGCATCCCCTACTGCGGACGGCCCTGCTGGTCATGACCGCCGCCGCGCTGCTGTGTGTCAGCGCTCTGGCTGTTGAGGACGGCGCATCCACCAACAGCATGTACGGTACGTTCTGGGCACTGGTGCCCCCCGTCATCGCCATCACTCTGGCCCTTATCACCAAGGAGGCGTACAGCTCTCTGTTCATCGGCGTCACGGTAGGCGCTCTGTTCTCTCAGGGCTTTTCCCCCATCGGCGCGCTGAACATGATTGTCAACGACGGTCTGGTGGCCGCCATCAAAGACAACGCCGGTATCTTCCTGTTCCTTGTCCTTCTGGGCATCATTGTGGCGCTGGTAAACGCCGCCGGCGGCTCCGCCGCCTTCGGCCGCTGGGCCTCCCAGAACATCAAGACCAAGGTGGGCGCTTCCCTCGCCACCTTCCTGCTGGGCATCCTGATCTTCATCGACGACTATTTCAACTGCCTCACCGTGGGCACCGTCATGCGGCCCGTCACCGACAGCCATCGGATCTCCCGTCCCAAGCTGGCCTACCTCATTGACGCCACCGCCGCGCCGGTGTGCATGATCGCCCCCATCTCCTCCTGGGCCGCCGCCGTATCCTCCACCGCCGAGGGTCTGGACACCGGCATCAGCGGCATCCAGCTCTTTATCAAGGCCATTCCCTACAACCTCTATTCCCTGTTGACCTTCGTCTTTATCATCGCCCTGTCCTTCATGCAGTTTGATTACGGTCCCATGCGGGCCTATGAGCGCAAGGCCCGGGAGACCGGTGACCTCTCCGCTCTGGAAAACGCGGAGGATGAAGCCGTAAACCCCAAGGGTAAGGTCATCGACCTGCTGCTCCCCGTTCTGGTGCTGATCGCCGTGTGCACCACCGGCATGATCTATGTGGGCGGCTTCTTCGGCGTGGACGCCTGGGGCGGCACCGACTGCGCCGGAGACTTCATCGGCGCCTTCGGCAATACCGACGCCTTCATGGGTCTGCCCTGGGGCGGCATCATTGCTCTGCTCTTCACCGTCATCTATCTGGTGGCCCGCCGGGTCATCACCTTCAAGGACGCCATGGCCTGCATCCCCAAGGGCTTCAACGCCATGATCTCCCCCATCCTGATCCTGACCCTGGCCGTCTCTCTGAAGGCTACCATCACCTCTCTGGGCGCCAGCATCTATGTCCATGACCTCATGGAAGGCGCCGCCGCTACGCTGTACTCTATGCTCCCTGCCGTGATTTTCGTGGTGGCCTGTATTCTGGCCTTCGCCTCCGGCACCTCCTGGGGTACCTTCGGCATCCTGATCCCCATTGTTACCGCTATTTTCCCCGCTTCCAGCGAGCTGCTCATCATCGGTATCTCCGCCTGCTGTGCCGGCGCTGTGATGGGTGACCACTGCTCCCCCATCTCCGATACCTCCATCATGGCCTCCGCCGGCGCCCAGTGTGACCATCTGGAGCACGTTGCCACCCAGATCCCCTATGTGCTGACGGTGGCCGGTGTCTGCGTGGTTGGCTTCATCGTGGCCGGTTTCGTCCAGAACGTGTATATTACCTGGGCCGTCAGCTTTGCGCTGATGCTGTGCGTTCTGTTCGTCATCCGCAGCATGGAGCGCCGCAAGGCCGCGTAAACTCATTGAAAAAGTGCCTTTTCAAAACGGAAAGGCACTTTTCTTTTTGCGGCGGATATGGTATGATGGCCCACAGCGAATAGGAAAGGACCGAAACGATGCAAGCCTTTGAACTGACAATTTTGAACTGGATACAGGCTCACCTGCGCTGCGGCGTTCTGGATGCCGTCATGGTGCCAGTCAGCCGGATCTGCGACCACGGTGAGGTGTGGATCTTACTGGCGGCGATCCTGCTGGCGATCCCAAAGACCAGAAAGCTGGGGACCTGTGTGGCCTGCGGGTTGGCTCTGGATCTTCTGTTCTGCAACCTCGCCCTCAAGCCGCTCATTGGCCGGGTGCGGCCCTTCGCCGTCAACCCCACCGTCTCCTTGCTGATCCCGCCGCCTACGGACGCCTCCTTCCCCTCCGGCCACACGGCAGCCTCCTTCGCATCGGTAGCCGCGCTGAAAACAGCGAACAGCCGCCTTTGGAAACCGGCGCTGGCGCTGGCCGTGGTCATCGCCCTGTCCCGGCTGTACCTCTACGCCCACTGGCCCACAGATATTCTGGGGGGCGCTGCCGTGGGTATTCTGGCAGGTTGGCTGGGAACAAAGCTGGCGCAGTCATTTCCCCGGAAAAAAGTGTAAAAAAGGCCCGGAAACATCTAACGTGTTTCCGGGTTTCTTTATTTCTTCCTTTTTTCAGGGAGATCCGGGCCGTTTTCACGGGCCTGCTGGAGGTAATCGTGATCTTCATTTTTCTTGCTGGGCACGAAGTTCAGCGCCGCTGCCCGCTTTTTGCCCTTGCTCCGGGCGTAGAAATAACCGGCCACGGAGAACACCACCGCGCCCACGAAATTCACCAGCAGGTCTTTCATGGTGTCGATGAGTCCAATATCCAGATAGCCGCCCAGGCCCAGATTCTCGCCGTTGATGACCACATCGTGGATCTCCTTCACCGCCACCACCTTATTGGTTCGGGTAGGGTCCAGGCTGGCGGAGTAGATGGCGTTGATGACGGTATCCCGCTGCATATCCGTATGGAAGAACCAGTCCATGCCGAACTCAAAAAATTCCCACAGAACGCCGATGGTCATAGAAAAGCAAAACGCAACCATGGCCAGAAAGAATGGTGACAGGTCGAAGGTCAACTTCTCATTGTCGTTGAGCAGCAGCACCAGAGAAAAGCCTACCGCCGCCGCCAAAAAGCCGTTGATGGTGTGGAGCATGGTGTCCCAATGGGGCACATTGACATAGAAGGCGTTGACCTCTCCCAAGATCTCTGCCGCAAAAATGAAGCAGAGGATCGTAATTTCCAGGGGCGGCGGCAGCTCGATCCGCAGCCGGACCTGCACCCAGCTTGGCACATACAGCAGCACGATGGTCAGAATACAGAAAAACGCACCCTCGTAGTTATCCAGAATGATCTGGCGCACCAGAGACACGATCACCAAGGCCCGCAGAATATAAAAGACGATGAACGAGCTCTTATGTTCCCGCAGTTCCTTGTCCATGGCCCGCTTGAACGTCTTTTTCAGCCAGCCCCGCTCTTTTCTTGTTTTTTTCAATATGGTTCCTCCTGTCCGGCGGCTATGACCGCTCATCATTGCAACAGAATACCACAAAAAATGGCTTGCGACAAGATAAACCGGTCAGGCACTTGGTTGCCTTTGCACAATCAGCGGTCACCTGACACCAGCCAGACGGCAGCCCGCAGGGCTTCAAGGTCATGGGTCACCGCCAAAAAGCGGAGGGAGCACACAGCGTCGGCGGTAAAGGCCAACAACAGCCACCATGTCACGCCGACGGGAACACGGTCCGCCAGCGCCAGCACCGGCGGCGTCACCAGATAAACAGCCGGGAACAGCAGCAGTCCCCACGCCAGAGAAAAGGGCAGACACACCCGGCCCCGCAAATTCCCAAAGACCCCGGTGTAGTCCCAGAAAGACACGCTCAAAAAGGTCTCCCCCCACCAGTGGTAAATATATTCCACAGAGGTGGCGGTCAGCCCGCCCCAGAGGTAGAGCGGCCACCCGGAACGAAGGCTCGGCGGCAGGGCCAGCACCGCCGCCATGCCCAGTCCGTACACCGGGCAGAGGGGCAGGAGCAGCAGACACCGTCTCCTCCGCTGGGGAGACCGGGTCACGGCAGCAAACAGCCGCTCCAGCCCCCATCCCAAAAGGCTGAAGCTCCAGAAAATCCACAAAAATTCCGCCATGTGCCGCCCTCCCCTGCTTGATGCCCTGTCAGTATCGGCAGACCGCCACTGCCTTATACGCTTGCACGGGAGAAAACAATATGCTATACTCAAGCAAGGCTATTTCAGAAAGGCGGGGATACCATGGCAGATAGCTGGGAGCGCTTAAAACAGGAATGTGGCGTCTGCCGGGGCTGCGCGCTGGCGGACACCCGGACCCATGTGGTGTTTGGGGACGGCTGCAAGACGGCGGAGATCATGCTCATCGGCGAAGGCCCCGGCCAGCACGAGGACGAGCAGGGCATCCCCTTTGTAGGCCGGGCCGGGCAGCTGCTGGACGATATGCTGGAGATCATCCATCTGGACCGCGCCAAGGTCTACATCGCCAACGTGGTGAAGTGCCGCCCGCCTCAGAACCGGGACCCTCTGAATGTAGAACAGGACGCCTGCATCGGCTATCTGCGGCGGCAGGCGGCACTGATCAAACCCAAGATCATCGTGTGTCTGGGCCGGATTGCCGCCAAAGCCATCATCAAGGAAGATTTCAAGATCACACAGGAGCACGGCCAGTGGTTCCAGCGGGGCGGCGTCCAGATGACGGCCATCTACCACCCGGCGGCGCTGCTGCGGGACGAGCAGAAGCGCCCGGAGACCTTTCTGGACCTGAAAAGTATTCAGGCCAAGGTCCGGGAGCTGTGCGAGTATACTGAATGTTAAAAAGTGCGGGAACTTACGTTCCCGCACCTTTTTCATTTTCGATTTCAATTCTCAGGCTGTGGCGATTATGTCCCGGTTCAGCACAAAGTATTCCACGCCGGAATACAGGGTGGTGATGGCGATCACTGCCACGCACACGGCATTGAGCCAGCCGGGGATTGACAGAAACATGAGCGCAATGCACACCATGGTGCTGGCCGTCTTCACCTTGCCGGACCAACCGGCGGCGATAACACGGCCCTTATCACTGGCGATCATCCGCAGGCCGCTGACGGCAAATTCCCGGACAAGGACGATCAGCAGCGCCCAGGCAGGCATCTGGCCGATCTCCACGAACCAGAGCAGTGCCGCCGTCACCAGCATTTTATCCGCCAGAGGATCGGCAAACTTGCCGAAATCCGTGACTAAATTGTACTTTCTGGCGATTTTCCCGTCCAGCAGATCGGTGAAGCTGGCGATGATGAAAATGGCCACCGCCACCCAGGTAGCGCCGGGGAAGTCCCAGTACAGCACCACCATAAACACCGGGATCAGCAAGATCCGCAGCATGGTCAGTTTATTGGGTAAATTCATAATATACGTCCTTTCGCAGGGTTTTCAAGGAAAAACAATCACCTTCACACAAGCTCGCCGGTGGTCTCACCGTCCATGGTGCCGGTCAGGCGGACATTCACAAAGCTACCGGGAGCGATCTCGCTGTCGGCGGTGAACCAGATCCGTCCGTCAATGTCGGGAGACTCAGCATAGCTGCGTCCGTAGAACATCTGAGCCTGAGAATCGTACCCCTCGCAGAGGACCTCCCGCTCTTCACCTAAGATGGAGTCATTGTAGGCGTCAATGATGTCAGACTGGACATCCACCGCCAGCTCCGCGCGGCGCTGGGCCTCCTCCGTGTCCACGTGCTCCATGAGGGCCGCCTTCGTGCCGTCCTCCGGGGAGAAGGGGAACACACCCGCCCGCTCGATGCGGACCTCCCGCAGGAAGTCGCACAACTCCTCAAAGGCCGCGTCATCCTCGTAGGGCAATCCCGCAATGAGGCTGGTCCGCAGCACCAGACCGGGAACCTTCTCCCGCAGCTTTTTCAGCAAGGCCAGCAGGTCCGCCTTGGTGTCCCGGCGGTTCATGGCCTTTAAAATGGTATCGTTGCAGTGCTGGATGGGAATATCCAGATACTTCACGATCTTCGGCTCGCTGGCGATCACGTCGATCAGCTCGTCGGTGGTGTCCGTGGGGTAGAGGTAATGGAGCCGGATCCAATGGAAGTCCAGCTTGCAAAGCTCCTTCAGCAGCTTCGCCAGCTGATGCTCACCGTTGAGGTCCGTGCCGTACCGGGTGATGTCCTGCGCGATGACGATCAGTTCCTTCACCCCGGCGGAGGCCAGCTCCGCTGCCTCGTCCAAAAGCTCGTTCATAGGACGGCTGCGGTACTTGCCACGGAGGGAGGGGATCACGCAGTAGGCGCAGTGGTTGTCGCAGCCCTCGGCGATCCGCAGATAGGCATACCACGGGGGCGTGGACAAAATGCGCTCACCGCTTTGGTTGGCGGTGTGGATATTCCCCAGATGGCAGGGCTTTTCGCCCTTTTCCATCACCTCGGCGATGGCCGTGGCAATGTCGCCGTAGCTGCCGGTACCCAGCAGGCCGTCCACCTCCGGCAGCTCGTGGAAAATATCCTCTTTATAGCGCTGGGTCATGCAGCCGGTGACTAAGATCTTTTTCACCTGCCCCGCCTTTTTCAGCTCCGCCATCTCTAAAATGTTCTCGATGGCCTCCTCGCAGGCGGACGCCAGAAAGCCGCAGGTGTTCACCACCACCACGTCGCAGCCCTCCGGCTGGGCCTGAATGGAGTAGCCTGCCTCGGCGCACAGAGCCATCATCTGCTCGCAGTTCACCTGATTCTTGGCGCAGCCAAGGGAAATGAATGATACATTATAGCTCAAAATGGATTCCTCCGGTATGATCGAATACGCCCCTCCGGGCGGAAATAACGAATGCGCAATCAGAACCAAAAATTTCACAGTCTTTGAGACTGATCCTCGGCTCCGCGGATATAACCTCCGGGATCACTCCTCCCAGATCTCAGAACCATAGCGGCCCCAGGCGGACCTCACCTCGCCCCAGGAAAACCCCCGACGCAAAAGGGCGTCCGTCAGCCGCTTCTTCTCCTTATCCTCCGGGGACCGGCCGTGGAGCTTGCTTTGTAAAAAGCGGTCGATCTGCTCCCCGTCCGGGGGCAGCTCGTCCAGCGCCTCGTCCCAAAGCTCCTGAGGCACGCCCTTTTCCCGCAGCTTTTCTCTGGCCCGCCGGGGGCCGTACCCCATATCTCCGCAGTGCCGCACCAGCGCGGCGGCATAGGCGCCGTCATCCAGCGCGCCGATGGCCTCCAGCCACTCTCCGGCATAACGGGCCTCAGTCTCCGAGGCCCCCTTTTCCTGTAATTTCTTCTCCAGGTCCCGGCGGCTCATGGCCCGACGGCCAACGAGGTCCGCCGCCGTTGTCTTGATATTGGATACCCCGGCGGCCTCCTTCAGCCGCGTCAGGGTCGCCTCGTCCAATTCATCGCCGGAGCGCAAACCGAAGGTCAGCAGCTCCTGCTCCGTCACCTTCAGCAGACTGCCGTCTGCCAGAAATACCAGCACCCGCCCCCGCTTATGCTTGGAGGCTTCCATGCGGTCAATCCTCATCGTTGAAATCGTCAGCGGAGACGTTCACCGCCTTGCCGGCGGCCTTGGCAGCAGCGATCCGGGACTGGTTGCCCATCAGCTTATCGAAATTGGCCCGGATCTGCGCCTCCACATCGGCGGCAATGTCAGGATTTTCCTCCAGATACTTTTTGGCGGCGTCCCGGCCCTGGCCGATGCGGGTCTCACCCATGGAGAACCAGGAACCGGCCTTGGTGATGATACCAAGCCGGACGCCCAGGTCGATGAGCTCGCCGGTGTGGGCGATGCCCTCACCGTACATAATGTCGAATTCCGCCTCCCGGAAGGGTGGCGCCACTTTATTTTTCACGACCTTGGCCCGGGTGCGGTTGCCCACCACCTCGCCGCCGTTTTTCAGCGCCTCAATCCGGCGGACGTCGATGCGTACGGAGGCGTAGAACTTCAGCGCCCGGCCGCCGGTGGTGACCTCCGGGTTGCCGTACATAACGCCCACCTTCTCGCGAAGCTGGTTGATGAAAATAACGATAGTGTTGGTCTTGCCCACCGCGCCGGTGAGTTTCCGGAGGGCCTGGCTCATCAGCCGGGCGTGAAGGCCCACATAGCTGTCACCCATCTCGCCCTCGATCTCCGCCCGGGGCACCAGCGCCGCCACGGAATCCACCACGATGACGTCGATAGCGCCGGAGCGTACCAATGCCTCGGTGATCTCCAACGCCTGCTCGCCGGTATCCGGCTGGGAGATCAGCATTTCATCGATATTCACGCCCAAGGCCCGTGCATAGGTGGGATCCAGCGCGTGCTCCGCGTCCACGAACGCCACCTCGCCGCCTTTTTTCTGGGCCTCCGCCGCCACATGAAGGGCAAGCGTAGTCTTACCGGAGGATTCCGGTCCGTAGATCTCCACAATGCGGCCCCGGGGCAGACCGCCCACGCCCAGCGCCACGTCCAAGGACAGGGAACCGGTAGGGATCACGTCCACCTGCAAATTATTCTGGTCGCCAAGACGCATAATGGAGCCCTTGCCGTACATTTTCTCGATCTGGCCCATGGCCGCTTCAATGGCCCGCTTCCGATCCTCCGCCGGTGCGGCACTGGCCACGGGGGCTTTCTCTTTTGCCATACGTTCTTCCTCCCAAATCTGATTTTCTATCTTGCTTGCCCGGTCTGCCGGGCGTTCTTACTCGCTGTAAACCTCTCCGCAGAGGGTGCCGAACACCACGCGGGGGATGTCGTTGTGGTCCTTCACCACCTGAATGTCTCCAAAACCCTGGGTGCGCATGATCCGGAGCACCGCATCCGCCTGACCGATACCTACTTCAAAATACAGCCGCCCGCCGGGGGCCAGTGCTGCCTTCCACTTCTCACTGATGGCCCGGTAGAAGTCCAGACCGTCCTCGCCGCCGTCCAGCGCCAGATGGGGCTCGTAGTCCTTCACGGAATGATCCAATCCCGGAATATCCCCATGAGGGATGTAAGGGGGATTGCTGACGATGCAGTGGAATTCCCCCAAAGCCCGGTCCGGCCGCTCCAAGGCGTTCACCGTCATGGGGATCACCCGGCCCGTCAGGGCGTTCCGGCGGGTGTTCTGCCGGCAGATCCGCAGGGCCCCGTCGGAAAACTCGCCCAGTACCACATGGGCCTGAGGGGCCTGCGATGCCAGCGCCAGACCGATGCAGCCGCTGCCGGCGCACAGGTCCAGCACCCGGCAGTTGCCCAAGGACTGCACATAGGGCAGCGCCTGATCCACCAGCACCTCCGTATCCGGCCGGGGAATCAGCACCTCCTTGGAGATATCCAGAGGCAGGCCGTAAAACTCCCACTCACCGATGAGATACGCCACCGGCTCTCCCGCCAGATGACGGGCCGTCAGCTCCCGCACCCGGCGTTCCAGCTCCGGCGGGGCGTACAGCCGCCCATCCCGGGTCAGCTCCTCCCGGGTCTTGTTGACCCCGAAACAGGTCAGCTCCCGGGCCTCCAAGGTGGTGTCGATGACGCCGCCCTGCTTCAGTTCCCGGCGAATATCCAAAAACAAGTCATTATATGTGATCGCCATGCGTCGTCGCAAAGTCCGCTGAACTTCGTTTCTGCCTGTGGCAAAAACTGCGTTCACTCCCTTGCTCCTCCTTTTTCTTCCGCAAACGTTTCGCTGGTTGCGGAAGAAGTATTTCTATAATTATCACCACGCGTCCTTGCCCTTTTCGTCGGGCAGGACCAACTCCAGCGAACGGATGGCGCACTCGATCATGCTGTCATCCGGCTCGTTGGTGGTGAAATTCTGCATCCACAGGCCGGGAGCCGTCAGAAATTGGGCCAGCTTGCTGTCCTGCACATGGCGGCCCACCCAGCGGTTGAACTCATAGGTGATGCCCACTACCAACGGCAGCAGGAGCAGATGCACCAGCGTCCGCAATCCCGCGTTGGTGATGGGCCAGATGCCGAACACCACGCTGGAAACCAGAATGGACACGAAGATCACCACAAATAGAAAGCTCGTTCCGCAGCGGGGATGGTGCCGGGGCTGGATGCGGACGTTCTCTACCGTCAGCGGCAGGCCCGCCTCGTAGCAGAAAATGGTTTTATGCTCCGCCCCGTGATACTGGAACACCCTGTAAATGTCCTTCTGCTTGGAGCAGAGGATCAGATACGCCAGAAAGATCGCGATTTTCAAAAGGCCCTCCACCACGTTCCGGCCCCACAGGGGGAAGCCTGGGAAAAAGTGGAGGATCCCGCCGGTAAGCAGCGTGGGCAGCACCAGAAAGAGGAAAATGGACATTCCCACGCCCAGTAGCACGGCCAGACCCACGATAGCCTTTTCCAGCTTTTCGCTGCTGAGGTGCTTTTCCAACCACTGTTCAAATTTGGAAGGCTGGCTTTCTTCCTCCTCCGGGTAAAAGTCTGCGGAGTACATCAGGGCCTTCACGCCGCTGACCATCGCCGCCAGAAAATTTACGGTTCCCCGGATCAGAGGGACGCCCAAAATGGGGTAACGGTCCTTGATGAGCTTCAGCTCCTCCACCTTTTCCACCAATTGACCGTCCTTGTCCCGGACCACGATGGCCTGCTTTTCAGGCCCGCGCATTAAAATGCCTTCGATCAGCGCCTGTCCGCCGATACTGGTGCGGAAGGCGCCGCTGGAATGTTCCGCCATAGATAAGGTTCCTTTCTGTTTCGCTGTTTCAGTATATCACACTGTTGTTTGAAAATCAAACATTTGTTCTATTTATTCTTTTTCCGGGATGCAGATGGTCACCACTGCACCGCCGCCCTCGGCATTGGCAATGTCGAAGGTGCCGCCGTGGAGCCGCACGATCTCGTCGCACACAGCCAGACCGATGCCGCTGCCCCGGGCCTTGGAGGAGCCCTTGTAGAATTTCTGCTTCACATAGGGCAATTCTGCCGCCGGAACGCCGGGACCGTAATCCCGGACCCGGACCACCTGCACCGTTCCCTCCCGGGTCAGGGAGGCATCAATGCGCCGGCCTGCGCCGCCGTGCTTAGCGGCATTGTCCAGTACGTTGCAGAACACCTGCTTCAGCCGCTCCGGGTCACCGCTGATGGGCGGCAGGATCTCCTCTCCCGGTTCGTAGCGCAGTTCGATCCCCTCCTGTCGGAACAGCTCCCGGTAGGTAAAAATGGCGTCCTCAAACTCTGCCTGAAGATCCATTTCTTCCAGCTGCAGCGTAAAGCGGCCGTCCTCCATCTTGGAAAATTCCAGCAGCTCCTCCACCATGGTAGAGAGCCGCCGGGACTCGTTGAGGATGATCCGCAGGCCCCGGTGGAGCTGGATCTGATCCCGCTCCCGGTCTGCCAGCAGCGTTTCGCCCCAGCCGCTGATGGCTGTGAGCGGCGTCCGCAGCTCGTGGGACACCGACGAGATAAATTCCGTTTTCATTTTCTCGTTCTGGCCGATCTTCATGGACATATCGTTGATATTGTCCACCAGCTCGCCCAGCTCGCCGGTATACTTGTTTTCCAGCGTGAAGCCGTAGCTTCCCTGAGAGATCCGCTTGGCAGCATCAGATACCACCGCCACCGGCTCCACCACATTGTTGATGAAAATCAGGTTTGAGCTTAACACCAACAGAAGACACAGTAAAGCCACCAGCACCACTGCCAGCACCGTCATCCGCACCTGAACGTTGACCTGCCGCAGGGAGGTGACGAATCGCAGGACGCCTACCACCTTGCCGTTCACCGTCAGAGGGTGAGACACCGCTAAGATCTGTTCTCCCGTCTTGGGGTCTGCGCCCCGGAAATAGCTGATACGGTTGGTTTCCACTGCTCTGGAAATATCCTCCGTTCCGGGGCGGGTGCCCACCGTCAGGTTAGATGTGGAGGACGCCTGAATACGGCCTACGCTGGACAGAAACTGCATTTCTACCCGTTCCTTGTCCGCATAGTCGGAAATAGCCTGATTGGCCCGCTGCAAGTAGTTGGCGAACCCCTGATCCATAAAATAGTCCACAAAGGCGCCGGACTGCGCCCGGGCCTGCCGTTCCAGACCGTCCAGCATTCCCTTATAATAGTAATTGGAAATGCCCAGAGACACACCGCCCACAATCAGCGCCAGCAGCACGAAGATGGGCACCACAGAGTTGACGATCCAACGCTGGCGGAGGCTCCGCACCCGCGTGGCTTTTCGTTTTTGACTTCCCTCCGGCACGAAGCATCTCACCCTTTCTTTTCCCATTTTGCTCCGCAAAATGGGAGCCCTTTCATCTTACTTGCGCGGCGGAAATGAATTCCGCCTTGCGCCAAGGTTTTGGCTCCGCCAAAACCCTTGTACCCGCCTGACGGCGCGCCCCGCCGTGCGGGGCCCCGGACAATGTGCCGCCAGCTTACTCGTTTCACGCGTCCCATTTGTAACCATAACCCCAGACGGTTGTGATGAAAGTCGGATTCTGCACATTGCTTTCCCATTTTGCGGGGCAAAATGGGAGCCCTTTCATCTTACTTGCGCGGCGAAAATGAATTCCGCCTTGTGCCAAGGTTTTGGCTCCGCCAAAACGCTTGTACGCGCCTGACGGCGCGCCCCGCCGTGCGGGGCCCCGGACAATGTGCCGTCAGCTTACTCATTTCACGCGTCCCATTTGTAACCATAACCCCAGACGGTTGTGATAAACGTGGGATTCTGCACATTGTCCTCGATTTTTAAGCGGAGGCGGCGGATATTCACGTCCACGATCTTCAGCTCTCCGAAGTAGTCCCGCCCCCAGACCCGGTCTAAGATCTCCTCACGAGACAGTGCCTTGCCGGGATTTTCCATAAACACCCGCATGATGGCATACTCCACCTGCGTCAGCTTCACTCGCTGGCCGTTTTTTTCCAACGTCCGGTTGCGGGTATTCAGTAAAAAGGGCGGCTGGCTGATCTCACCGCTCTGGACCACTTCCTCCCCGCCAGCCCGGCGGAACAGCGCGTCCACGCGGGCGGTAAGCTCCGCCGGAGAAAAGGGCTTGGTCACATAATCGTCGGCGCCGGTCATCAGTCCCGTCACCTTGTCCATCTCCTGAGACCGGGCCGTCAGCATGATGATGCCGATTTTCGTATTGGTGGCCCGGATGCGGCGGCAGACCTCAAAGCCGTCGATCCCCGGCAGCATGATGTCCAAAAGAGCCACCTTGGTATCCGGGTTGGCCCGGAGCCGTTCCAATGCCTCCTCGCCGGTCTCAGCCTCAATCACATCGTAGCCCGCCCGGCGGAGATTGATGACGATGAAGCTGCGGATGCTGGCTTCATCCTCCAAAACCAGAATTTTCTTCACGAAAGCTCCTCCATATCCATCAGTTGTCCCCTGCGGACCATTCCGTGCCGATCAGGCTGAAGGATGCCCGCACCTCGTCCTCTGTAACGCTGTACTTCCAATCCTGATTGCCCTTCAGCAACTCGCCCACATAGATGACGCCGTCATTCCGGCCCAGGATGAACCGTCCCGTCCGCACCGCCAGCCGCTCCCGTTCGGAGCCGCTAAGGGCCGTGATCCGCAGCACCGGAACATAGGATTCCTCCCGGCTGCTGTCGGTATAGAATGTAATGCCGATCTCATCCGGCGATGTGGACCGGCCGACCCAGACCCGCTCCGGCCAGCCCTCCGGCAGCTGGAGATACCAGCCGTCGGCAACATCGTGATAGGTGGACAGGACCCGGGACGCGGTACCGGAAGCGTCATAGCTGATCCAGTCCACCCGCTGAGAAACGGCGTGGTCTGCGTCCTCGCCCTGCAGCGTCACCGTGCGGGGCACCTCTGTAACGCCGTCGCCGTTGATGTCCATGGGATACACGGAACAGAACCGGGACACCTCTCCGGAAACGCCGGTAATGGCGGAAAGCACCAGATTTGTCAGTTCTCCGCCCCGAAGGGCCAGCACATCCGTAATAGCCCGGGCGCCGTCCGCAACGCCGGTGATGAACAGAGCCGGGTCATTGGAGCGCAGTACGCCTACCGTGACCTTTCCCTGCTGGCTCAGCTCCGCCATGGTCATGGACACCAGAACACTGGACCGCAGCGTCAGCACGCCATTTTTCGACACATAGCAGTCTGCAACGCCCTCACCGTCCTGATTGGCCCGTAGCACCGTCAGTTCCCGTTTGCCGTCTTTATTCAGGTCCGCCACGGCGTATTTCACATAATTGGTCCGCATCAGCTCCCGTGCGCCGTCCGGCTCCAAGGAGTAGACAGCCAGCGCCTGCAGATCCATGCTGACCCGCCAGCCCACGATGATCTCCATACGGCCGTCGCCGTCAATATCGCTGTAATCCACGCTGTAAATCGCCAGACCGCTACCCTCAATGACCGCCGCCTGCCGGTAGCTGTTGTCATCATCCGCCGTAAATATATGGATTTTCAGGGGCTTTTCCCCATCGCTCTGGCGGAAGAAGGCCAGTGCCTCCTCCCGGCCGTCGCCGTCCAGATCCATCATCTGCACCGGCTGGATATTGCTGCCGGATACCGGAGCGGCGTATTCCGCGCCGCTTTCCTGGATAGCGCTGAGCTGCTTATTCAGAGCGGTATACCGCTCCGGCAGCTCCGGCAAAGCGTACAGTTCCTCCGGGTCCAATGTCAGCTTCGGCGCGGTACAGGCAGAAAGAGGCAGCACCGACAGCGCGATGCACAGTGCCAGCAGTCCTGACATGATCCGCCGCTTTCTTCTCACGGTTCCGCCCCCTTTCAATACACATATCAATACAAGGATACAATACCACATCTTCCTCAAAAATGGTAGTCCCTCCGCCTGATTTCAAGAGATTTTACAGGCTGTTCACGATTTGCGCCGCGAGTACGTGAACACAGCCCCGGAGATGGAATCATCTCCGGGGCTGTTCATACACCTGTCATCCGCTATTCAGGAGATTGCCGCGGCGCCTACGGTATAATCTCCCCAATGTCCCTGCGCATCCCGGCTGGCGGTGCAGTCAGTGAAGAAGTAGGCCCCCAGCGCAGAGCGCCACTTCTGGGCATCGAAGGTCACGGTGTTCTGCAAAGCGTCCGGTTCGCCGCTCTTCGTTTTTACCGGACAGAAGTCGGACTGCCCTTGTCCGGCCTCCGCCGGAGGCAGTTGGCAAGCAGCGCCGCTTTTCTCTTCTGTACGGGGCAGCGGGTCTGCGCCGGTAATATTTTTGCTGTCCTGTTCCACATGGATGCTGTCCTGCCCGTTCTGCTCCGTAATGGTGAACAAGCAGCCGTCCTCCCAGCAGGGAATACCGTCGGAATCCGGTTCCGTACCGGTGAGATACCCCTCCGCCGCCAATTCCTCGTAGCTCATGGTCATGGTCTCGGAAATATCGTGCATCCCGCCGAATACCCATGCTACCGCCGCCTGCTCGCTATCGGACAGGCCGGTTTGGGACAGGTCCACAGAAAGCATGGTAATGTCGCTGTTCAGTCCCTCATCCACGGCCCACAGGTCATTCAGCACCCGGAGGTACAGGGCGCAGCGGTCATCAAAGCCGTCAGAGCGGATATTCACCGCCGTGACCTCCGCCAGCTGGCCGGGATAGGTCTCCAGCACCAGATCGCAGGCGACCTCCACCAGCGCGCCGGTCAGGGTACCGTCAGGAAAGCTCTGGTAGGCGCCCGGCTCGTTCCGGTCAAAGGCGTTGCCGTCCAGTGTCAGCTCTGCATCGCGCAGGGACAGGGTATACACATCCGCCGAGTTACCATCTGTCTTAGCCAGCAACAGATTCTCCGGCTGCTCCTGGATGATTCGGAATGTCTCCCCTGCCGGCTCCACCTTTTCGGTCCCGGCCGCGGGATCATCCTTCGTCCCACAGGTATCGCCGGTGCTGTCCTTTCCACCGCAGCCCGCCAGCAGGCACAGGCACAGGATCGCCGCAAACAGTCGCTTCATGAAAACCGCCTCCTTTTTCATTTCTACTTCTTTGTCGGCGCAAACGGTAATTTTGTTCCCGGTTTTGCAAATTTTTCCTGAAATAATTATTTTTCTGAAATTTATGCTTGACATTTTGCTTCCGTTGCATAAAATAAGCATTAGATTAGAAGTCTAAATTTTTGCTTACAAAGGAGGGACAGCCATGACCCAGCGTGAGCGGCAGCTTTTGAACTGGATCGAAGAGAACCCCCTGATCTCCCAGCAGGAGCTGGCAGACAAGGCTGGGATCACCCGATCCTCCGTGGCGGTGCACATCTCCAACCTGATGAAAAAGGGCTACATCACCGGGAAAGGCTACATCATCAACACGGCCCCCTACGTCACCGTGGTGGGCGGCGTAAATATGGACATCGGCGGCTGGCCCAGCGAGGTCCCCGTCATGCGGGACTCCAATCCCGGCGTGGTGCGGATGAGCCTGGGCGGCGTGGGGCGGAATATTGCTCACAACATGGCCCTGTTGGGCATGGACGTCCGTCTGCTGACGGTATTCGGCGACGATATCAACGCCCAGAAGATCGCCGCAAGCTGCGGGGAGCTGGGCATTGACATTTCCCAGTCCCCGGTGATCCCGGAGGGCCGCACCTCCACATATCTGTTCATCACCGACGAGCGGGGCGACATGGCGCTGGCCGTCAGCGATATGGAAATCTACAAGCACCTGACCCCGCAGTTGCTGGCCCAGCGGCAAACGCTGCTGAACGCCAGTCAGGCGGTGGTGCTGGACACCAACCTGCCCGCCGAGAGCATTCAATATTTGGCGGACCACTGCACCGCCCCCCTGTTTGCCGACCCGGTATCCACTGCCAAAGCAGTGAAGCTGAAGCCGGTGTTGGGCAAGCTTCACACTCTGAAGCCAAACCGTATCGAAGCAGAGCTGCTCTCCGGCGTGAAGATCACTGATGATGCCAGCCTCCAAAAAGCAGCGGAGACGCTGCTGGACACCGGTCTTCACCGGGTCTTTATCTCTCTGGGTTCCGACGGCGTCTTTGCCGCCGACCGGTCCGGGCAGCAGGTGCAGCTTCCCCCTCTGCCGGGAGCTATGGTGAACACCACCGGCTGCGGCGACGCCTTCATGGCGGCGATCACATGGGCCTATTTACAGGGCACGGACCTGACGGACACGGCGAAGGCGGGGCTGGCCGCCTCCGTCATCGCCATGGAGTCCGCTGAGACCATCAACCCCGCCATGAGCGAGGACACTTTGCGGCAGCGCGCCGCCCTTTCCAACTGAAAACCAATTCAAAATTAAACTATATGGAGGAATACAACATGACGCTGAACAAATATCTGGACATCGCTCCCGAAGTGCAGAAGGCTCTGGACGAGGGCCGTCCCGTGGTGGCTCTGGAGTCCACCATCATCTCCCACGGTATGCCCTATCCCCAGAACGTGGAAACCGCGTTGAACGTGGAAAAGATCATCCGGGACAACGGCGCTGTGCCCGCTACCATCGCCGTCATCGGCGGCCGCCTGAAGGCCGGCCTGTCCGAGGCTGAGATCGATTACCTGGGCAAGACCGGCGCGGCCGTCACCAAGGCCAGCCGCCGTGACCTGCCCATTCTGGTGGCCGAGGGCCGGGACGGTGCCACCACCGTGACCACCACCATGATCATCGCCCACATGGCCGGTATCCAGGTGTTCGCCACCGGCGGCATCGGCGGCGTGCATCGCGGTGCCCAGCAGACCTTCGACATCTCCGCCGACCTGGAAGAACTGGCCCACACCCCCGTCATGGTGGTCTGCGCCGGTGCCAAGTCCATTCTGGACCTGGGCCTGACCCTGGAGTATCTGGAGACCCACGGCGTGCCCGTCATCGGCTACGGCACCGAGGAGCTGCCCGCCTTCTACACCCGGAAGTCCGGCTTCAAGGTGGACTACCGCATCGACACTCCCGCCGAGCTGGCCAAGGCCTTCTATGTGAAGCAGGACATGGGTCTGGGCGGCGGTATGCTGGTGACCAATCCCATCCCCGAGGAATACTCCATGGATCACGAGGTCATCAACAAGGCCATCGACGAGGCCGTGGCCGAGGCCAACCGGCTGGGCATCCACGGCAAGGAGACCACTCCCTTCCTGCTGGCCAAGATCAAGGACATCACCGGCGGCGATTCTCTGGCTTCCAACATCCAGCTGGTGTACAACAACGCCCGACTGGCTGCCAAGACCGCCTGCGAACTGGTGGCACTTGCCAAGAACTGAAAACTCTGCTAAAATAGACTGGTCGGGAATTTCCCGGCCAGTCCTTTTTTCGACTGCAAGCGTAAAGCAAGGAGTAAGCCTCCCAAATCATAGAAAAGCAGGTAATGAACAATGATGACGCGTCTTGCCAAGACCGTGGTGGAGCCCACGGCGAAAAACGGTTTTATTTTTACGCTTCTCGGTACCAAATGGGGGTTTCTCTGGCTGTGGCTCCTGATCATCAATGTTGCGGCGTTTCTGGCCTATGGATTGGACAAGCTTCTGGCTAAGCTGAAGGCCCGCCACGAGAAGGTCCCCCGCCTGCCGGAGAGAAATCTTTTGCTGCTGGCTATCGTAGGCGGCGGTATCGGCGCATGGCTGGGCATGGAGGTCTTTCGCCACAAGACCCAGCACCGCTCCTTCCGGGTCATTGTACCCCTGTTCACCTGCCTCTGGCTGGTCATCGTCACCGGCGCGTATCTCTATTTCAACGTGTTTCGCTGATTCTCTTTTTATCTGACAAAACCCCACCTCCGACGGACAGTCCGCTGGAAGTGGGGTTCGATCATATAGAAACTTTTTTACAGGGCCGACACAGCCTCGTTTACGGCATCCTCGCAGGAGCGCATGGCCAAAATGGTCTTTTCCATCAGCTCCTCAATAGGCCAGCCCAACCGCTCCGCGCCGGTATTGATGACATCCCGGGAGCAGCCTGCGGCAAACTTCTTGTCCTTGTACTTTTTCTTCAGGGAGCTGACCTCCATATCCTGCACGGACTTGTTGGGCCGCATCCGGGCTGCGGCCCCAATGAGGCCCGTCAGTTCGTCAGCGGCAAAGAGGACCTTTTCCATTTCCTCCACAGGCTCCACATCGCAGCAGATACCGTAGCCGTGGGAGCAGACCGCATGGATCAGTTCCTCAGAACAGCCGATCTCCTGTAAAAGCTCCGGGGCCTTGACGCAGTGCTGCTCCGGCCACTTTTCAAAGTCCACATCGTGGAGGAGGCCCACGGTGGCCCAGAAATCGGCATCTTCACCATAGCCAAGCTCGTTGGCATACCAGCGCATGACGCCCTCTACCGTCAGGGCGTGCTGAATGTGGAACGGCTCGCTGTTGTACTTTTTCAGCAGAGCCAGGGCTTCTTCTCTTGCAGGACAGGCTTTCATAGGGATTGCTCCTTTGTCTTACTCATTTCAGTGTCTCCGGCTCCGGGTCGGAGGGCAGTGTCAGAAAATAGTCATAATAGGGCAGCAGAAATGTGTAGCCGGTTTTGATCCGGTCCACCACATCCCGGCTGAACAGCTCCTCCGTCAGCTTCTCCTCGTGGGTGATGCTGATGGTTTTCATCTGGAACCACGGCGCCAGCAGCTCCGACGGCGCGCCTGCCTTGGGACGCTTGTAGGTATCGCCGCCCAGAGTAAATTCCGTCTGGCCCCGCAGCGCCTTCGTCAGCTTTTCCATGGGCTTCGGGTCCCTGATGATCCGCGAGCGCAGCTTGGCCATGTCCATGGGCCGGGCCATCCAACAGCCCATACCGTAGCCCCAGTAATCCGGCCCCAACTCAAACCAGAAGGTCGGCCGGGTGGTCCAATCCTCGGCGGGGCGTTCCACGCAGAACCACAGGTGGTCCTTATAGGGTCCCCGGCCGTGGAGCCGTCGGGCGTCCCGGTAGATCCGGGAGACACGGCACATCATCGGGTCCTCCGGCCGCCGTTCGGACAGAAATTCATAGATCTCCGCTCCCAAGTCCTTCATGGGGCGGTAAAGCTCGCTTAAATAGGTCTCCTTGTGGGCTTCAAACCAGGGGCGCTCGTTATTGAAGCGGATGCCCCACAGGAAGTCCACAGTGGCATCAGTAAATCCGGTAAACATCGTTTCCCTCACAATCGTTTTTCCGTGTTATTGTAGCACAGTCATAATCAGTATTTCAAGAGATGATCCTTATAAATCCTATTATTCAAGTAGGTATATGTTGTTGGAAATGGCAAAAGCTCCGGTCTTTCGACCGGAGCTTTTAAAATGCGGATTATTCAGCGGCGTAGACGGAAGCCTGCTTCCGATCCTTGCCCAGGCGCTCAAAGCGCAGGGTGCCGTCCACCTTGGCAAACAGGGTATCGTCAGTGCCGATGCCCACGTTGGTGCCGGGATGGATCTTGGTGCCGCGCTGACGCACCAGAATGTTGCCGGCCTTGACGAACTGGCCGTCCGCGCGCTTGGCGCCCAGACGCTTGGAGTTGGAGTCACGACCGTTCTTGGTGGAGCCGCCGCCCTTCTTGTGGGCGAAGAACTGCAAACCGATCATCATCATAATAAAGGACCATCCTTTCTGTAGATTTCAGGGAGAATTATTCATCCTCCAGAACTTCGATATGTTCGGGATACTCGTCGTGGAGCTGAGCAAAGTAGACCATCATGCCTGTCAGAAGTGCCTGACAGGTGCTCTCCGCTGTCTGGCCGAGGCTTCCCGGCAAACGGAGGGAGATCGATGCGTCACTTTCCCGCACCTTCACGGATGCCGCCAGACCCAGCACATCGTTCACCGTGGTCTCCACGAGACGAACGGCGCTGGTGATCGCCGCGCAGACAATGTCCGCACCGGCCTCAGCGTAACCGCTGTGACCCTGTACGTCAAAGCCTGTGATCCGGCTGCCCTGACTGCGGAAGGTGATCGTCGTCATGCTCAGACAGAGATCTTGCCGATCTCAACCTTGGTGTAAGGCTGACGATGGCCCTGACGTTTCCGGTAACCCTTCTTGGGATTGTACTTGAAGATGCGGATCTTCTTGCCCTTGCCGTTCTTCACGATCTTGGCCTCCACGGAAGCACCCTCCACAACGGGAGCGCCGAACGTAGCCTTCTCACCATCGATGATAGCCAGGACCTGCTCGAACTTTACGGTATCGCCAGCCTCGTTGTCCAGCTTCTCGATGTAGATCACATCACCCTCGGACACCTTGTACTGCTTGCCGCCAGTCACGATAATTGCGTTCATTCTTTTCAACTCCTTCATTTACGGGCTCGCTGTCGGGGGCGATTTCCGAAGAAATACTTATAACCCATTCAAAGCGGCTCTATTATTATATCTGTGCACAGTCAATTTGTCAACGGTTTTTCCTAAGAAAAACAAGCAAATTCGTTTGCAAAAGTAAATGCAACCCCACCATTGCATTTAGTCTTACAAATCTCAGTGTTGCATTTACTCGTACAAACGCAGGTGTAGGTTTCATCACACACTGAAAAATAAGAACTCCAGAATCTAAATTTGATTCTGGAGTTCTCGTTTTTATCCGAACAGCTCGTCCAATTTTTCTTGGAGCGTCCCTTCCTTTGCGTAGGGCAGGGCATCAAGCTGCCGGAAATTATGCTTGATGTCCTACATACCCTCATTAAAGCCGAAGATATAGGATAACGCAATATGATAGATGATTTCTGTTGGAGCCAATCCATAGACCTGTTTCTCAAAAATATGGCGAAGGCGTTCTTTCGGGTCAGGGAACTGTTCCTTCATTCGCTCACTTTGATACAGGCGCTTGACGATTTCTGTGATGTATATGCCGGATTTCATGTAGAGGTCGATAAAAGTCTTGTCCGGGTCATCGAAACAGCCGGGGTTCTCAGTTTCAAGCATATCCACCATCTTCTTGACCATTGTCTTCGGGGTGAAGATTTGGTTGGTCTTCTGCGGCGGGATATAATCGAAGATGTCCTCGATACTCTTTTCATCGAAATAATCCGCCAACTTTTTCTTGAGCCGAAGGAATTCCTTCACAGAGTCATCGAATACGACCGGGTCAAAGAGATTGCCCGCAAACTCCTTTTCCTCCCCTGTCTCAGCGTCCTTGTACTTACCGCCGTCACGAAGGAAACGGAACTGGTCGAGGGTAATGCTTGTCACCTCAAGGAACTCAGGATTCGGGATAACGACATCGAAGGTTGCCAGCGTAACGGTATCATTGCCATAGGCCATCAGGAATGACGGTATCGTGCGGGAGAAGCCCCTCAAGTGGTCCCTGACGGAATCTTCTATACCCGTCTTTTCCCGTTCCTTGATTTTCTTCTCAACCGTCTCAACAACATCCTGCGTAGATGTTTCAATAAAAGTCTTTACGGTATTGGAAAGCTGGTCCTACAAATTGGCTTGCAAGTCCTGCTTTTTCTGTTCAAATTCTTCTTCGATTTCCGTCTCAGTTTTTCCAGTCTCATGGCGAGAGCGCATCGCCGCCAAACGGTCTTTCTCCGCAATTTTCTGCTCGATTTGATAGTTGTTATGTCTTTATGAGCAATGCGGATGAATTGATGGTCAGCGAAAAGACTGCCTATAGCTATTTAAACGCTGGCCTTTTTGACGCTGATAAGATGGACTGTCCACGCATCATCAGGATGCGTCCGAGGCGGAGCACTCCAAAGCTGAAAATCGACAGACACTGCTATGAAGGCCGCACTTACGAAGATTTTATGCGCTTCATTGCGGATAACCCGGATGTTCCTGTCGTTCAGATGGACTCTGTCATTGGAAACAAGAGTGGGAAAGTCCTTTTGACTATGTTTTCCCAGAACACCAATCTGCTTCTTGCTTTCCTACGTGACCACAATACCGCCCGTTCTGTTTTGGATGTATTCAACGACCTCTATGCCATGTTTGGACGGGAAAACTATTGTAGACTCTTTCCTGTCATTTTGACTGACCGTGGCAGTGAGTTCAGCAATCCGGTCCCCATCGAACAGGATGAAAACGATGAGCTTCGCAGTCTTGTTTTCTATTGCAATCCCAGTGCCCCTTATCAAAAAGGCGGCATCGAAGTAGCCCACGAACTGGTTCGGCGTGTTTTGCCGAAAGGCAAATCTTTTGATGACCTTCAGCAGGAGGATATTGACCTGATGCTTTCTCATATCAACTCGTATAAAAGAGGAAAGCTGAACAGTCGGTCTGCATACCAACTGTTCAACTTCATCTACGGGGATGATATTTTGCCGAAGCTCAATATCCGCGAAATCGAGGCAAACGACATTGTTCTGTCTCCGAAGCTGCTGAAGAAGTAACCCTCAGCATTTCAGATGTCAAACAGAGAACTTTCAGGGGTGCGATTTACCTTTACAAAAAAGTAAGCGGCAATCGGACCTCTGGGAGTTTTTTGCCTTTTTCCCGATTTCTTGCCTTATGCTATTGATTTTAACACATTCTACGCCATTGAAAAGAGAATTTCCCCATATTTGTAAGAGTGAATCGAAGTTTTTGAACTTTGCTGTTGCATTTACTTCTTACAAACTTGCATTTACTTTTGCAAGTGAGCAAAAACAAGCAAATTTCTCGATGAAATTCACTTGCCGGAGGTATTCCCCCCAGTTTTCGGGCCAGAGGTGAATATGCCGACCGAAAACTACACCCTGACCGTTAGCCGTCCGACACCCTGACCGCTGAAAACGGACACCCTTTCCGCTGGTCCTACACCGAGGCCGTGGTGCATGCACCACCACGTCGGTCCACGGACACCGCCCAAATGGTGCACAGCGGCCGGGCACATGGTGCACCCGGCCGCCGGGGAAATTACTCTGTCATACCCATGCGCTTGCGCATTGACTCGCCCTCGATCTGAACCGTGTACGCGTTGTAGATGATCCGGTCGCAGATCGCGTCCGCCAGAGTTGGATCATACAGATTTTCATGCCACTCACTGGTGTCATACTGGGAGCAGAAGATGGTGGACGCCACTTTGTTCCGAGCTTCCACCAGCTCCAGTACATCCCGGGCTTCTGCCTCCTTCAGCGGGTACAGCAGCCACTCGTCCAGAATGAGCAGCTTCACCTTTTTCAGCTGCTTCATATATTCCCGATAGGTCCCATCCCTCCGGACTACAGCGATCTCTACCAGAAGATCCGGCAGCCGGAGATACCGAGCGGCGCAGAAGTTCCGGTTGGCCGCCACACCCAGGGAACAGGCCAGGAATGTCTTTCCAGCACCGGTAGCGCCCAGGATGATCACATTTCGTGCCTCCTGAATGTACGAACAGGATGCCAAGCGGAGGATCTGCTCCCGGTCCAGATGCCGTTCGGCAATATACTCGATATTCTCCACGCTGGCCTGTGTATCTGCATAGCCGGCCTTCTTGATCAGGCCAGTGAGCCGGTTGCTTTTCCGCGCACTCCATTCGGCATCCACCAGCATGGCGAGTCGATCCTCGAAGGGCACATTCCGGAACTGTGGGTCTTCCAGCTGGGCAGAAAGCTGCTCTGCCATGACGCCCATGTGGATCTCTCTGAGCTTACGAATCGTTTCGTTACTGAACATTATTTCTTCCCCCTTCTGTAGTACTCAGCACCACGGGTAAACCTGTGGGCCTTCTGAGGCACAGGTTCTGGATCCACATCTTCCGTCTGAAGCAGGTCCTGCTCAGACTTCAGAATAGCCTGTACACTTTTCAAGCTAGGAGAAGGGGTGAAGGTCAGAGCTTTTCGACAGGCGCCCTCCAAGCGGACCACAGAATAGTGGTCAGACAGCTTTAGGAGGGCCATGCAGGATTTGTAACCCTGCTGCTCTACCTTGTGAGCAGTAAGGAATACTCGCACAACAGCGGCAGTATTTTCGCCAATAGAGGACACCCAGCGAAGGAACCGTTCACTGTTCCATTGGAGGTAAGCGGTGTGCTCCGGAGACATATGCTCCTCAAGCGTACTGTACTGATTGGGGCGGCCATACAGCCAAAGGTGGGAGGCCACTCTGGTACCGCAGAAATAGATTTCTACAGCGGAGCCGGTGAGTCGTACATCCACTTTCTGTTTGATGTATTCGTATGGGACCGAATAGTTCATGCGATCCACTGAAATGTGGTAGTTATATTGCACCGTGGCCGTTTTCCATTCTGCCAACTCAAACGGATTTGGCGGTAGCGGCAGAAGGAACAGCTTTTCTTCCTCAAAGTCAGAGGCTCTGCTGCCATCTTTCTTCTGAAACGGCTTGTGATTGAAGTCAGGCAGCTTTTCCCAGATTGCACGATTCAGTTCATCCAAGGAGAGAAACTGACGGTTCCGCAACGCAGCAAGGATCCAGGTGGAGACAACGCCAATGGAGCCCTCCACGAACGCTTTGTCCTTCGGTGTCCGTGGACGGGTGGGGATAATTGCGGTGCCGTAATGCTCCGCCATTTCCTGGTAGGCTTTGTTCAGGACGGTCTCCGTGCGGGTATTCTTGATGACGCCGGTCTTGAGATTGTCCGGGGTCAGGATTCGGGTGACTCCACCGAAATAGTTGTAGGCATGAACATGAGCTGTGATCCATGCTTCCTGCTTCATGTTGAGGAACGCTTCCGTATAGGCGTAGCCGCTGTACGGAAGCACTGCTACAAAGAGATAGGCGGGCAGGCGCTCGCCGGTGTCCGTGTCCGTAATCCCAGCGGTCTGACCGGCCCAGTCCACCTGGAGGTTCTCACTGGGCTTGTGCTCCAGGTGCATGGTCGCTTTCGTTTTGTGAACATAGTCGGCGTAGTACTTGTTGAACTGCGTGGACTTGTAGGGGAGCTCACCGTTTTGGCAGCACCGTTCGCAATACTCCACCCACAGCAGGCTGAGCGTGACGCCGCTCTTCTGCATTTCCTTGTGGACTCACTCGTAGTCCGGCATACTGTACCGCTGCCCCATAGATGTGGCAGGGTACAGCTTACGGGTCACTTCCTCAGAGCTAAGGTTCTTCACCGCATTCCACGAGAGGCCGTTTTCTTCAGCCTTGTGCAATGCCGTGATGACGGTGCTCCGGGCGCAGCCACAGCTCTCGGCGATGCGCGTTTTGTTGAGACCCAGACTATGAAGTCTGATGATCTCTTTGTAGTTGGTCATCGTGTTTTCCTCCTGTTGTTAGATTACATCTTTCGATGCAATTCCATTATACAGAGGGTGTCTGACCGGCGGCGAGAGTGTATGATTTCAGCGGTCAAGCTGTCTGACCTGTGCGGTCAAAGTGTCCGTCGGAGGGCGGCGTATTCACAGAGGCAAATTTGCAGTTCCCATATTTTCTGGTATCTGTCCAAAGTTAAATTTCCGCTGCCTGATTTTCAATGCACTGATCATTAAAGTCCTTCAGCGCTGCAAATGATCCGTCACGTTGCAGACAGGCAATTTCTGCAAAACGCAGATGACAACTTAAGACAAAAATATACAACTATGTGCTAAACCGTATTTTGACAAAGCTCACAGCGCTCCACGAAATCCACACAACAAAAAAGCGACGGTCAAAAGACCGTCGCTTAGTGTTGGCGCTATCTATCTTCCCAGGCCGTTGCCAGCCAAGTATTGTGGACAGAAATGAGCTTAACTACCGTGTTCGGAATGGGAACGGGTGGACCCTCATCCTAATCAGCACCAACTATATGTCATCGAGCACTGCTCGAAAACAAACTATATTATATTGTCCTTCGCGCCTTTTGTCAAGACACTTTTTAAGTGGTGACCCGTACCGGATTCGAACCGATGTTAACGGCGTGAGAGGCCGCTGTCTTAACCACTTGACCAACGGGCCATGGTGCGCCTTCACGGACTCGAACCGGGGACCCACTGATTAAGAGTCAGTTGCTCTACCAACTGAGCTAAAGGCGCATACTGAGACTACCTTCATGTACCCTCAAAACCGAACAATGCAACTTCTCGTTTTTCAGGCCTTGCCTGCTTCATTCGTAGGTCAAGCCCTCGGGCTATTAGTACAAGTCAGCTACACACATTACTGCGCTTCCACCTCTTGCCTATCAACCAGGTAGTCTTCCTGGGCCCTTACTCCATGAAGGATGAGAGATCTCATCTTAGGGGGAGTTTCACGCTTAGATGCTTTCAGCGTTTATCTCGTCCGTACATAGCTACCCAGCTATGCCCTTGGCAGGACAACTGGTGCACCAGAGGTACGTCCATCCCGGTCCTCTCGTACTAAGGACAGCTCCCTTCAAATCTCTTTCGCCCGCAACAGATAGGGACCGAACTGTCTCACGACGTTCTGAACCCAGCTCGCGTGCCACTTTAATCGGCGAACAGCCGAACCCTTGGGACCGAATACAGCCCCAGGATGTGACGAGCCGACATCGAGGTGCCAAACCTCCCCGTCGCTGTGGACGCTTGGGGGAGATCAGCCTGTTATCCCCAGGGTAGCTTTTATCCGTTGAGCGATGGCATTTCCACTCACATACCACCGGATCACTAACTCCAACTTTCGTTACTGCTCGACCCGTCGGTCTCGCAGTTAGGCTGGCTTATACGTTTACACTCATTGCACGATTTCCGTCCGTGCTGAGCCAACCTTTGAGCGCCTCCGTTACTCTTTTGGAGGCGACCGCCCCAGTCAAACTGCCCGCCTAACAGTGTCCCCCGACCGGATTCACGGCCGCAGGTTAGAAACCCAGCAAATCAAGAGTGGTATCCCACCAGCGACTCCACACTGGCTGACGCCAATGCTTCCTAGTCTCCCACCTATCCTGTACATGATTTACCGAATTCCAGTATTAAGCTGCAGTAAAGCTCCATGGGGTCTTTCCGTCTAGTTGCGGGTAACTGGCATCTTCACCAGTACTACAATTTCGCCGGGCGGGCTGTTGAGACAGTGCCCAAATCATTACGCCTTTCGTGCGGGTCAGAACTTACCTGACAAGGAATTTCGCTACCTTAGGACCGTTATAGTTACGGCCGCCGTTTACCGGGGCTTCAATTCAATGCTTCACCTTGCGGTTGACATCTCCTCTTAACCTTCCGGCACCGGGCAGGCGTCAGCTCATATACGTCATCTTTCGATTTAGCATAAACCTGTGTTTTTGGTAAACAGTTGCTTGGGCCTATTCACTGCGGCCTCTTTCGAGGCTCCCCTTCTTCCGAAGTTACGGGGTCATCTTGCCGAGTTCCTTAACAACCCTTCTCCCGTTGGCCTTAGGATTCTCTCCTCATCTACCTGTGTCGGTTTGCGGTACGGGCACCTTAGTATACACATGAGCTTTTCTCGCCTCCGAGCATCGCGGACTTCCCTACTATATTTCGGTCCCTTTCGCCCGGGTCAACCAACGCCCGGGTTCCGCTATCTCAAAGTGTCCCTCATGCTTAAAGTTCGGTGGTTACGGAATTTCTACCGTATGTGCATCGCCTACGCCTCGCGGCCTGAGCTTAGCTCCCGACTTACCTTGGGCGGACGAACCTTCCCCAAGAAACCTTAGATTTTCGGCCATTATGATTCCCACATAATTCTCGCTACTCATTCCGGCATTCTCACTTCTGTACAGTCCACCGCTGCTCTCGCTGCGACTTCACCCCATACAGAACGCTCCCCTACCACTGTCTTTAGACAATCCTAAGCTTCGGTTGCATGCTTAGCCCCGTTACATTTTCCGCGCAGAGTCACTCGACCAGTGAGCTATTACGCACTCTTTTAATGTGTGGCTGCTTCTAAGCCAACATCCTGGTTGTTTTCGCAATTCCACATCGTTTTCCACTTAGCATACATTTGGGACCTTAGCTGTAGGTCTGGGCTGTTTCCCTTTTGACAATGAAACTTATCTCACACTGTCTGACTGCTAGTCATCAATTATCCGGCATTCAGAGTTTGATAGGCGTCGGTAACTTTATCAGCCCCTAAACCATTCAGTGCTTTACCTCCGGTAATCTAAACTAACGCTAGCCCTAAAGCTATTTCGGGGAGAACCAGCTATCTCCGAGTTCGATTGGAATTTCACCGCTACGCACAAGTCATCCACCACCATTGCAACGGGGGTTGGTTCGGTCCTCCATGGGGTTTCACCCCCACTTCAACCTGCTCATGCGTAGGTCACCCGGTTTCGGGTCTATGGCAACGAACTTCATGCGCCCTATTCAGACTCGCTTTCGCTTCGCCTCCGGTACTGAATACCTTAAGCTTGCTCGTTACTATAACTCGCCGGACCGTTCTACAAAAAGTACGCCATCACACGTTAACGTGCTCTGACTGCTTGTAAGCACAAGGTTTCAGGTTCTCTTTCACTCCCCTCCCGGGGTCCTTTTCACCTTTCCCTCACGGTACTGCTCCTCTATCGGTCATCAGGTAGTATTTAGGCTTGGAGGGTGGTCCCCCCTGTTTCCCACAGGGTTTCACGTGTCCTGCGGTACTCTGGATCCAGCCTGAAACAATTCGTCTTTCGCCTACGGGGTTCTCACCCTCTGTGACCGGCCTTCCCAGACCGTTCGGCTAAACTATTGTTCCGTATAGCTGTCCGCAACCCCGGAGAATAAATCCTCCGGTTTGGCCTCTTCCGCGTTCGCTCGCCACTACTTGCGGAATCTCGGTTGATGTCTTTTCCTCGCCCTACTTAGATGTTTCAGTTCAGGCGGTTCCCTTCCTACACCTATTTTATTCAATGCAGGATGACTGGATATTGTCCAGCCGGGTTGCCCCATTCGGAAATCTACGGGTCACAGGATATTTGCTCCTCACCGTAGCTTATCGCAGCTTGTCACGTCCTTCGTCGGCTCCTGATGCCAAGGCATTCCCCTTGCGCTCTTATTAGCTTGACCAATCGAAAACAAAGCTTTTCGCTTGTTCTCGTTGTGAATTATGCAGGCAATTCTTTAGAGAAATTGTAATCGTTACCCATCTATACGATGTTCCACAATTAAAATATACGCTCCTGTGTCTTTTCAGACACAGAACCTCTCTGTTGCCTTACTTCACTTTGTTGTTGCATTGTTCAGTTTTCAAGGTACATTGTCCGATCACTTTTGCGATCAGATTTGAAGATCCAACCTTTCAGTCAGGTCTTCAAATCCAACAACAAACGTTGTTTGGTGGGCCCGAGTGGGCTCGAACCACCGACCTTGCGATTATCAGTCGCACGCTCTAGCCAGCTGAGCTACGGGCCCGTTTTGGTGGAGATTAGCGGGATCGAACCGCTGACCTCCTGCTTGCAAGGCAGGCGCTCTCCCAGCTGAGCTAAACCCCCAAAATCTCCCGGACCACATCCCTCTCTCCGGATGTGCGCCCTCTAAATTAAACAACGTGAAAACTTACTCCCCAGCGGCTGACCAGGATGTTATCCAAAAGCCTTGGCTTTTAGATGTTCTCCTTAGAAAGGAGGTGATCCAGCCGCTCGTTCTCGAACGGCTACCTTGTTACGACTTCACCCCAATTATCGAACCCACCTTCGGCCGCGCCCTCCTTGCGGTTAGGCTACGGACTTCGGGTGTTCCCGACTCTCATGGTGTGACGGGCGGTGTGTACAAGGCCCGGGAACGTATTCACCGTGGTATGCTGACCCACGATTACTAGCGATTCCGACTTCACGCAGGCGGGTTGCAGCCTGCGATCCGAACTGGGACGGCTTTTTGGGGTTCGCTCTGCCTCGCGGCTTTGCATCCCTTTGTTGACCGCCATTGTATTACGTGTGTAGCCCAGGTCATAAGGGGCATGATGATTTGACGTCGTCCCCACCTTCCTCCGTTTTGTCAACGGCAGTCTCGCTAGAGTGCTCTTGCGTAGCAACTAACAATAGGGGTTGCGCTCGTTGCGGGACTTAACCCAACATCTCACGACACGAGCTGACGACAACCATGCACCACCTGTCTCTGCTTTCCCCGAAGGGCACCTAATGTATCTCTACTTCGTTAGCAGGATGTCAAGACCTGGTAAGGTTCTTCGCGTTGCTTCGAATTAAACCACATAATCCACCGCTTGTGCGGGCCCCCGTCAATTCCTTTGAGTTTCAACCTTGCGATCGTACTCCCCAGGTGGGATACTTATTGTGTTAACTGCGGCACGCAGGGGGTCAGTCCCCGCACACCTAGTATCCATCGTTTACAGCGTGGACTACCAGGGTATCTAATCCTGTTCGCTCCCCACGCTTTCGCGCCTCACCGTCAGTTACCGTCCAGTAATCCGCCTTCGCCACTGGTGTTCTTCCTTATATCTACGCATTTCACCGCTACACAAGGAATTCCGATTACCTCTCCGGCACTCAAGACATACAGTTTCAAATGCAGTTTCAGGGTTAAGCCCTGAGATTTCACATCTGACTTGCATGCCCGGCTGCACGCCCTTTACACCCAGTAAATCCGGACAACGCTTGCCACCTACGTATTACCGCGGCTGCTGGCACGTAGTTAGCCGTGGCTTATTCAAGTGGTACCGTCTTCTGCTCTTCCCACTTAAAAGAAGTTTACAACCCGAAAGCCTTCTTCCTTCACGCGGCGTTGCTGGGTCAGGCTTGCGCCCATTGCCCAATATTCCCCACTGCTGCCTCCCGTAGGAGTCTGGGCCGTATCTCAGTCCCAATGTGGCCGGTCAACCTCTCAGTCCGGCTACTGATCGTCGCCTTGGTGGGCCGTTACCTCACCAACTAGCTAATCAGACGCGAGGCCATCTTTCAGCGATAAATCTTTGGCATTTCGACCATGCGATCAAAATGCGTCATGCGGTATTAGCAGTCGTTTCCAACTGTTGTCCCCCTCTGAAAGGCAGGTTCCTCACGCGTTACTCACCAGTCCGCCACTAAGCATTCCTATCATTTGGCCGAAACCTCAATCAAGGGTGCTCCGTTCGACTTGCATGTGTTAAGCACGCCGCCAGCGTTCGTCCTGAGCCAGGATCAAACTCTCTATAATATGGTATCTAAACGACCGTAGCCGCTTAAATCAATCATAGAGTCATTTATCATGACTTCATTTATTTCTCTTTTATAGTTGCTGCTTTCGACCGAATTGACTACGGCCTATTCACCCACAACTTCGTCGCGAGCCTCGTGAAAAGCTCGCTCCGCTGGTGCTTTCTTTTCTCACGTTGTTTAATTTACAAGGTGCACGTCCCTCAAGCGGAACAGTCACTATTATATCAGGCTCAGTTTCATTTGTCAAGTACTTTTTTCAAATCTTTTTCAGATTTTTCTTTCCAATCTTTTCAGATCTTCAAGCACCCGACTCATTCACTTCATCGCCGTCAAACAGCTTAGTTAGAATACCAGATACTTCTCCGTTTGTCAACGGTTTTTTCCAAGTTTTTTTGATTTTAATTATTAGTATTTCTTATCCCTTACTATCGCCTTAACAGTGTCGAAAATAATCTGTGCAAAACAGCCCCGATATGCTATACTGACACCATATTATATATGCTCTGCGGAGGTATCACTGTGCTGATTCAACGTATGTCCGCCGTCTTCGGACGGCTACGGAATGAGACCTTGCAGCTCCAGGATGGTCTTAATATCATAGAAGCCCCCAATGAAACCGGAAAATCCACCTGGTGTGCCTTTCTGACTGCCATGCTCTACGGCATCAACAGCCGCGAACGGGACAAGGCAGGTTTCATCGCCGACAAAAACCGCTACGCCCTGTGGGACGGCGGCTCCATGTCCGGACGGCTGGAATGTCACGCTGACGGCGCCGACCTCACCATCACCCGGACCACCCGGCGGCAGACCGCCCCTATGACGGACTTCCAAGCTGTCTACACCGGCACCGCCTCCCCGGTAGAGGGATTGACCGGGGCGAATTGCGGCGAGACTCTGCTGGGCGTCAGTCGGGAGGTCTTTGAGCGCAGCGCCTTCATCCGCCAAAGCGGACTGGCCATCACGCAGGACGCCGGCCTGGAGCGCCGCGTAGCGTCCCTCATTTCCTCCGGCGACGAGGATACCTCTTATACAGAGGCCTATGACGCTTTGAAAAAGCAGTTGAACCGTCGCCGTTTCAATAAGAGCGGCCAGCTCCCGGCCTTGGAGGCGGAGCTCGCGGAGGTCCAGCAGCAGTTGGACTCCTCCGTTCAGCTTCAGCAGCAGCTCGCAGACGCTCTGGAACGTTCTCAGGCGTTGGAGTCCGATGTGCAGGCCCTCTCCGATGAATTGGCCCAGTATGACCGGTGGGAAGCGGCTCAAAAGCGCCGCCAATTAGCCGCCTTGACCACCGATGCCGACACCGCCGCCCAGCGGGTCCATAGTTTGACCCAGCAGTTGGAGGAAGACCGGGTCCCGGACACGGAGACCATCGGACGGCTGCGGGGCGCCATCGTCAATCTGGAAACTGTCCGTAAGAACGTAGAGAAAGCCCGCACTGATCGGGACGAGGCCATGAAAGCCCTCCTCCGGGCGGAAAAGAACGTCAATGACAGCCCCTTTGCCGGTCAGACGGTGGAGAGCGCCCGGAAGGAAGCCCAAGGCACTTCATCCGACCGGGTCCCCGGCCCTATCGCTTTTCGAGAGCTGGCGATTTTCTTTTTGTTTCTTGCGGCGGCAGGCGGCATCTTTGCCCTGCTGTACTCGCAGTTGTCCGTCCTCTCACTGCCCCTCTTTCAGTTGGTGCCCTGGGCCCTTCCCGCACTGGCGGCAGCCGTTGTGGCAGCAGCCGGCACCTATATTTCCCGCCAGTACCGACAGCACGCTTTAAAAAAGCTGTGCAATATCACCCTCATGAAGCGGTTCGGCACCACGGATACCAACGAGATTACTGCCTTTGCGGATGCCTATACCGCCGCCGTGGAGGTCCGGGACGCCGCGCAGGCGGACCTGAACACCAAATCCGCCACCGCCGACGCTTACTACAACACCCTGACCACCAACGAACAGGCAATTTTGTTGGAGGTCCGGCGCTTTGCCACCGCCTTTGACATCCCCACCGCCGATCAGGTCCTGCGGCAGGCCGCCCAGCGCCGTAAGGCACTGTCCGAGGCCCAGACCGCCGCCAGAGAAGCTCAGGTCCGTCTGGATCTTCTGGTTCAGCAAGGCATCCCGGACAGCTGTGATATGGAATTGTCTCCTCCTCTTCGCAGTCGGGAAACCGTCGTGGATGCGCTGGCACAGGCGCAGGTCCAGTTGGTTGCCGCCCGTTCCGCCGCCGACCGCCTGACCGGTCAGTTTCACGCTATGGTGGATCCTGACGGGCTGCGGGCTTCCGTCGAATCTCTGCAAAGCCAGACCGGTCAGCTTCAGGAGGAATATGACGCCCTGCGTCTGGCCATGGACACTTTGACCGGTGCCAACGCCGTCCTGCAAAACCGATTTTCCCCCCAGCTCAGCCGCCGGACGGCGGAGATCTTCCAGGAGCTGACCGAGGGACGCTACACCGCCGCCGCTCTAGACCGGAGCTTTCACCTCACTGCCCGCCCCGCCGGGAACCCCATTGACCGGGACATCCAGCTTTTGTCCGCCGGGGCCGCAGATCAGCTCTACCTCTCCGTCCGGCTGGCCATCTGCGAGCTGGTGCTGCCGCCGGAGAAATCCATCCCCATCATTCTGGATGACGCTCTCACCAATTTCGACGACGAGCGCTGCGCCGCCGCCCTCCGTTGGCTGAAGCAGGCCGCGGCCCATCGGCAGATCCTCCTGTTCACCTGCCACAGCCGGGAGGCCGATTTCTTTGCCGGAGACCCGGAAGTGGCCGTTCAGCGTCTGTGATGACCGGTTATTTATTCAGCGTGTCGAAAAAGTCTTTTCGCCTCACTGAACAAGCTTTCAGAGCTTTATAAAAGTTTTGAAAGCTTGGGATTTCAATGGCGCAGGACACCCTTCTTGGGTTTCCCGCACATACCCTTCCTTACCGTTGCAGTGAATTTACCGCTTTATCGACGCTCTCATTTATGATCAAGGTGTTGACGAACTGACCGGAATGGGTATAAGATAGTTCTGATCATTCCGGTCATACTATTATTTATAGTGAGATTTGAAATAGAAAAAGGAGATTCAAGCTTATGAGTGAATGTACGCACGACTGCTCCAGTTGCGGGGAGAGCTGTGCTTCCCGGGAGCCTCAGTCCCTGCTGAAGGCCCACCATGCCGACGCCCATGTGGGCAAGGTCTATGGTATCGTATCCGGTAAGGGCGGCGTAGGCAAGTCCATGGTCACCAGCCAGCTGGCTGTTATCATGCGCCGCCGTGGCTATCAGGTCGGTATTCTGGACGCTGATATCACCGGCCCCTCCATCCCCAAGGCCTTCGGCATCCATGACCGGGCCATGGGCACGGAAAACGCCCTAATCCCCTCGGAATCCAAGACCGGCATCCAGGTCATGTCCATCAACCTTCTGCTGGAGAATGAGACTGACCCCGTGATCTGGCGCGGTCCCGTCATTTCCGGTGTGGTCCAGCAGTTCTGGACGGATGTTCTGTGGAACTGCGACTATCTGTTTGTGGATATGCCTCCCGGAACCGGCGACGTGTCCCTGTCCGTGTTCCAGTCCATCCCGCTGGACGGCATCATCATCGTGGCCTCTCCCCAGGATCTGGTTGGCATGGTGGTGGAAAAGGCCGTCAAGATGGCAGAAATGATGAATGTCCCCATCGTGGGCCTGGTGGAAAACATGAGCTATGTGGCCTGCCCGGACTGTGGCAAGAAGATCTACCTCTTCGGCGAGGGCAAAACGGCTCAAGCCGCTGCCGCGCACAACCTGCCTCTTCTGGCGGAAATGCCCATCGATCCCGCTCTGGCATCCCTGACGGACGCCGGCAGTATCGAGGATTTTCAGGGTGATTGGCTCAAGACCGTCGCTGACCGTCTGGCTGAAAAATAAGGGAAGCCGCGCCGTGTTTTTCCACGGTGCGGCTTTTCACGGCTTTTTGTCCGTTTACGGCACGCATTTTCACAAAGTCACCAACTTCCCGGCAATAGTTTTTGTGGGGAAAAACAGTTGCAAAAGCAGTAGAAATCCGGGATAATAAAGGCAGTCTCTACTTAAAAAAACGATTATATACATAGAAAGCACAAAGGGGGAGCACCAAATGCAGGAGCTGAAGGAGCGGATCGTAAAAGAGGGCAAGGTTCTGCCCGGCAATATCATCAAGGTGGACGGTTTCCTGAACCACCGCATCGACACCGGACTGCTGACCCGGATCGCTGAGGAATTCGGCAAGTATTTTAATATGGACGAGGTCACCATGGTCCTCACGGCAGAAGCCAGCGGTATCGCTCTGGCCACCGCTGTGGCCACCTATTTCCATAAGCCCATGATTTTTGCCAAGAAGGCCAAGAGCGACAACATCGAGGGCGGCCTCTATCAGAGCGACATCTACTCTTATACCTACAAGAAGAAGGTCACCCTGCTGGTAAGCAAGGAGTGGCTCTCCTCTGACGATAAGGTCCTCATCATTGATGACTTCATGGCCAACGGTGAAGCCATGCGTGGTCTGTGCGACATCGTGACCGCCGCCGGCGCCACCCTGATGGGCATCGGCTGCGCCGTGGAAAAGGGCTTCCAGGGCGGCGGCGACCGTCTGCGCGCTGCCGGCGTCAACCTGAAGTCTCTGGCCATTATTGAATCCGCCGAGCCCGGCAACATTGTGTTCCGGGACGACGACTGATCGTCCTCACCATTCCGCGGGAGGCGGCGCATCATGACGCTGCCTCCCCTTTTTCAACAGAATCTATTCAATTCAAAATACAAGGAGGAACCTACCATGTCAAGCAACGTTCGTCCCGCAACCATGGAGCGCATCACCACCCCCGCTCTGGCAGAGAGCTTTATCGACCAGCAGCTCATAGAACTGCGCCAGCAGATCGGTGACAAGAAAGTCCTGCTGGCTCTCTCCGGCGGTGTGGACAGCTCCGTCGTCGCCGCTCTGCTCATCAAAGCCATCGGCAAGCAGCTCATCTGCGTTCACGTGAACCATGGTCTGCTCCGCAAGGGCGAGCCCGAGCAGGTCATCGAGGTGTTCCAGAACCAGATGGACGCCAACCTCATCTATGTGGACGCTGTGGATCGCTTTCTGGACAAGCTGGCCGGCATTTCCGACCCAGAGCAGAAGCGCAAGATCATCGGCAAGGAGTTCATCGACGTTTTCGCTGAGGAAGCTCAGAAGCTGGAGGGCATCTCCTTCCTGGCTCAGGGCACCATTTACCCCGACATTCTGGAATCCGACGGCATCAAGTCCCACCACAACGTAGGCGGCCTGCCCGAGGATCTGCAGTTTGAGCTGGTGGAGCCGGTGAAGCTGCTCTACAAGGACGAGGTCCGCGTGGTAGGCAAGGCGCTGGGTCTGCCCGACAACATGGTCTACCGTCAGCCCTTCCCCGGCCCCGGTCTGGGCGTCCGCTGCATCGGCGCCATCACCCGTGACCGTCTGGAGGCCGTTCGGGAATCCGACGCCATCCTCCGTGAGGAATTCGCCAAGAACGGCCTGGAGGGCAAGGTCTGGCAGTACTTCACCGTAGTGCCCGACATCAAGTCCACCGGCATCATCGACGGCAAGCGTTCCTTCGACTGGCCTGTTATCATCCGGGCCGTCAACACCGTGGATGCCGTCACCGCCGAGGTGGCCCAGCTGGACTTCGGCATGATGCAGCACATCGTGGACCGCATCACTCACGAGGTCTCCGGCGTCAACCGTGTTCTGTGGGATCTGACTCCCAAGCCCACCGGCACCATCGAATGGGAATAAGCCGCCCCCCAAAAAGCTGAATCATTAAGAATCAAGAGCTATCTGATCTCAGGTGAGATCAGGTAGCTCTTTTTTGTTCACTATTTCTTTTGGGCAACCGCGCCACCCGGTAAAACAGGACTTTACGCTTTCTCCAGCGCCTGTGTTGCCAGCTTCAGATCCTCCACCAGCTCCAGCGCCGTTTCCAGCACATCTGCGCCGGGCTTCAGCTTCAGCGTCAGCATAGGCGTCTCCCCGGCAGAGAGGGTCAGGCGGAATTTGTACTTTGTCAATCCGCACACCTGCACCAGCGCCTCCGGACGGAACACCGCCAAGGTGAAGCGCAGCGCGTCCTTCTTCTGGGTGATGTCGGACACTCCGGCCTTGGCGGCGGCGGCGCGCAGCAGCGCCACATCCAGCAGTGCCAGCACCGACTTCGGCGGCTCGCCGTACCGGTCAATCATCTCGTCCATAAGGTCGGAGGCGTCGTCGTTGGTACGGATGGCGGCGATGCGGCGGTAGAGATCCATCCGCTGCTCCGGGGAGGTCACATACCGTTCCGGGATATTGGCATTCAGGGTCAGGTCGGCGGCACATTCCGTCTCGATCTTCTTTTCCTCGCCCCGTTCCTCCAGAACCGCCTCCTCCAGCAACTTCAGATACAGGTCATAGCCCACGCTCATCAGGTAGCCGGACTGCTCCGGTCCCAGCAGATTGCCCGCGCCCCGGATCTCCAGATCCCGCATGGCGATCTTAAAGCCGGAGCCGAATTCCACGTACTCCCGGATGGCCGCCAGCCGCTTCGCGGCGGTCTCCTGCAAGATCTTCCCCTGCCGGTAGGTGAGGTAGGCGTAAGCCCGGCGGGTGCTGCGTCCGATCCGTCCCCGGATCTGGTGGAGCTGGGCAAGGCCCAGCCGGTCGGCATCCTCCATGATGAGGGTATTGACGTTGGGAATGTCGATGCCCGTCTCAATAATGGTGGTGCACACCAGCACATCCGCCTCGCCATCCACCATGGCCTGCATAACGGCGGACAGCTCCTGCTCGCCCATCTTGCCGTGGCCCACCACCACCCGGACCTCCGGCCCCAGCAGCTTCTGGATGCGGGAGGCGGTAAGGTCAATGGTCTCCACCCGGTTGTGTAGGTAGTAGATCTGACCGCCCCGGGCCAATTCCTTCCGCATGGCGTCCTCCAGGATCCCCCAGTCATGCTCCAGCACATAAGTCTGCACCGGCTGACGATCGGCTGGCGGCTCCTCAATGGTAGACATATCCCGCAGACCGGAGAGGGCCATGTTCAGCGTCCGGGGGATGGGGGTAGCAGACAGGGTCAGCACATCCACCTGACGGCTCATCTCCTTGAGCCGCTCCTTGTGGGTCACGCCGAAGCGCTGCTCCTCGTCGATGACCAGCAGCCCCAGATCCTTGAACTCCATATTTTTCTGCAAGAGCTTGTGGGTGCCGATCAGCAGGTCCAGACCGCCGGTGCGGGCAGCCTCCAAAATGCGTTTCTGCTCCTTGGCGGTGGTGAACCGGGAGAGTACCTCGATCTTCACCGGGAAATCCTTGAACCGTCCGCAGGCGGTGGCGTAGTGCTGCTGGGCCAGAACGGTGGTGGGCACCAAAATTGCCGCCTGCTTGCCGTCCAGGACGCATTTCATAATGGCCCGGAGCGCCACCTCCGTCTTGCCGTAGCCCACATCGCCGCAAAGGAGGCGATCCATGGGCCGGGACTGCTCCATATCCTTCTTGATGTCCGCGATGGCCTGTAACTGGTCGCCGGTCTCGGCGTAGGGGAAGGCCTCTTCAAACTCCGTCTGCCACGGGGAATCCGGGGAGAAGGCGAAGCCGGGGCGGCGCTGCCGCTCGGCGTACAGTTTGGTCAGGCCCGCCGCCAGGTCCTTGGCGGCTTTCCGGGCCTTGGTTTTCTGCTTGGCCCACTCCGTTCCGCCCAGCTTATTGAGCCGGGTCCGCTCCTGATCCTCACCGCCGCCGATGTATTTGCTCACCAGGTCCAACTGGGTCACAGGCACATACAGGCAGTCGCCCCCGGCGTAGTCGATCTTGATATAATCCTTCTCCACGCCGTCCACAGGCATCCGTTGGATGCCCGCGAAGCGGCCAATGCCGTGGTGGGTGTGGACCACCAGATCGCCGGGGGACAGATCCGTGTAGGATTGGAGTTTTTGGCGGTTGGAATCCTTTTTCAGCTTCAGCTTTTTCTGGGTGGGGGCCGTTAGCTGTCCCTCTGTCAGCACCGCCAGCTTCAGCGTCGGCCACTCACAGCCCGCGGACAGCGCTCCCACGGTGATCCGCAGCTCGCCGGGCTTCGGCATAGCGGTCCCCTTCAGATCCAGCACAGCAGGGATTCCCCGCTCCTCCAGGAGCCGCAGCAGGTTCTTCGCCCGGACCTCACCGCCGCAGAGCACCAGCACAGCACTGCCGGTGTTCCGGTAGTGCTCCAAGTCCGTGACAGCAGTCTCCAAGCTGCCGCCGTAAGAGCTGAGCTGCCGGGCGTTGATGGCCAGCAGCCCACGGGGCTTTAAAGGATGCCGGGAGGTGGGCAGCGCGTCCAGCATCACCACCGGAAAATCCGCCAACCGTGCGAACAGCGCCTCCCCGGAAAGGCAGACCTCCGCCGCGTCTCCTGCCATCAGGCCGGCCTCCATGAGAGCCTCCGTGTCCTGATGGAGCTGAAGCAGCACGGTTTTCACCCGCTGTTCAACGCGCCCTCCTTCGCAGAGAAACACCACGGCATCCGGCGGCAGATAGTCCGCGCCTCCGGCGGCGTCCGGGTAGATCAAGCCCAGATAGCGGTCCAGTCCATTGACCTCCGCGCCGTTCCGGAAGCGTTCCGCGTCTCCCCGGAGTGTCTGGGCAATTTTCTCTCCGTTTTCTTTCTTAACGTACTTGGCGGCCAGCTTTTCAATCTGCTCCGCCAGATGGGTAAGCCCGCCGGGGGTCAGTCCCGGCAGGACCTCCGCCGCCGGCAGCAGCAGCGCGGTGGACACGTTTTCCGTCCGCCGCTGGGTGCCGGGGTCGAACAGTCCCAGAGAGTCGATCTCATCGTCGAAAAACTCGCACCGCACCGGCTGCTCCATCAGGGGGGAGAACACGTCCAGAATACCGCCCCGCAGAGCGAACTGGCCCACGCCCTCCACCTGATCGCAGCGGCTATACCCCGCCTGTAACAAGCGGTCCGTCAGTTCCCTCAGGTCCGCCCGGCCGCCTGTCTCCAGCGTCATGGACAGCTCTGCCAACCGATGGGGCGGCATGGTCCGGGCCAAGAGGGCGTCCACCGTGGCAACCACTACCGGCGCATTGCCCGCCGCCATCTGGTGCAGCGCTGCCAAGCGGCTCCGCTCCCATTCACGGGAAGAAACAGCGTTGGGCCGGAACTGCCATTCTCTCGCCAGCAACGTCACCGGCGTCTCGCCGGTCAGGCTTTGCAGGTCCCCCGCCAGTTGGCGGGCCTCCCGCTCGTCGGCACAGAGAAACACCATGGGCCGTCCGGCTCCGGCGGCCACCGCCGCGCCGACGCAGGCCCGCTGTACCGGCTGGGTGCCGGTGAGGACAGCGGGGCATCCGCCGTTTTCCACCCGGCTGATGAGTTCCGCAACCTCCGGCAGAGTTTGTAAGGTTTTCAGAAATGCGTCCATCCGACACCTCCTGACAAAAGTCATGCTTTACGCGCAAATGGGCGCACTCCGGCCTTGGTGGCCGGGGTGTGCCGCTGTTTTCCTATGCTATTATATGCCCGTCAGGCCGGTCAGTTATAATCGTTCATGGCTTTCTGGCAGCCGTTTTCGATGATGTCCTCCGCGGCCTTAATGGCAGTTTCAAAGCTTTCCACCAGGATCTTCCGCTCCGCCTGAGAGGGAACGCCGATGACCCAGTCGATCATCTCGGCACCGCCCCCTGCCGGGGCACCGGTGCCGATTTTGATGCGGGGGAAATCCTGGGTGCCCAGGTGGGCGATGATGTTCTTGATGCCGTTATGGCCGCCGGCGGAGCCGGTGGGCCGCACCCGCAGCTTACCCACGGGGAGGGACACATCATCGTAGATCACCAGCACATGATCGGCGGGGATCTTATAGAACTGCACCGCCTCATGGACAGCCTCACCGGAAAGGTTCATATAAGTCTGCGGCTTCATCACCAGACACTTCTGCCCGCCGAAGCGAACGATGTTGTAGGCGGATTTGAATTTCACTTTATTAAGCTTCACGTTCAGCTGCTCCGCCAGCAGGTCCACCGTGAGAAAGCCCATGTTGTGGCGGGTATGCTCATACTTCTGGCCGGGGTTGCCCAGGCCCACGATAAGCCAGTCCACCGCCCCGCCGGATTTTTCAAAGATCATAGGGAATTCCTCCTTGTTTGCTTGTATCATATACCAAAG
>CEAF01055629.1_pt1 | contig 45443 bp, 29 predicted proteins | sample 557431 | NCBI WGS metagenome assembly CEAF01 (sample SAMEA3182068, study PRJEB8094) | gut metagenome | biome: human; feature: gut; material: Stool; isolation source: human stools | place: Canada | collected 2013-11-18 | reverse complement strand
GCTGCCGACCTGACACAGATGCAGGTAGTAGCTGACGTGGATGAAGCCGATATAGGCGATGTGGAAGAAGGACAGCGTGTAAGTTTCACGGTAGACGCTTATCCGAATGATGTGTTCGAAGGAAAAGTAACACAGATTCGCCTGGGAGCCACAAGCAGTTCAAGCAGTACCACTACCACCACTACGGTAGTTACATATGAAGTAGTCATTTCCGCCCACAATCCGGACTTGAAACTGAAACCGAGGCTGACGGCAAACATCACTATCTACACTCTGGATAAACAAGGAGTACTGAGCGTTCCGGCAAAAGCGCTGCGCTTTACGCCTGCCGTTCCACTGGTAGGATCGAATGCAGTGGTTAAAGATTGCGAAGGTGAACATAAAGTCTGGACTCGTGAAGGTGACACATTCACTGCACATCCGGTCAGCATAGGTATCTCTAACGGAATTGTCACCGAAATTACAGGCGGCATCGACGAAGGCACACAAATAGTATCCGATGCGGTGATTAGCACAGGTGCCGAAACCGCTGTAGCCGAAGGCCAGGGAGATGGCGAAAGAAGTCCTTTCATGCCGGGTCCTCCGGGAAACAATAAGAAAAAGAATAGTAAATAACCAGCGTAGCGCTGGAGCAAAGTTTCCTTTCGGTATGCAAGTAATTTTTCATTTATTCAACGAAACAATTCCGAAACAATGAGCAAAACAGTTATAGAATTACAAAATATTCGGCGCGACTTTCAGGTGGGCGATGAAACGGTCCATGCCCTGCGTGGCGTCTCCTTCTCCATCACCGAAGGGGAGTTCGTGACCATCATGGGTACATCCGGCTCCGGTAAGTCAACGCTGTTGAATACCCTGGGGTGCCTAGATACTCCCACCAGCGGCGAATATCTGCTGGATGGCATATCCGTACGCACCATGAGCAAACCTCAACGAGCCATCCTGCGGAACCGGAAGATCGGCTTTGTTTTTCAGAATTACAACCTGTTGGCAAAGACCACTGCCGTAGAGAATGTAGAGTTACCCTTGATGTACAATGCTTCCGTCTCAGCAGCCGAACGTAAGCAACGCGCCATCCAAGCCCTGCAAGCAGTGGGACTGGGTAATCGTCTGGAACATAAATCGAACCAGATGTCCGGCGGACAGATGCAGCGTGTAGCCATCGCCCGAGCCCTGGTGAACAACCCTGCGGTAATCCTTGCCGATGAAGCAACAGGTAATCTGGATACACGTACTTCTTTTGAGATATTGGTTCTCTTCCAGAAACTGCATGCCGAAGGACGTACGATTATATTTGTCACCCACAACCCCGAAATAGCTCAGTACAGTAGCCGGAATATCCGTCTACGCGACGGGCATGTGACGGAAGATACGGTGAACCCGAAAATCCTCTCAGCGGCAGAAGCTCTGGCAGCGCTGCCAAAGAGTGATGAAGACTAATAAATATAAATTATGAACGGAACAAACCTTTTCAAAATAGCCCTCCGCGCCCTTGCCAACAATAAGCTTCGCGCCTTCCTCACCATGCTGGGTATCATCATCGGTGTGGCATCCGTCATCACCATGCTCGCCATCGGGCAAGGCTCGAAGAAAAGTATTCAGGCACAGATCGCGGAAATGGGTTCGAATATGATTATGATTCATCCGGGCGGTGATATGCGTGGCGGTGTCCGTCAGGATGCCTCGTCCATGCAGACTCTGAAGCTGACTGATTATGAAGCCCTGCGGGATGAAACCAACTTCCTGGCAGCCGTCAGCCCCAATGTATCGTCCAGCGGACAGCTCATCGCAGGAAACAACAACTATCCTGCCTCTGTAAATGGTGTAGGTACCGAATATCTCGAAATCCGCCAGTTGAGCGTAGAGAGTGGCGAGATGTTTACCGAAGCGGACATTCAGAGTGCCGCCAAAGTCTGCATCATCGGTAAGACCATTGTGGACAATCTTTTCCCGGACGGACAGGACCCTATCGGACATATCATCCGTTTCAACCAGGTACCCCTGCGTGTAGTGGGTGTACTTAAAGCCAAAGGCTACAACTCCATGGGTATGGACCAGGACGAAATCGTACTGGCACCTTATACCACGGTAATGAAACGTATGCTTGCCGTCACATACCTACAAGGTGTCTTCGCCTCTGCCCTCTCCGAGGATATGACGGATTATGCAACGGATGAAATCACCACCATCCTGCGCCGCAACCATAAGCTGAAAGAGAGTGATGACGACGACTTCACCATTCGCAGCCAACAGGAACTCAGCACCATGCTGAACTCCACTACCGACCTGATGACAACACTCCTGGCATGTATCGCCGGTATCTCGCTGGTAGTAGGTGGTATCGGTATCATGAACATCATGTACGTCAGCGTGACGGAGCGTACCCGTGAAATCGGTCTGCGTATGTCTGTCGGTGCCCGTGGGGTGGATATTCTCTCGCAATTCCTAATCGAGGCCATCCTTATCAGTATCACAGGTGGTATCATCGGAGTTGTCATTGGCTGCGGAGCCTCATTCATCGTAAAGAACGTAGCCCACTGGCCTATCTACATCCAGGCATGGAGTGTATTCCTCTCCTTCGCCGTTTGTACGATCACCGGTGTGTTCTTCGGCTGGTATCCGGCTAAGAAGGCAGCGGATCTGGACCCGATAGAGGCAATAAGATACGAATAAAAGGGATTAGCGGTTAGTGATTAGTGGTTAGTTGGGAATTCCAATACGCTACACAGCAATTAATCACTAATCACTAAACGTTAATCACTAAAATTAATTATTTTTGTAACATGATTATGCAAGACTCCCAAACTCGCCGGATTGTAGAAGTTCTCATCCATATCATCGGATGGGGAATCGTTTTCGCTTTCCCATTTCTGCTGATGAATCGTAGCGGATTTACAGTAAGCTGGGTAGACTATTTACGTCATGGCAGTGCGGTTCCGGTATCATTCCTGATCGTGTTCTACCTAAACTACTGTTTCTTCATCCCCCGTTTCTTATTTGAGGGACACATCAAGCAATATGTATTACTGAATCTCCTGCTCATACTTTGCACAGCTGTCGGCGTACACTTTTGGCAAGATTTCATCTTCCATACGTATGTGAAACCCGAAGCTCACAAACGCCCCGGACCTCCCAGTTGGATCTTCATCCTGCGAGATGTCTTCTCAATGGTTCTCACCGTAGGACTGGCCGCTGCCATCCGTATGAGTGGCCGTTGGGTAAAAGTAGAAGCCGCACGCCGGGAAGCCGAGAAAAGCCGCACGGAAGCGGAACTGAAAAACCTGCGTAATCAACTGAACCCGCACTTCCTGCTCAACACCCTGAACAACATCTATGCTCTTATCGCTTTCGACAGCGATAAAGCACAAGCCGCCGTTCAGGAATTAAGTCGCCTGCTGCGTCACGTTCTCTACGACAATCAACAGAATTTTGTCTCTCTTGGCAAAGAGATGGATTTCATCCGCAACTACATTGAACTGATGCGCATTCGCCTCTCCGCAAACGTAACTGTAGAGACACAAATAGATGTTCGTGCCGATAGTCGTACGGAAATAGCCCCGCTCATTTTCATCTCCCTCATAGAGAATGCCTTCAAACATGGCATCTCTCCCACCGAGCCCAGTTTTATCCACATCCATTTCAGTGAAAGCCCCGGTCGGGTATGCTGCGAAATAACCAACAGCTACCATCCCAAAAGCCAGACTGATAAAAGTGGAAGTGGCATAGGACTGGAGCAAGTGCGGAAACGCCTGGAATTAACTTATCCCGGCCAATATGAATGGACCCAAGGAGTAAGCGACGATGGGAAAGAATATAAATCAATCTTATCACTCTTTAACATTCAACATTATGAATCTAACTTGTGCCATAGTAGATGACGAACCTTTAGCTTTAGATTTACTGGAAAGCTACGTCAACAAAACTCCGTTCCTGACATTGAAGGGAAAGTATTCCAGTGCCGTACAGGCTATGAAGGAACTGCCGGATAAGCAAGTGGATTTGCTTTTCCTTGATATACAGATGCCCGAACTTAACGGTTTGGAATTTTCCAAAATGGTAGATACACATACCCGCATTGTCTTTAGTACCGCTTTTGAACAATACGCCATTGATGGTTATAAAGTAAATGCTTTGGATTATCTGCTAAAACCTATTTCTTACGTGGATTTTTTGCAGGCAGCTAATAAAGCCGTACAATGGTTTGAACTCTTACAACAGCCTAAAGAAGAAATAGAAAGTATATTTGTAAAAAGTGACTATAAGCTGGTACAAATAGAACTTAAAAAGATACTTTATGTAGAAGGTTTGAAGGATTATGTTAAAATTTATACAGAAGATACCGCCCGGCCTATTTTATCGCTTATGAGTATGAAATCAATGGAGGAATTATTACCAACATCCCGTTTCATGCGGGTTCACAGATCTTATATTGTACAGAAAGAAAAAATAAGAGTTATTGATCGGGGACGGATTGTGTTTGATAAAACGTATATCCCTGTCAGCGATAGTTATAAACAGGTATTTCAAACTTTCCTGGATAAAAGGAGCTAGGAAATAACATTCATTTGTCGATAAAATATCCGAATCTGTCGACAAAACATAATTTCCTATTGCATATTAAAAAATGTTTTTTTACCTTTGCATCGAACAGATAAAGGAAGTTGTGAAACTTCCCCCAATAGAATAGTTTAGTTAAGTCTAGTTTAGTTTTTGTGTGAAGCACTTCCTCCGTAAGCGAACGATAGGAAGTGCTTTTTGTTTTATTGATTTTCAAAAAATTAAAATCTATATTCAACACACAAGAACTTTATGCAGTATAGTTATAAATTGAGCATACTTCGCTAACACAACCTATTTTAGAATACTTGCTATTCCTTGGTCATTATTACGTCTGTGGGCACTGAGAAGCCACGAGGAATCCATTCTTCTGGAGCAGGAACCATATCTTCCGCATAATCTCCTTCCAATGCATACCACAGACCTTTCTTCTCATCTAACTTCCAGTGGAGCTTGTTAGAGGCCGTCAAATCCATTGTCCCACCAAGTATTCCTTCACCATTCAAGTGCAATTTACGCTGGTCATAAAAAGTGAAACCTAAATAATTAGGGGTTGTACTATAAGCCTCAATATAAATATTACACAATGGTGCAAATGTATAAATATCCCATGTTGTTGGTAATGTTTTAATATAGTTTTCTTTGACTATTCCCTTTACGCTGAGATAATAACCTCCAAAAATACCAGTACGCTTATCTTTTCCATGGCTTTTTACCACACCTTTTTGCAGTTTAATTTTAAAGATAGTATCATTTTTCTGATATATCCATGTTCCTACGAAAGCATCATAATTTGCTTGAGAAAACACGCCCATACAAGTGAACACAAGAACGAAAAGTATGTAAATCCGTTTCATATCTTTCCTGCTCATAGTATTAGAAAATTTATGTTGCCAGCTTCCCGGATACAACGGATAAAAATAAAAAGTGTGGGAACTTATTAATATCAATAACACTTTCTGAAAAATTATTTTTTGATACGCACCAAAAATACAAAAAAGTAAGAAGCTACCAACAAAATAAATAAAGAAGTAATCAATAAGCACTATGAAAGATGCTACCAGAGCCAAAAATAAATGCTCTTTTCTATACTGTTCACTAAAAATGATTGATGCCAATCATGAAGTATATAAATATCTAATATCCAAATGATTTGCACTTTTTTTAATACACCTGGAGACTTTTATTTATAACAAGTAAAAAAGAAATAGAGACATTTCTTTCAAAATTAGCTTCCTTTGCAGTTACAAGGTTTTTGGATAGAAAACCTAAGATATATTTGTAGTATATATAGTATATCTCAGTTTTGGTCATAAAAGGTTGAAACTGTTTGTTTGTTTTGCAGAGATGCACCCTTTCTAAGCGTAGTCAGGGTGCATTTCATTTTTTTATGAGCGTAAAACCCATACTATTTGATTCCCAAGAACTGGAAAGGTTTTGTAACGACAAACTCTTTGGCAGTATTTCCCGCATACGTTTTACCAGAAAGAAGATTCAACTTCTTGACAGGCGCTTTCTCTGAGAAATCCACATCCTTGAAGTCAATCCAAAATACATTGGGATATAAAGTAGACTCAAAGTAATAAACTTTATCCTTCTGATCGGAAACTGTCCTCCATCGGGTTGAAGAAATATTCGGCTGATCAGGAGTGCTGATACCGAACGGAACGGAAGTATTGCGTATCACGCTGAATACACTGGCCAAGGCTGTACGGGTATCTTCTGTTTTAGGAATAGCATTTATATAGAAAGAAGCTCTCACAAAACGGTCGGCAGCACGATTGGTACCCGGCAAAAAAGTGGTTCCTCCGATATTCTTCCAGTAATCATCAAGCGCCAGCTGTTGATCAAACACAGGTGAGTTTGTCATTACCTGATATGCTTTGCTATGATGAATATCCAACTTTCCGTCCACATACTCAAAAATAGCATTATCACCCGTAGCGTCCGAAATGGAAAGATGAAGGGTAGCCATACGCGTACCGTCGGGCATCATATCCGACACCACATCGAAAGTATTCTTTTCTACCTCGGCAACAGCCTCATCCACCGTTGCAAAATTATCAAGCATATATTGTACCCAGGCGGCTATGGACAAAGCCGGTCTCTCACCGTTCCATTGAGGATAGGATGATTCTGCCAGCCACAACAGATTGGCAACGAGTCCTTTTTCATTCATACCGTCAGTGCTACAGATGTCATAAGCCGAAGTTATCACACTGCCGTATTTAGATTTCCAACGCATCGGGTCCTTCCCTACCTCTCCGTTGCGCTCCATACCTCGCGGGAAAATCCAGATATTACTACGGGTATCTTCTTTCCAATCCATAGTACGACCGGTTATTATCATATTATTATCACCCTGATAGACTACACGGGTACAAGCATTCAAATGATTTACAGATACTCCAAAGAGTGTAATCATGAATACCATACTATAAAGAACATTCACTTTTCGCATAATTGATTCATGTTAAGTTGTTAGTTAATTTGCAGTATAAACAAACAATCACATTGCAAAGTTCTTAAAATGAATAGATACATATTCCAATTTCTCAGACATGAGATCAAAGGAAATTGAAAGGATTAGAAAGCAAAACATCATAATAATAGCAAAACAGTTAATATGCACTCATCATGGTAGCATTTCAATATGTTTAGTGACATACTATATTTCACACATTTACATTCCAGCATATTCTATGAATAAAATGATTATAACAATACGCTATTTCAGTATATATTTGCAGTTTTAACTGCTTTTTATGCAGAAAAGGGTTACTACTTATGATTGATATGGTTACTAGATATGGGCAAAAAGGTTACTACATACCAACAAAAGGGTTACTACATATCAGAATTTGCCTTATTGATATTATATTTCCCACTTATTAGTGCGTTTATTTCATCCAGAATAAATGTAAGTATTTTGATACCGCATTAACTATCTGACGTTTATTCATTTTCGTTTGCACGCTTCCAATCCTATTGACCTCCGGACATAAATAGTACATTCTCAGTCAACTAAAAATACAAATTGTCAAAATGATAATACTAAATACAAAATTACCTCAATTATCTATTAATCAAACAAATAAGCATAATTCACACAAATTTATGTCAGAATCACATATCCCCAATTAATCAAATATTCATACGCGCATGTATAATTAGTAAATTCGCACTATAAAATAATAAATAAAAAACAAGCAAATGAAAATTAGGCTAACGCAACTGACAAATTCTCTAAATATCCCACATATGAAATATTCCAGATTACTCACAGCAATCATGATGCTTACAGGAGTGCTGACCGCATGCTCGGATCAAGAAAACGAACAGGACGGTGCGAACGAACGAACAGCACTGAGTATTAACGCCGGTATCGGCGTTATCCCTGCCGGCACATCCTCTGCAACCACCCGTGCCACAGATGCTTCCTGGCAAGCGAATGATGCCATCGGTATAGTGATGCTGGATGCCGGAACCAACACTGTGACCGAAGGAAAGACCAATTACCGTTATATTACCATAACCGGAAACGGCAGTTTTACCCCGGACGGAAAGGAGCATACCGCCTATTATCCCACTGCAGGCGCCCAGGTGGACGTACTGGCTTATTACCCCTACACCATAACCATATCGGCAGGTAGTTTGAATATTCCTGTGGACGTAAGCGATCAGAGTAATCTGGCAGCTATCGACCTGATGACAGCCGAGAAAGTAACCGGACGCTCGTCGAAGGCGCCGGACGTGTCACTCATGTTCACACACCGCCTATGCAAACTCGTGCTGAAAGTGGTAAAAGACGAAACAACTTCCGACGTGACGCTGACAGGTGCCACAGCCATACTGGCAGGTACAGCCACCACCGGAAACTGGAACCTGATAACAGAAAAACTCAGCATGGAAAGAGAAGCAAGAGACCTGACACTCCCCCTCTCTGCTGATGGAACCATTGCTACCGCCATCGTGATGCCCACCCAAGCCGGAGACGGAAAAAGCATCACCGTGACCACCGCCGACGGCAAGAGTTACACCGCCACAATTGCCGCCAACCTCGCTCTGGCCGCCGGAACAGTGAACACATACACCATGACACTGCACCGCAACCAGGCCAGCATCACTGCCGGCATCACACCGTGGACAGACGGTACCACCGTGCCACTGGAAAGCCTGCACATAGAAGTACCCGCTGACGCCACCGCCAACGGACTGACCACCTTCGAAATGTGGCGCAACCAGGCACAGAAGACGGATACACGCATCTATACTTTCAGCAACAACGGAAACAGCGGAACCGGCACCTGGACTGCCACTCCAAAGCCTTTCTACATTGAAGAGATCGCCACAACCGACCATTTCTACGCCCTTCACACGCCCGCTGATGACCGGAAAGATGGTCTGACCGGGCTGAAAGACCTCCTTGCCACCGGCCCCGCATCACTACAGCCTTCCGCTACGGGAAGTATCGCCAATAGCCTCTCCCTCAATTTCAAGCACCTGATGGCGCAGCTCACCGTAACACTGGCACCCGGCAAGGACTTCCCCACCAGCGTATCAACGGAAGGAGCCACCGTTATCTTGCCCGAAATGATCTCAGGATACACCTTGGACGGCATTACCCTGACGGCAGACGATACAAAGAAGACCGGATACAAAAACATAACCATAACTTCGGGACGGACAGCCATCCTCACCGTAGTTCCGCAAACGTTGTCCCAAGGAACTGAAATCAGCGTAAAACTAACCGGTGGAAACACCTATAAGACAACATTGGGCAAGGCCGTAGCATTAAGTGCAGGTAGCAAAACCAGCATCAACCTCACTATCAGCCCGACGCAAACGGCAATCAGCGTTTCAGTGAATCCATGGACAGACACCGATGCCGTCGCCCAAAACATCACCATCGAAGGAATAGAGACAGGAAGCGCCACGGGAAGCTATGAGTCCGCAGACAAAGACTTACTGGTACTGACCGGCACCAACGAGACTATCCCCACCGAAAAGCATACCGCCAGTTACATATATAATAAGGTGAACAACCAATGGAACTCCAACGCCCCTCTCTATTGGGACAGCTTCAGCCAATTCGCCGCTGCAAAGGCAAAAGGCGGCAGTGCAGACGCAGCAAGCGACAATACAGGCAATGCAGACAGCAACACGCCCTGCACCTTCCGCTTTGACGCCCTCATCACTCCCGCCGTCACACCCACGGAAGCACGGATAGCCTGTGGTGCAGTGAAAGATTACCTGCAAGGATCGCTCACCGCCACCACTTTCGGTACACCACTCAGTTTCCGGCTAAGCCATCTCATGGCGCAAATCAGCGTGACACTGAAACCGGGCATCGGATATACGGCGGAAGACCTGAGCCAAAACGTCACCGTACACTTGTACGGGTTGCATACCCTGACCAACGAAGGCGTGGAAACTGACGGCACCCTGATCCTAAGCAAAGAGGCCGCATCTTCTCCATTAAAGATGAACAAGGCGGCAGAGGCAAACGCTGAAGGAAACTTCACGTACACTGCCCTTGTGGCTCCGCAGACTATCGTCCAGGGAAATCTCGTCGCACGCATCACCCTCACTGCACAGGAGGCGGACAGAACGACACCCGTCAGCCTGAGCTACGACTACCGTGCGGGAAGCAACGGGTTCGTCTACCGTGCCGGACAGAACAATAAACTGGTGCTCACTGTCAGCAAGGCGGGCGTGAGTGCAGTGTTCACGCTGACGGACTGGGATGATTCGCAAGAGGCCACCGAGGGGGATGTAACGGTAGATTAGAGCCGCACCACCCTTTAGATTAAGAACAACTTAAATAGTAAGAAATATAATAATAAATAAGTTTTGTATATAGCCTCAAAGGCTTTAGAGCTATTGCGTAGGGCTTTCGGGCTGACAAGCTATATGCAGGACGTGAATAATAAATTAACAAAAACAGTATGAACAAGCTAAGTTTTAAAATCAGCACCTTGCTGGCAGTTGCAGTTCTTTTTGCCGCGTGCAGCAATGACGAGACATTAACGCCCGAAACTGACGGACAAGTAGACATCAGCACTCGCGTGAATGCGGGTAACGAGGCTACGGCCGAAGGCACCTACGCACCAACAGACGGCACCCAACTCTTCCTTTATTACAAGGAGATGGGCAATGCCGACGACAACGGCACCTTCACCTACACGAACAACAAATGGGAAAATACCCGGAAACTCTACTGGGATGACCTGACGTCCGTAACCGTAGGAGACGTGCAAGCCTACCCCTTCTTCGCCGCATCACCACAAACGCCCACCACATCGCCGGCCGTATCCGTCAACCAAAACACCGGCAACGCCTACACCACCAGCGACCAACTCATCGCCTACATCACCGTTCCGAAGCGGCAAACCGTACTCAACCTCAAGTTCCGCCATGTATTGTCACAACTGAAGGTAGTCATCGAGTCGCCTACGGGAAACAACCAGGTGGATCTCAACGGAACCACCCTCAGCATAAACGGCACCCGGACGACATACTCGCTGGCATACACCGGCACCGCACAGGATAAGGACGGCAACGATATCACCGTACCCAGTGAAGCTGTGCCCGCCATCGCCACCGCAGGCACCGACGCACAGGCTGTGGCAGTAACTCCAAAGATCGTAGCCCGCAGTACAGGAAACGCCACGGAAGCCGCACAGGCCACCTTCGAGGGAATCCTCCCACCGCAAACATGCAGTCCCGTGCTTGCCTTCACCATCGAAGGAAAGACATACACCTACAAAGCCGTTGAAACCACACTGGTAGCTGGAAAAACCACCGCCTACAAGCTCAGCGTAACCAAGAGTGGCGTAGAACTCAGCAGCATCACCCTGGAAGACTGGGATACCACCGCCCCCGCCACTAAAGCCGACATCAAAGCCGACCTCACCGGAACAGCCTCCGCAGGCGGTAGTGGTACGGAAGCCATCAAGGGAACTGCCATGAGCATCTGGAAAAAAGGAGTCGGCAACACAGGAAGCACAACGAATAACGCACAGGCTGACAAGGCCGCGGCACACGCCTACACCTTCGCCGGCAGTGTATGGAGCAGCACGAACCCCATTTACGTAGACGACACAAATCTGACTAACGACCGTTTTTATGCTACCATCGAGAATGCCACCGACAGCAAGACCCGGGTGGTAGATCTGATAGGCGCCGGCCCCGCCACCATGGGACAAGGCATCCTGAACTTTGGCTTTCGCCATTTGATGGCACAGCTGGCCGTGAACGTAGTAGCCGGAACGGACTTCCCCGCAGGCATCTCCCTGACCGACGCCACCGTGAAGACCCCCGCCATGCTGACCGCCTACACTCTGGGCTACAACACCGCTGACAACAGCCTCCTGCAAGTGAATCCCACCGTCGGCAGCACCAGCACCACCTACACAGATCTCGCCACCGGAGTTTCCGCCACTGACAACACCGGTACCGCCATCATCACGGGCGAGACCACCTACCTCATAGTGCCGCAGACGCTTGCCCAAGGCGCATCGTTCACCGTCAGCGTGGGCGACAAGACTTACACCGGTACACTCAACGCAGCTCTCACTCTGCAAGCAGGCAAGAAGAACGTCCTGACACTGACCCTGAACCCCACCGCCATGACCGTGGGCAGCATCACACTTGCGGAATGGGGAGCAGGAAGCAAGGGTAGCGGCAGCAGCGAAGTGGACGGAATCACCATCACCACCACCACCCTGACGAACATCGACCAAGCCGGCACGCTCTACCTGGCAGCCACGGCAGAAAGTACCTCCGGCGTAGCCGCCAACGGCACAGGAACTTATCCCGTGAAATACGAGAAGAGCCAAGCCTCCATCGACGATGCAACCGATAGCGGATACTCCCCCATCATTTGGGACAATCTGGCAAAAGGAAACTACACCTATGCCGCCCTCTTCGTCCCCAAGGAATACCGGCACGAAGCCGTGGCAGGCAACAACCACGAGTTTGACTACCTCATCGCCACTTCCGACGTCACCGCATGGGGCACACAGCCCGGTTTCAGCACCGAAGGCCACAAACTAACACACGCCATGGCACAGCTGGACGTGAAGTTAATATCGGGTACAGACGGATTCACAAACGCTGAACTGAACGCCGCCGCTGTAAAGACAGACAGTAAAAAGAAAGTATCTGTCGGCAGCACCACCGCTACACTGAACATCAGCGACCTCACCACTGCCAAGAACGTAGCCCTGAAGAAGACCGTGGATGCAGCCGATGCTAGCGGTACCAACGCCACCTTCAGCGCCCTTATTGCTCCGCAGCAACTGAAGCAGATAGTCATCACCATCAACGGGAACAACTACACGCTGAATAAAGAACTGACGATGACAGCCAACCAGAAGTTCAGCCTCGAAGTCACCGTAAGCCGCACGCCGCTGGGCTTCTCGGCAGCTGTGACCAACTGGACCGAAGCCTCGATGACGGAAGGCGGAGTGGTAGTAGATCCCTAAACAAAACAAAGAAAGATATGAAGAAGAAAAATAATCTATTCCTGACCGGTTGCCTGGCACTATGCACCCTGACAGCCTGTACCGACAGCATCGACGACGCATCGGACACGCGTGACCCGGCAGATGCCGTCACCCTCAGCGTGAACACCGATGGCGCCAACCCGCAGACGCGCGTCACCACCGGTAGCACCGAAGCATATATCCCCGATCAGAACGTAGACCTACATCTTTACAGCAACTCCGTGGGCAGCTCCATAACGGCCGTATACAACAACACCGCCGGTGACCAAACCGCCAACGCCACCTGGGAGGCCAAGGCCGGCACGTCTCCTCTCTACTGGGACGATGCCATCGGCACCGACGGCAACAAATTCTACAGCTTCTACGCCGTGGTGAATGCTCACGCATCCTCCGGAAAAGGCAGTAACGACAATGTCGTCTACACCATACCCACCAACCAAGCTGACTCAGCCACCGGCTCCGAGATTTTTTCTCCCTATGAGCGGGCTGACCTGTTGACGGCTTATACTTATACCACCCGGCGGCGTCAGGACCTCCAGTTCACCCTGAAGCACCTCATGGCACAGCTCACCGTCACACTGACCACGCTCGAAGGAAACGACGGATTCAGCCCCACACAACTGGCGGGAGCCACAGCCGAAGCTTCGCTGATAGCGCCCTACACGCTGGTGTATACTGACGTGGCCAACACTACGAATGCTGATAAAGCTAAAGAAACGCCCGCCACCGCCACTGCAAGCGGCACCACCAGCACCGCTTTCACCATGCAGCGCACCCTGCACTACAAGTCGGGCACTGAAGAGACGGCCGGAAACGTGGCGAGTGTCACCTTCCGTCTCATCGCCCCGCCTCAGACAATAAGCAGCACCGATGGCGGCATTGTGCTCACCATCGACGGAAAGACCTACACCTTCAAGCCCGACAAACCCGAAAATAACATCCAGCTGACAGCAGGCCGGAACACCATCCAGCCCATCGTAGCCCGGAAGTCTGCACTGATTCCCGGTACCATCCAGCTGAAAGACTGGGACACCTCGACCAACGCCAGTCAGAGTGTGACGGCGGACGGAGTGGTAACACCCCAGGATATTGATCTCTCGGGCATCACGGAAACGGGAACACTGTATCTGCAGGCTACAACCTCGACGAGGAGCGTCACTGACGGCACCATCGGTACATACCCCATTCAATACCAGACATCTTCCACAGGAGGTACGGCCAGCATCAATACCACCGATGCCGCCTACGCCCCCATCCTATGGGACAACCTGAACAAGTGGGATAACGATGCATCCACCGGTACCCTGCAAAAGTATTATTTTCATGCCGTCTTTATCCCCACCAACTACCGCCACGCCACTAACACCGGTGCGGATAGAAACAAGGAAAACCACGAGAAGGACTATCTTGAAGGCCGGAACGCAGCAACCGAATGGGGCGAATCACCTAAATTCACCGAAAACAGCTCCGGCAGCGGCGATGACCGACGCTTGGAACATCAGACCGTCCGGTTCATCATGAATCTGAAAAGCGATGGTACCTACGATGCCGCCACTCTGAACTCCGCCTCAATCAAGCTGAAACGCAACAAGAAAATGACCATCTCAGGCTCTGGCAACAATGCATGGAGCAACATCAGCGATGGCTGGCCCAGTATCACCACCGCCACGCTTACATCCGGTGAGTCCGCCGACGTCACCCTGGTGAAGATCGAGGATGCCACCGACAGCGGTTCCGGCGCCACAGAAGCCAAACCCGCCCGATTCGTTGCCATTATCGCCCCACAAACTTTAGGGGCAAACAGTGCAAGTGGCGCCACTATCGGTACTGACTATCTGACCCTAACCTTAGGTAGCGGTACGGCAACAGAGAAAACCTACACTCTGAAAGCAGCCGACAAGGATGGGCTAACGCTGAAGTACGGCAGCCAGTACACCCTCACCGCCACCCTGACAAAATTCGAACTCAATCCGGGTACCATTGCGGTGGAAGCATGGAAAGAAGAATCGGGTGAAGGCAACTTCGAGTGGCAATAGTAACTCCGATTCTTCCGACGCACGGGAGAGCGATAACGAGACGAAGAACCAAAAGACATAAAGAACAAGAAACAATGAAAAAACAAAAGAAAATAAAGACATGCAGGTACAGCGATGAATTCTGGAAAAACGTCTGGTACACCATACGCTACGGCGATTCACTGGGTGACCGGATCATCATTCCACTGCTCTCACTGTGCATTCTCCTCTGCATCTCTTTCCTCATCTTCCTGCTGACGAGCTGCACAGCCGACCCTCTGTCTGTTACCGCCCCCGAAGGCACCGGCACCGAAGGCCTGCGCACTCCCCTCACCATCGGCCTCCTCACCATCGAGGGCAACGATGGCTACGACGGCTCAGTACCCGCTACCACACGCATGGCGACTGACCCCGCAGGCAAAGACAACGCTTGGGAGGCGGGAGATTGCATCGCCGTCAGTGCCCCCAAGCTGGGAAACAACGACATGGGAAGCAAGACACTCACCGCCACCTATGTATATACCGGCATAGCAGACAACCTCTGGCGGCAGATAAACCCGAATGACAACAGCGACCCATACCGAGCTCAAGCTGAAGCTACCGACATCTATCCCCTCTACATCGACGACATCGACCGCAACAGTGGGAAAACGATTTCCGTAGAAACCTACGGCGGCAGCCTCCATTGGGAAGGCAGCATCACATACACGAATCAAACCACCCGGAAGAACTACTGTCTACAGAACTACCTATCCTGCGACAATGCCCGGATAGCCGAAGTCGACAATGAAATCCCCGGCATCAAGCGCGGACAACTGTACGCCGAACTCCTTCATCGGCGCGTCAGCATCGTGGTGCGGGTAATAGACCAGACAATGCCCAACGTGCTACCCACCACCGGTGAAGCCACTCTCGACGGCACCGACGCCAACGATATCGATGCTGTGAAGCTGACACTGACCGGTGGCCCCAACGAGAACAGCAAAAACAACCAAATCGTCTGCTGGCGTACCGGTAAGGCTACGGAAACGATAAACGGTCGGCAACAATCCGTCACCACCTTCCGTGCCTATATGTACTTAACGGACGTGCCGGGCATTACGACCACTACCGACGTCAGCACAGGAAAACAGAGCGGCACCGTCCCCGACGGCTCTACCTTGGGTACCCTCACCTTCACCCCCAACACCGGAAGCACGCCGCAGACGCTGGCTATAAAATATTCTATCACCAAGAATGCCGGCGTCCCCCCCACCATCACCACCGGCACGCGCATCACAGTGATGGCACCCTTCAATGTTTCCCAAAACCTGGACGCCACGGCAACGCTCAACACCTGGGAAGAAATAGACGCGGGAGATACGGGAACGGAGACAATAGAGCTGAAACCTGCCACAAATCCGGACGGTACAGAAAAGGAAGGTAGTAACGCCCAACCTATCTATGAACTCTCTTCAGCCCAAGACCTGCTACTCTTTGCACAGATCGTAAACGGGACGGACAACCCCACAGGCGACAGCGTGACCGGAAACCTAAAGCTATGGTGGAAGCGGCAACCTGTGCCAAGTACCCCAAAACAGTAACAAAAGCCCAAAAACAATAGAACGATTATGAAAAAGAAAACAACATACCTTGCCACCCTCATCCTGTTCGCCCTCGGACTGATGTCAGCCTGCACCCCCGGCGAACTGGACGGCGACGACAACAGTAACCCCGACGCCACACCGGTGCCACTGGCCGCAACCGTCAGCCTGCCCGCAACGGGCACGGTAACCCGGGCCAACGCCACCACTGGCAGCATCAAGTTCGATGTCAGCGGCAGCAGCTTCACCCTGAGGCGCTACGACCAGGCACCCGACGGTACCACCACCCTGACCGCCTCCGCCGACTACGAAATAGCAGACCGCAACGACAACACCTCCGGCAGCGGCACCAGCTCGCAATACTTCAAGCTGAAGACGTCCACGGGCACCTCCGCCAACACCCATATCCCCGTCATCCCCACTGAACAAGCCGACCTACGCATCGAGGAAACCGCCGCACCGGTACTGATGAACGTCCCCGCAGACATCAGCGGTACAAGCGGCACTGCTGACGATGCCACGACCAATGTCTACGTCCCCTTCCGCACCCGGATGAAATACGGTGCCGAAGTACCCGCAAATCCTGACGTCAGCATCCCCTCCGCCACGGACAAAGAACGGACCGGCATCACTCTCTCCGCAGACAAAAAGGCAGGCATCGCCACCATCAACCCCGCCTACACCACAGCTGCCCTGCGCCTGGTGCTGAAACTCTACAACGCCGGACAAGGAACCGTGGTGAACTACGCATCCTGCCCCCTGACTATGACAGGCGACAGCCCCACCACTCAATACGCACCTACCGTAACGCACGGCACCCAAGCCACCCTCGGCACGGACCCCGGCAGTATCATCTACACCGACGCCACGGCCGCCTGCCAATACACAGCCGTCAGCCAGCAGATCGTCATCTTCGGTGAACTGACACCCGGCACGAACACCAGTGAAAGCTCCACAGGCACCAACCGGCTCACTCCGGGCAGCACATGCGTGGCAGTACTTACCACCTCCACAGGTGAACTGCTTTCCGTCACCTGGCCTACAAGCGCTACCATCAACACCGTGCCACAGCCCGGGAAGATGTTGACGCTCACCGTACACGTGAAGGGAGACATGGCCTACATCGACCCCAACGGCATCACAATCTCCGGATTTGAGGACGGGAACGGAGAAGGAGGAGAGACGGCAGGCGGAAGCCCGGGCATCGCCAGTGGTCTGACGGAGCTAAATCCGGACATATTCTGCATTGCAAACCCAATGTGGGTGGTGACCGGAGGAGGCACAGAGGCCACTTCCAGCAGCAACACCGACAGCAAAGACGTGACAGTCTTAAAGAATGTGCGCACGGCGCTGAACAAGATATACACTCCGGATAACGACAGCTACACCGGCCCCAACTACATCGACCTAATGCTGACAGACGTGACCACACTGCCAACATACAACAACGATGGCGCTTTCCAAAGCTACAAGCAGTTACGCAACATAGAGTTGCCTACGGTGACCGACATCGAGGAATACGCCTTCTACAAATGCGAATCCCTCACCACAGCAAGTATGCCATCAGCAAAGACCATCAGGAAAAACACCTTTATTGGCTGCCAAGCTTTAACAAACCTCGACATCTCCGGCGTTACCCAAATATGGAACTTAGGAACTTCAGAACAAAACTACCTGCTCAGTGCCTTTGGCAGCGGCGCCTACCCCAACTGTGACCTCGTGCTAAATTCCGCCCTGGAACAATACTGCTATGCCGCCGATGGCACCTCGCAGAACGGTCCACTCGTAAAACTCAAGATAGAGGGCCATGATAGTAGTGGCGCCCCTTACAGCTACACCATCACCTTCCGGAGCATCACCTTCAAATGACGGCAACAGAGATGAAGACAGCAGCACGTTCGCTTTATCCGCATCGTCCGCGTATCCATTGAACTCATAACCCAATAAACAGCATAGCAATGAAAAAGAAATTCATACCCACCACATTCACCCTCGCACTGGCAACCCTGAGCCTCGCCCTCATACTGCCTACCGCCTGTACCCGGGATGAACTCATAACACCCGTCCATCCCGACACCCCCGCACCCTCCAACGGCGGCACCCCCGATGCCCCCGCACTCCTCATCTCCCTCGGCCAAAAGCCCGGATACGCAGGAGAAAACGTCGAATCGGGAGAGTCCGTCCCCGCCACCCGCACCAGCACCACCACCGGATGCTGGCAGGCAGGCGATCAAGTCACCGTCAACCTCACCTACTACAGCATCTCCGCCCAGGAAGCTCAATCCGATATTCCCTCCACAGCCGACGACGAGGCCCGAACCGCCGCCATCGAAGCACGCCTCATCCTGGCCCAGCTCTCCACCGGCGACACCTCCGGAAGTACCTCACAACAAACCCTGACCTGCACCGCTGAAGCCACCGGAGCCACTCCGACCACCCCCTCACAGTGGACCGCCACGCCCTCGCTCGTCATCGTCCCCACCGGCACACGCTCCATACGCGCCCAGTACAGCTACCGAGGTATCCCCAATCCGTTGACCGGCACTTCCGAAGAAATCAGCGCCACCACCGGCACTATCCCCTTCGACCTGAAACTGACGGCCGACGATCTCGCGCAGAAAAACTACATCGTCCACCTCCCCGCCCCCCAATGGAAGCGACAGACGGCACTCGTAGAAGTCACTGGTATCCCTCAGGGAACTTACCTAACGCTACGAACCACCGGATGGGGAAAGGGATATAACAATCAGACCAACCAATATGACATAGAAATCGACGTCATCGCCGACTATTCCTCCCGGCCCGCCACCGCCACGGACGGCACCGCTCTCTTCCACCTGCCCCTACTGAAGCAGAAGCCCACCGGAGCCACGGACAACGTGAAAGATCTGGAAGCCATAGTGGGAGAGACACCTTTCTATATATACTACAGCCTGCCACTGGACAACAACCTCGTTGCCCAAGCCAAGCTAACCAAAGCACAGGACAAGTTCACACTCGACTACTCCCTCACCTCCGGCGGTAACGAAGTGGACTTGCAGGGAATGGTGACAGCCGACGGTCTGCTGGACGACGCCATCCATGGAACAGGAAAGCTGACCAACGTTAATCCCCGTTGGACGGTGACAAGAGGCGGAACGGATAACTTCAGTGGCACCACGAAAGACGCCACTGTGCTGACGAACGTGCGCACAGCGTTGAACGTGATTTACACCCCGAGCAACAGCAACTACAACGGCGTCAACGGCCACATCGACCTGACACTGCAGGACGTGACCACACTGCCGAAGCAAAACACCGGCACCGGTGCTCTTGAGAAATACCACCAGCTACGTAGCGTGGAATTATCTGCGGCAACAAGCATCGGCGAGAAAGCCTTCTACTACTGCGAAGCCCTCACCACAGCAAGTATGCCGAAGGCGACAAGCATCGAAAACTTTGCTTTCGCCGGCTGCAAAGCTCTCACCACAGTAAGCATGCCACAAATAACAAGCATCGGGAGATACGCTTTCAATAGCTGCGATGCCCTCAAGACAGCAAGCATGCTATTGACAGAAACCCTCGGAGAATGCGCCTTTCAAAACTGCAAAATCCTCACCACAGCAAACATGCCAATAGCAAACAGCATCGGGAACAACGCCTTCAGTGGCTGCTCTACCCTCGCCACAGTAAACATGCCAATGGCAAACAGCATCGGGAACAACGCCTTTTTCGGCTGCAAAGCCCTCACCATAGCGAGTATGCCGCAAGCGACAAGCATCGGGCACAGCGTCTTCAATGGCTGCGACGCCCTCATCACAGCAAGTATGCCGAAGGCGACAAGCATCGGAGATCTAGCTTTTTCCAATTGCAAAGCTCTCACCACAATAAACATGCCGCAAGTGACAAGCATAGGGAGCAGCGGCTTCTCCGCCTGCTACGCCCTCACCACAGTAAGCATGCCGAAGGCGACAAGCATCGGGGACTATACCTTCTTCAACTGCGCCGCCCTCACCACAGTAAACATGCCAATGGCAACAAGTATCGGGAGTGGCGCCTTCTCCGCCTGCTACGCTCTCACCAAAGTAAGCATGCCGAAGGTGACAAGCATAGGGAACTATGGCTTCTCCGGCTGCAACGCCCTTACCACAGCAAGCATGCCGCAGGCGACAAGTATCGGGAACGATGCCTTCAACAACTGCAAAGCCCTCACCATAGTAAACATACTACAGGCGACAAGCATCGGGAACAGAGCTTTCTCCGACTGCAAAACCCTCACCACAGCAAGCATGCCGCAGGCGACAAGCATCGGGAGCGGAGCCTTCTACGGCTGCATCGCCCTTCAGAGTCTCGACATCTCCAGCGTCACGAAGATAGAGAAGCTGGGAACTGATTACGGTTCCATGTTCTTCCCCGCCTTCGACAACGCCACTGACCCCGAGACCTTCAAGAACTGTGACCTCCTGCTGAACTCCGCCCTGAAGCAGTATTGCTACGACACCGACGGTACCTCGCAGAACGGTCCACTGGTCAACCTCAAGATACCGACCAAGATAAACAGCTCCGATGAGACCGACTCCTACACCTTCACCTTCCGCAGCATCACCTTCAAATGACAGCAGAGATGAAGACAACTCGGTTCAGCTCCTTATAGCGAACATGATAAAAACCGAGTAAAAGGAACAGGCCGAAAGCGTCACCACCGCGAACGGAGCACAATAATCAGCATTCACCACAAAGGGGTACAGAGGGAGAAAAAAGAGAAAAGACAAAGAACTCTGTTAAACTCCGTGGTGAAAAAAGAAAAAATCGATAACCCCAGAATTAATTGCATCACAATGAAACAGAATACCCCTTTCACCCAACGGCGCCACGCCCACATCCTCAACCGGAGCCTGAGCCTTGTCCTGAGCCTTGCCCTAAGCCTCAGCGCCTGCCACCCCGACTCCCTCGACGACCTCGACGGTGACAACGACAGCGGCATCGCCCTCACACACTTCCAGGCAGAAATCCTGACGCCAACAGACGGGATTACCACCATCCCCACCGCCGCCCGTACCCGCTCCGACGGAACCGATGACAAGGGCTACACCGGCCTCGTGAAGACCCGTTTCATCTCCGATGACGTGATTCACATCGTACTCACAAATGCCGACAACAGCAATGCCATCGCCTACTCCACCGCCACCCTGCAACAGCAGGACGGTAGCGCCACCCCCACCGCCCGGTGGATCATCAGCCCCGCCATGTCCACTCCTCAAAACGGCAACTTCGAGCTCCTCGCCTTCTACAACGGGCAGACTGCCCCCTACATCGCAAGCAGTTCCCAGTCCGCCCCCGAAGCGGCCCTGAAGGCCTATATTCAAGCCGAACGCGGCTCCCTGTTCACCACCGACCCCGACACCCCACCCTATGTCGATGCACTGACAGCCCTATACAGCAGCCAGTCCGGTAATCAAACCCTCGCCAACGATCCCCTCAAGCCCTCACCGGGAGCCCTCAACCTCGCCTCCGACGGTACTCTCACCGCAAGCTTCCAGCACCGCAACGCCATCATCAACATCTCCGGCATCACTAATCAGCTGGGCGCCCCCGTCAACGCCATCCGGGCAACCATTTATTCGGAAGACGCCCTAAATCACACCCTGCCCCTCACCCCCATTGCCGATGCAACCGAAGCCGGCAACGGCGCGTGCCAATGGCAAGCCATCTCCCGCCTCAATCTCAACGCAAGCTATCAGAGCAGTTTCTACCTCCACTCACTCACCGTCACCCTGGGCGGCACCGTCAATCGTGATCCCGACACCGGTCTGAACACCGTCACGGGAGGCACTCAAGTCACTGTCACCATCCCCGCAGGCGACACCGACCCCAACGCAGCCGATCCCTCCGCACGCGGACGCAGGCTCTACATAGCCCGCCAATACACCTACCGCCTCAGTCTGCTGCCCGGTGCCTGTACCGCCATCCCTGCCAACGGAGACCTCGACGGCAACGACGAGGATATGAAGTGGGACGACCAGGGAAACTTACTCACCGTGCCGCAAGGATACACCCCCATCTACAACGAGGAAGAACTGCGCAAGATAGGTGTGAAAAATACAGACGGGGACTATAATTATACCAACTCAGACGGTAAAAATTATGAATACTCCCTTTCTGCCAACTACATCCTCATGACCGACATCAACCTCACTCCGGGATACGATCCCGCCACCGGCACTGGCGGCACACTGCCCGATAAAGATTTCAATGACATACCAGACGAAGGCAATACCGAACTCTGGACACCCATCGGCAACGAGGGTACCAGCACCTCCTTCAAAGGCCATTTCAACGGCAATGGTCATACCATCACCGGCATGACTATCAACACATCAACACTGAAAAACGCCGGATTCTTCGGCTATACCTCCGGAGCCGTCATCTACAACCTCCACATGAAGGACGCACGGGTGAAGAATATGAACAACAATAATAAGACCGGTAGCCTTATCGGAGGCTGCGCTAATGGCACCACCGTTTCTCTCTGTAGCGCCACCGGCTGCGCAGTGAGCGGCAATGAGACCGGTGGCCTGATAGGTGAAACCTCTCAGACTGATATTACTCTGACCCGCTGTCACGCCACCGACTGCAAAGTATCCGGCACCAGCTACAGTGGTGGTCTGATAGGTTACAATAGCTCCGTCATCACCGCATGCTACGTACGCAACTGCGACCTCAGCGGCTGCACCGGCTACCATGGCGGTCTGGTAGGATGCTATTCTAACGCCATCCTGTTCGGTTGCTATACCTCCGGCAACACGTTCGGTAGTAACACTTCCGCTTCCCTTGTCGGCAGCAACTACGGCAGCATCATCGCCTCTGCCTACGCTGTAAACGCTACGAAGAACGATAACTCCGGTGATGCCACTACCATCGGGCTAATCACAGAAAACAAAAAAAGCAACAATGACCTCTCCCCCACCCTCTCCGGCCTCGTCTCCCCCTTCAAGGAAAGCAGCAGCACAGGAAACACCGACACGAACGGTGAGCCCACCGGATTCGGCTTCTATTGGGGTGCAGGCTATCAGCAACTGCTCGTCACCGGTGCCGATAAAGATACAGCCGAAAGCGTCACCACCACCACTAAGCCTCTTTTTGCATTGGACAATGAAATAAGGAATGACTGCACCTTTAGTGTCACCGCCCCCATCATAGAAAACGGTACAGTCACCACCGCAGGCAACACCACCCTCACAAATGTCTCCACGGTGATGGTAAACACCACCGGTAACATCTATGCGCAGAAGCGCAACTGGACCGCCGCCGGCATCTGGGGTGCTACGCTCGACGCAGCAGCCGGAAACACCGTAGGCAGCACGGATGCCACAAAGAAGGTTATCCTCGCCCCGCCCATCATTCAATGGAGCTATCAAGGGGAGCAGTAGCATCGCTACAGCACAGCAGCATCCGGGAAACTGACCGGATTAAAAATCCCGGATGAAACCAATTATAATCATTAGAAAATGAAAACAATATGAAGCAGAATATCCAACAACTCATCATCGCCGCTACCATTATTCTGGCGGCAGGCAACAACTGTGCCGTAGCACAAAGCAACAGTACAGCAATCAGCAGTAGCGAAACAATCAGCACCTCCTCGCCCTCTCCCCGCCTCTCCCTGCGCAGCAACCTCCTGCTATGGGCCTTTGGCAGCCCCTCGCTCGGCATGGACCTCACCCTCGGCCGCCGCTGGCAGGTAGGCCTCGACGGCTCATACGGAAATTGGTCGCTCAGCCACCGCACCCACGCCGCCCGCCTCAGCACCGCCGGACTGCAACTGCGTCGCTACTTCCGCCCCTTCACCAACAGAAACTCCGCCTACCACCCAAATCTTGACATCTACATCTCTTCCTCCCGCGGCGCCTACCTCGGCATCGACCTGCGCTATACCCACTTCAACGAGCAGCTACTCACCGCCGGCACCCCGGGACGCGAGGGCGACTTCATATCAACCGGAATCCTCCTTGGATACTCCTTCGCACTTGACCCCTGCGGCCGCTGGGCCATTGACGCCGCACTTGCCCTGGGATATCAGCACCAAAACTACGACCGATACACCTGGTACGCCCCCGCCGCCCAAAACCGGCTACTCGGTACCCGCACCCACAACCGCTTCACACTGACGGCACTCGATGTCGCACTCGTCTACCGATTCTGAAAACATCCCCATTCCGCCCACCGAGCCCCTCTCAGCAGCGGAAGAATACAACAGCCATAACCGGAAAACCCCAAGCAACAGCCGGAGAACAAAAAGAAAACAATAACTCGAAAACAACAAGAAAATAATATGAAAACAAAACAATACGCCGCCCACCCGCTCACCACCACCCAATCCGAACTACCGTCGGCAATCCTGTCCGCACTTACAATAGCTCTCCTGTCGGCGCTCCTGTTTACCTCGTGCAGTAAACACCACTACCTCGAACTCTTCCTCGACCCAGACGGCGAACCCATCGAAAACCCCGGCCGAATTTTGCTCAGCGCCCCCGGCGTCGCCAACCCTCTGCTACCCGCCATCCTCACCGACCCCACCCGTGAGGATCGCATCGTTGCCACCGTCCTCCACGGCCAACCTGTCGACGTAGAAGCCGGCACCTACAATCTCCTCTGCGCCCTCCCCACCGATGGCAGCAACACTGAATATTTCGGCACCGACGCCTTCACCCTCAACGGCACCACCATCAGCCTCCCCCTCCTCGACCCAGACGGCCGGCTTCCCCAAGCCCCCGATGTGCTGACTGACGCCACGCCCGTCACCGTCACCTCGGGACGCACCATTCAAACCGCCCTCACCCCCGCACCCCGCACTCGTCTCGTCCGCCTCGACGTCCGCCTACAGGGAGCCGACGCATCATCCATTACCGCCATCACCGCCCGCCTCGAAGGCGTCAGCCGCACCGCACGGCTGGAACAACGTTACACGACCGTCACAACCCAAACCACCGCCGAAGCCCCAACCCAAACAAACTCCCCGGCCCCCAGTCTACGTGCCAACGCGAACGCCCACTACTACCTCCTCACCAACCTGCAACTGGAGGCCTCCACCCCCACCGACCCCGAAGCCACCGGTACCTTCCGCCTCCTGGGCACGGACTCCTCAGCCACCGGCCAACGCATCCTCATTACCGCTACCCTCGCGGACGGCACCACCCTGAGCTACGAGCAAGACGTCACCCCCCTCTTCTCCGGCTTCAACCCGCCCGCCACAGCCACTACCCTGCGCCTGGCAGCCACCCTCAACTTCGGTATAGACCAAGTAAGCGGCACCATCATACCCTGGACACCCGGATGGAACGAGGGAGGAACGGGACTCTAAAAAGTTCCTCTTCCCTTGCTTTTCTCCTCCACAAAACGTATCTTTGTCTCCGCAAGACGACAACATCAACTTTAATCAAAACTTTTAATGAAACGACAAGAACAATTCCACTGTCGCTTTCTTGACTACCGTTTACTCGGCAGTTGCCTGCTGTCCTGCCTCCTTATTTGTCTGGCCCGCACCACTCTGCACGCGTCCGAAAGCAACTTTAACGCCCTTAACGACACCATTGCCGCTGACGTCGCCCTGCCCGACAGCCTCCTCACCGATGACAATGTCTATCGTTATACTTTCTCCAACTTTCCCCTGGCCTGCCGTATCATGGACGAGTTGCGTATCCGCAAACTCCTCCCCACCCATCGCTTAGACATCACTGAAGGCGACCTCTACTTCAACAACGGTCACTACCGCCACGCCCTAAAAAACTATCGCCGTGCCCTCGAAAGCGACTCCATACGCCAGAACGACGATGAATATATGGATCAGCTCCACCGCCTTATCTCCACCTACGACTGCCTGCACAACGAAGTCGGGAAAGCCGAATGTGTCAATCTCCTGCTGGACAAAGCAAAAGCCACCGGAAACCAACCCATGCACTCCATCGCCCTCTTCAATCTGGGAAAGATGATCTACTACCAGGGCAACAAGTCCCAAGGCTACGAGTACATGCACCAAGCCGTCGACCTGATGTTCCACACCGATTACGAATACAAGTACGACAACCTGCGCTACAACTACAACACCCTACTCGTGATGCAGCAAAGGGACAAACTGTACGAAGAAGCCCTCAGCACACTCGACGCCCTCCAGTCCGTAGTCACCCGCGAACAGGGCGGCGAACCCCAGATGCAAGGGCTCGAACAGAAAGAACTCAAAGCCCTCTACGCCCATCGCGCCGTAGTTCTGCAACGCTTGGGACGCCACAAAGAAGCAGAAGAATTCTACAAAAAATTCCTCACTGTAAGTCACGTACACAGCCGCGACAACTACCTCATCATGCCCTACCTCTTTGATCGCCGTATGTACGACGAAATCATCCGCATGAATACCACCCGCGAGCAATTCCTGATCAGTCAGAGAGACAGCGTGAACTATCACATGGTCACCATTAAGCGCACATTGGGCGAAGCCTACGCAAGTAAAGGCGACTACCGCCGTTCAACCCACTACTATAAACAACTGTCCATACTGTGCGACAGCATCAAAAAACGCGAAGAACGCAACACCGCCCTGGAGCTCGCCGCCATATACGACACCACCGAAAAGGAAGCCCTGCTGCAACAACAGGCCAACGAACTGCGCGAACGAAATATCCTCCTCATCTCAGCCATCTGCATCATGCTGTTGCTATGCGCCGGCCTGGCGCTCGTTGTCCGATACACCCTCAACATACGCCGCAAAAACCGGGCAATGGTACGCAGCATCAACGAAGAAATGAACAGCAAAAAGCGATTGAGCGAAAGCCGCGACACCATCAACGCCCTGCAACAGAAGATAGAACAAATGAAAACCGCTGCCGAATGCAGACAAGAAGACAACATGCCGGACCTGCAAGACCATGGAACGGAAGATGATGAAGAAAAAGATAATGAACCGAAGCGAGAATACAACACACTGGAACAGATAGAAAACCGCCGGATATTTGATCTAATGGAAGGCATACTCAGCAAACAGTCTCCTTATCTGGATCCTAAATTCTCACGCCACGACTTGTGCATGCTATCGGGCACAAACCGAACTCGCCTCAACGTCATCCTGATGCAGTGTACCGGAGTAAGCTCTACCGCCTATATCAACAACCTGCGCCTGGAACACGCAGTTGAGCTCATCCGCGAGCACCCCGAATATATCATCAGTCACATCGCTGAAGAATGTGGATTGCCCAATGCGTCCACCTTCCACCGCCTCTTCCGCGAACGCTATGACATGACGCCCAACGAATACAGGAATGCCATCTTTGAGAAATAAATCTGTGGTGAACAAATATTAAAACCGAAAACAAACCGTAAGGAATACTGTTGGAAGGGGAAACTTAAAAACGATAACAGTTATGAATTACGGTATTAGTATCCTTTTCAGGGCTATCCCATTGCTGATGGCCCTTTTTTGTTTCGGCTACGGAGCCTTTGTGCTCGACATGGGGACGGACACGAACCGATTCGTTGCGGGGCCCGTGGTCTTCTCTTTAGGAATGATATGTATCGCGCTGTTCGCTACGGCAGGTACCATCATCCGGCAGATTATCCACACGTATAGTACGGCGGCAAAATATGCCCTGCCCATCATCGGCTATCTGGCTGCCGTGGTGTGTTTCATCGGTGGAATGACATACATTAGTGACGGCAGTACGGTAGCCCATTTCGTTGCGGGACATGTCATTTGTGGAGTAGCTTTCATCACTGCATGTGTAGCCACTACCGCCACCTCTTCCACCCGCTTCACCTTCATCACGCAAAATTCCAAGAAGACTGACCATGCCGTACCTGCCAAGTCATTCTCTTCGGCACAGGCGGACATACTCATCATTCTGGCTGTTGTGTTCGCCGTCATTACATGGGTTTGGGCATTCTGGTTATTGGGACAAAGTGATATCCACACCGCTTACTATGTGGCCGGACACGTAATGGCCGGACTGGCATGCATCTGTACAAGCCTGGTTGCACTGGTTGCTACCATTGTCCGGCAGATACGTAACTCTTATAGTGGTGCCGAACGGAAATGGTGGCCCGCCCTCGTATTGGTGATGGGTACACTGAGTATCCTGTGGGGACTTTGGGTGCTGACGAATGCCGACCCGGGCAAGTCTTCCACCGGATACATTATGATAGGTCTGGGTTTAGTTTGTTACAGCATATCCAGCAAAGTAATTCTGCTGGCTGTTATTTGGCGGAACGTCTTTAAGCTGGCGAACCGAATTCCGCTCATTCCGGTGCTCACCGCGCTTACTTGTCTTTTCCTCTCTGCTTTTCTGTTTGAAATGACAACGCTGAATGATGTCTACTTTGTTCCCGCACGCGTATTGGCAGGATTAGGCGGCATCTGTTTCACGCTGTTCTCCATCGTCAGCATTCTGGAAAGCGGAACGTCCAATTGATGATAAATCACTCTCTTTTTTTATAAATCACTCTCATGGATGGGTTGGGGTTTCGCCAGCTCATCCATAAACACTTCCACATTCCAGGCATGGTGCGCCACATAGGCAGCCGGACCGGTATCACCCGAATCCAGAATATCGCGCACAACGTTGGACTTGTTTCTGCCCGTCACAAAGAAAATCAGCTGCTTGGCGTTAAAAAGCAAACAGCCGGTCATGGCTATGCGCTTCTGCCCATTGTAAGGATTAACACTTACCTCGTAAGGATGGAAAGAAGAAAGCAAATACTCCTGACCGGGGAAAATGGACGAGGTATGCCCGTCTTCTCCCGCCCCCAACAGAACAATATCAAGAGCCGGAAAGCCATGCCAGAGTGGCGCATTGCAACGCACTATGCGAGAATAGCTATTCGCCTCATCATCGGGATCGTTGCTGCCGTCAATAGGAAAAATATACTCCTCAGGTATTCCCACTTCATCCAGCAACAGCCGGCGCATATTGCCATAGTTACTCTCCGAATCTTCGGCAGGTACACACCGTTCGTCCACCCAATAAATACGCATACGGCTCCACGGAGTGGCATCCTTGAATTCTTCCGCCCACAAATCGAACATGAGCGAGGGCGTGCTGCCTCCACTGAATGCTATGTGAAAAATCTTCTGCGGCTCTTCCTCCATCAAACTAATAAGGTGCTTGATGAGAGCGCGTGCCGTTTCGACAGCTGTACTATAGATATAAGTTTTCATAACTCACAATATTGATCAGTGTTCGTAAGGTTTTTACACGGATTGGTCCAGTCGGCACCATGTTCGTGCATCATAGCTTCACTTTCCAGCGGCCCCCAGGTTCCGACAGGATAACCGTAGAGAGGCGCGTCAGGATATTCATTCCAATAGCGCAGCACAGGATCAAAGAAACGCCAGGAGGCTTCGACAGCATCACTGCGGGTAAAGAGTGTCGGGTCGCCCTGAATGCAATCTTCAATCAGGCGGGCATAAGCATCGCCCGTGGCGCGTCCGCCCAGTTGGTCGTAACTGAAGTCCATCATTACTTGCTTCACATCGAATCCCGGTCCGGGAACTTTCATGCCGAATTTCAGCACAATACCCTCGTTGGGTTGCAGGCGGAGGATTAGTTTGTTAGCCCGCGGACAGTGTCCGCCATGGCAATGAAACATCTGATGGGGCGTTTCACGGAAGTGCACTACGATTTCCGTCACCTTGGTAGGCATCTGCTTTCCTGTGCGGATGTAGAAAGGTACGCCGCTCCAACGCCAGTTATCAATACCGATCTTCATGGCGATGTAAGTTTCAGTGCGCGAATCGGCGGGGACGTTCTTCTCTTCACGGTAGCCCTTTTTAGAACCGGAAGCGGTATATTGTCCGCGGACTATATGTTCATTCAAATCTTCATCCGTCAGAGGTTTCAGTGACTCGTAGACTTTTACCACTTCGTTACGGAAATTATCGGCGGTGAAGACAGCGGGAGGCTCCATGGCAGTGAGGGCCACCAGTTGGATAAGGTGGTTCTGTACCATGTCACGCAAAGCGCCTGTACCGTCATAGAAGCCGCCACGCTGTTCGATACCGAGATTCTCGACAGCGGTAACCTCTACATAATCGATGTAATTACGATTCCACAACGGTTCAAAAATGCCATTGGCAAAACGGAAAGCAAGAATATTTTGTGCCGTCTCTTTACCAAGGAAGTGGTCAATGCGATAGATCTGAGACTCTTCGAAAACGGAAGCATAGATATGGTTTAATTCTTGTGCCGACTTCAGGTCGTAGCCGAAAGGCTTTTCGACGATGATGCGGGTATGTTTACGATTCAATCCGGCTGTTTTCAGATGTAGAGGGATGACGCCATAAAGTGAGGGCGGCGTAGCGAGATAGAACAGTAAATTGTCCGGTTCCTTTTCACCGGTGATTTCCTGCAAACGGCTGTCTAGGGTTCCGTAACCTTCTTCTATGGCAGGGTCCATACTAAGGTAGTGCAAATGAGTGCAGAACTCTTTCATTCCCACTTCGGCCGGTGTGACAAAATGTTCCAGCTCGTTCAGGATATAGTCGCGATAAGTTTCATCCGCATAGTCGGTACGGCCGATACCAAGAATGGCAAATCCTTCGGGCAAACGATTATCCTTGTAGAGCGAGTAGAGTGCCGGCATCAGTTTGCGTTTCGTCAAGTCGCCCGAAGCGCCGAATATGATCATTACAAATTTACTCATAGAATCTTGTTTTTTTTGATTAGCTTCTGCAAATTAGCCCTTGCAATAAATTCATTAGCTCTTGCTTCATAATTTTATTACCAGGGCTTCATTTTATACATTATAGGTACCTGATTTTGTATCTCCGCCATGTCCGGTCCAGTTTTCATGGAAAAACTGTCCGCGGAGTTCATCGGTACGCTCAAAGGTATGTGCGCCGAAATAGTCACGCTGAGCCTGAATCATATTAGCAGGGAGCTTCGCAGATACCAGCGAATAGAAATAGTTCAATGCGGAAGAGAAAGCCGGAACAGGCAGTTCCTCTTTCATCGCATGGGCTACAAGGTGCTTCCAACCGGAGAGCAACTCTTTGATTTCTTCCCGGAAATAAGGAGCGAGCAGCAAATGTTTCGGCTTCTGCTGTGCCTCAAAAGCGGCCGCTATATCATTCAGGAATATACTGCGGATGATACAGCCTCCGCGCCACATACGGGCAATGGATGCCAGATCGAGATCCCAGCCGAAAGATTCGGACGCCTTTTGCAACACGGCAAAACCTTGTGCATAGGATACCAGTTTAGAAGCATACAAAGCGGAATAAATATCTTTCACCAGTTCCGGCTTATTATAGACCACTTGTGAGCGCTGGCAAATGAATTGTTTGGAAGCTGCCTCACGCAGATTTTTCTGCGCTGAAAGACTACGCTCAAAAACAGCCGTTGCAATCAGTCCCAGAGGCATACCCAATTCCATTGCATTGATAACGGACCATTTACCGGTGCCTTTCTGTCCGGCAGTGTCCAGTATCTTGTCAATCAGGTAACCGCCCGCCTTATCCTTATGCCGAAGAATATTGGCTGTAATTTCTATCAGATAGCTACGCAACTTACCCTCATTCCAGTGGGCAAAAACGGAAGCCATGTCTTCATTATTCAGTTGCAGAAGATTCTTCATCACCCAGTAGGCTTCGGCAATCAACTGCATATCACCGTATTCGATACCATTATGTATCATTTTAACGAAATGTCCCGAGCCGGCCGGACCAATCCAGTCACAGCAAGGAGTACCATCGGCAGCACGTGCAGCAATACTTTGCAGGATGGGTTTTACCTCATCCCAGGCAGTAACGGAACCGCCCGGCATAATAGAAGCACCGTTCAACGCTCCTTCTTCACCGCCCGAAACACCGGCACCGACAAAGCGGAAACCTTTCGATTCGGCCAATGCCACACGACGGTTGGTATCTTCATAGTTTGAGTTGCCTCCATCTATCAAGATATCTCCCGGAGAAAGATGCGGAAAGAGTTGTTCCATCAGTTCATCTACGGCACTGCCGGCACGCACCATCATCATGATTTTGCGCGGGGTGGAAATGGATTCTACAAAGTCAGGAATTTCAGTATATCCTTCAATACTTTTCCCTTTGGCACGACCGTTGATAAAGCGTTCTACCACACCTTCTTCCACTCCCGGAACAGTACGGTTAAACACGGACACATGCCATCCCTTGTCCGCCATATTCAAAGCTAAATTCTCCCCCATCACGGCAAGTCCGATTAAGCCGATGTCTGTCTTTTGTCCTTTTTCTGTCATAACTTGCATTTTTTTGTTATTGTTTCATTGAAATGGAAACAATATGTCAAGGGCATTTGTTCGTATGAATTTCGAATAAAAATCGTACTTTTGCAAACATAACTCTATTTCAATGGAGAAACTTAAATTCAGTTTTATGAAAAAACTACATATCGGCTTACTGCCGCGTATCCTTATAGCCATCGCATTCGGTATTCTTTTTGGTAATTTTCTTCCCGGAGAATTGGTACGCCTGTTCGTTACATTCAACGGTATCTTCAGCGAATTTCTAAATTTCTCCATACCGCTGATTATTGTGGGACTGGTTACCGTAGCCATTGCCGACATCGGTAAAGGTGCCGGGAAACTGCTGTTGATTACCGCCCTGATAGCTTACGGGGCAACCCTGTTTTCCGGTTTCCTCTCTTACTTTACAGGAGTAACTATATTTCCTCATCTGATAGAGTCCGGTGCCCCGCTGGAAGAGGTCAGTGAAGCGCAAGGGATATTGCCGTTTTTCTCAGTCGCCATTCCACCGCTCATGAATGTGATGACGGCACTGGTACTGGCTTTCACTTTAGGGTTGGGACTTGCCCAACTGAAAAACGATACACTGAAGAATGCAGCACGTGATTTTCAGGATATCATTGTCCGTATGATCAGTGCAGTGATCCTGCCGTTGCTTCCTATTTATATATTCGGCATATTCCTTAATATGACACATTCGGGACAGGTATTCTCTATCTTAATGGTATTTATAAAGATTATCGGCGTAATCTTCCTGCTGCACATCTTCCTGCTGGTATTTCAATATTGTATCGCTGCGCTGTTTGTCCGCCGGAATCCTTTTAAATTGTTAGGAAAGATGCTGCCCGCCTATTTCACGGCTTTAGGTACACAGTCTTCTGCCGCCACTATCCCTGTTACCCTGGAACAGACAAAGAAGAACGGCGTATCCTCTGATATTGCAGGGTTTGTTATCCCTCTTTGCGCCACGATACATTTATCCGGCAGCACGCTGAAAATCGTAGCATGCGCTCTTGCTCTGATGATGATGCAAGGCATGCCTTTTGATTTCCCCTTGTTTGCCGGTTTCATTTTCATGCTGGGAATCACGATGGTAGCCGCTCCGGGAGTTCCCGGTGGTGCCATCATGGCATCCCTGGGTATCCTGCAATCCATGCTCGGTTTCGATGAATCGGCACAGGCACTGATGATCGCACTCTACATTGCAATGGATAGCTTCGGTACTGCCTGCAATGTAACGGGAGATGGGGCTATTGCACTGATAGTAGATAAGATATATAAGTGACAAGCCAATAAGTTTTGTATTCTCGTAAAAAATAACGAATTTTGCTCCCGCAAAAAATAATCAATAAAGAAGCCTACAATATGAAAACAGCTTTAATCTCCGGAATAACAGGTCAGGACGGTTCGTTTCTCGCCGAATTCTTATTACAGAAAGGATATGAAGTGCACGGTATTCTCCGCCGTTCTTCTTCATTCAATACAGGGCGCATCGAACATCTGTACTTCGACGAATGGGTACGCGACATGAAGCAAAAGCGCACCATTAACCTGCATTACGGTGACATGACGGACAGCAGCTCGCTGATCCGCATCATCCAACAGGTACAGCCGGACGAAATATATAACCTCGCTGCACAAAGCCATGTAAAAGTATCTTTCGACGTACCGGAATACACCGCAGAGGCAGATGCCATCGGCACGCTGCGTATGCTGGAAGCTGTCCGCATCCTCGGCATGGAGAAAAAGACAAAGATTTACCAAGCCTCCACTTCGGAACTTTACGGTAAAGTACAGGAAGTCCCCCAATCGGAAACAACTCCTTTCTATCCCCGCAGCCCGTACGGAGTAGCCAAACAATACGGCTTCTGGATTACAAAGAATTACCGCGAAAGTTATGGTATGTTTGCCGTAAACGGTATCCTTTTCAATCACGAAAGCGAACGTAGAGGAGAAACATTCGTAACCCGTAAGATTACGCTGGCTGCCGCCCGCATAGCCCAAGGTTTCCAGGACAAACTGTATCTGGGTAATCTGGATGCACGTCGCGACTGGGGATATGCGAAAGATTATGTAGAATGTATGTGGCTGATTCTTCAGCACGATACACCGGAAGACTTCGTGATAGCCACAGGCGAAATGCATACCGTCCGCGAGTTTGCCACCCTTGCCTTCAAGGAAGTAGGTATCGAACTGCGCTGGGAAGGTGAAGGCGTAGAAGAAAAAGGTATCGATGTGCAAACTGGAAAAACGCTTGTAGAAATAGATCCTAAATATTTCCGCCCTGCCGAAGTGGAACAGCTGTTAGGTAATCCGACAAAGGCCAAAACTCTTTTAGGCTGGAACCCGAGACAAACCAGTTTTGAAGAATTGGTGAAAATCATGGCAGCACACGATATGAAGTTTGTGAAGAAGCTATATCTGAGATTACTTGAAAAATAATATATAAAAATCAGAACTATAATGTTAGACAAGAACGCCAAAATCTACGTAGCCGGACACCGTGGTCTGGTAGGCTCCGCCATCTGGAAAAACCTGCAAGATAAAGGATATACCAATCTCATTGGCAAAACCCACAAAGAACTCGATTTACTGGATGCCGTTTCCGTACGTAAATTCTTTGATGAAGAACAACCGGAATATGTATTCCTTGCCGCTGCTTTCGTTGGCGGCATCATGGCAAACAGCATTTACCGTGCCGACTTCATCTACAAAAACCTGCAAATACAGCAAAACGTCATCGGTGAAAGTTTTCGCCACAATGTGAAGAAACTCCTCTTCCTGGGAAGCACCTGCATCTATCCGCGTGATGCCGAACAACCCATGAAAGAAGAAGTGCTCCTCACCTCTCCGCTGGAATATACCAACGAACCGTACGCCATCGCCAAGATTGCCGGACTGAAAATGTGCGAGAGTTTCAACCTGCAATATGGCACGAATTACATCGCCGTAATGCCTACCAACCTCTATGGTCCGAATGACAACTTCGATCTGGAACGCAGCCATGTGCTCCCTGCCATGATTCGCAAGATACATCTGGCTCATTGCCTGAAGCAAGGCGACTGGGATGCAATATGCAAAGATCTGAACCAGCGTCCGGTAGAAGGTATCGACGGCAACAGCAGTAAGGAAGATATTCTTGCCATCCTTGCCAAATACGGTATCAGCAACAGTGAAGTGAAATTATGGGGTACAGGCACACCTCTTCGCGAATTCCTCTGGAGCGAAGAAATGGCAGATGCCAGCGTCTTCGTCATGGAGCATGTAGACTTCAAAGACACCTACAAACAAGGTGATAAAGATATTCGTAACTGCCATATTAATATAGGTACAGGCAAGGAAATCTCTATCCGCGAACTGGCCGAACTGATAGTTTCCACCGTAGGTTACCAAGGTCAGCTGACTTTCGACAGCACCAAACCGGACGGAACCATGCGCAAACTGACTGACCCCTCGAAACTGCACGCTCTGGGCTGGCACCACAAAGTGGAGATTGAAGAAGGCGTACAACGCATGTACAACTGGTACTTAGGGCGGTAATGCATTAAATTCACCACAGAGTAACACAGAGTTTTATTAATTTGAACTCAAGGAAAATAAAACTCTGTGTTACTCTGTGGTGAGATTCATCCGTCAAGCTAAATTGTACATCCCCTCCGCTTTTTTCAGTTAAAAATTTGCATTCTTTCTATAAAGCCTTATATTTGCACAAATTTCAACTAAATGTGCAATATATAATATCATGGAACAAAGTTTTATCGCCTATATTGAGAACAGCATTAAACAGAATTGGGACCTGGATGCCCTGACCGATTATAATGGGGCTACCCTGCAATACAAAGACGTAGCCCGCAAAATAGAGAAAGTACACTTAATCTTCGAAGCAAGCGGCATCAAGAAAGGAGATAAAATTGCCATCTGCGGACGTAACAGTTCACACTGGGGAGTTACTTTCCTCGCTACACTGACCTACGGAGCCGTTGCAGTTCCTATCCTGCACGAATTTAAAGCGGATAACATACATAACATCGTAAACCATTCCGAAGCCAAATTACTGTTTGTGGGCGACCAGGTATGGGAGAATCTGAACGAAGCCGCCATGACCATTCTGGAAGGCATCATCCTGATGACGGATTTCTCTATCCTGATATCCCGTACGGAAAAGTTGGATTATGCCCGCGAACACCTGAATGAGTTGTTCGGCAAGAAATATCCCAAGAATTTCCGCAAGGAACACATCGAATATCACAAGGACCAGCCTGAAGAACTGGCAGTAATCAACTATACTTCCGGTACGACGAGTTATTCCAAAGGCGTAATGCTACCCTATCGCAGTCTGTGGTCGAATACAGCATTTGCATTTGAGGTATTGCCACTGAAGGCCGGGGATAAGATTATCTCCATGCTACCGATGGCGCACATGTATGGCCTGGCATTCGAATTCCTGTACGAGTTCTCCGCAGGATGTCAGATATACTTCCTCACCCGTATGCCAAGCCCGAAGATTATCTTCCAGGCATTCTCGGAAGTGAAGCCGCACCTGGTGGTAGCCGTACCGCTTATTATAGAGAAGATTATCAAGAAGAACGTGCTTCCGAAACTGGAAACACCAACCATGAAACTATTGCTTAAAGTCCCCATCATCAACGACAAGATCAAGACAACCGTACGCGAAGGAGTAGTCAGTGCCTTCGGTGGACGTTTTGCGGAAGTTATTGTAGGGGGTGCCGCTTTCAACCAGGAAGTAGAACAGTTCCTTCGCATGATAGAATTCCCCTACACGGTAGGTTACGGAATGACAGAATGCGGGCCGATCATCTGTTACGAAGACTGGTCACGCTTCAAACCGGGTTCCTGCGGTAAGGCCGTCCCCCGTATGGAAGTGAAAATCCTTTCTCCTGATCCGGAAAACATAGCGGGAGAAATCGTATGCCGCGGACCTAACGTCATGCTGGGATACTATAAAAATGAAGAAGCCACCCGTGAGGCTATTGATGCAGACGGTTGGTTGCACACCGGTGACCTTGCGTTGATGGATGCCGAGGGCAATGTAACCATCAAGGGACGCAGCAAGAACATGTTGCTCGGTGCCAGCGGACAGAATATCTATCCCGAAGAAATAGAAGACAAACTGAACAACCTGCCGTATGTTGCCGAAAGCATCATCGTACAGCAAAATGAAAAGCTTGTCGGACTGGTATATCCTGACTTTGACGATGCTTTTGCGCATGGTCTGACCACTACGGACATCGAACGTGTCATGGAAGAAAACCGCGTTGCGTTAAACGCAGAGCTTCCGGCATACAGCCAGATATTCAAAATGAAAATCTATCCCGAAGAATTTGAGAAAACGCCCAAACGTTCCATCAAACGGTTCTTATACCAAGAGGCGAAGGGATAAGAAAAAGAAACTAACCTTTATAAAGTATCATCTCAAATGAAAAACGAATTATTACTATCTGCTGCCATATTGCCCATGTGTGGTATGGCAGGAGAAGCGATTGCGGCATCTCCGGCAAAGGGAGTGCCGAAAGAAAAGCAACGTCCGAACATAGTTCTGTTTTTGGTTGACGACATGGGATGGCAGGATACTTCGCTGCCTTTCTGGACTCAACGAACGCATTACAACGACACTTACCACACGCCGAATATGGAACGCCTGGCGGCACAAGGGAAGATGTTCACACAAGCATACGCTTGTAGTATCAGCTCCCCCACCCGGGTCAGTCTTTTTACAGGGATGAATGCCGCGCGGCATCGTGTGACAAGTTGGACATTACGCAAAAATACAACGCATGAACAACCGGACTCTGTGATGATCTATCCGGAATGGAATGTGAATGGTATTTGTCAGGAACCGGGAATCGAACGCACTACACAAGTCACTACGCTTGCACAAGTGCTTAAAGAGAACGGATATCAGACCATTCATTGCGGTAAAGCCCACTTTGGAGCCAATGATACTCCGGGAGCTGATCCGCTGACGATGGGCTTTGAAGTAAACATAGCCGGACACGCTGCCGGTTCACCGGCCAGTTACTACGGCAAGAATAATTTCGGTAATAAGCCGGACGGGAAAAGTCCGTTGGCAGCAGTTCCGGGATTGGAAAAATATCATGGCACGGACACCTTCCTCAGCGAAGCACTTACACTGGAAGCGATGAAGGCTTTGGATAGCGCACAACAGAAAGATGAACCATTCTTCTTATATATGGCTCATTATGCCATTCATACGCCTATACAACCGGACTATCGTTTCTATCAGAAATATCTGGATAAAGGACTTCCACCCGTAGAGGCCGCCTATGCCACCCTCATTGAAGGGATGGATAAAAGTCTGGGAGATCTCATGGATTATCTGGAACGCAACCATCTGACAGAAAATACAGTCATTCTCTTCATGTCCGATAATGGCGGACTGGCTGCACATACCCGTGCCGGAGAACTGCATACACAGAATTACCCACTTAACAGCGGAAAAGGTTCCGCTTACGAGGGCGGTGTACGCGAACCGATGATTGTGAGCTGGCCCGGTGTAGTAGCTCCGGACACGAAATGTGGAGATTATCTGATGATTGAAGATTTCTACCCGACTATTCTTGAGATAGCAGGCGTCCAGAAGTACACTACCGTGCAAAAACGGGATGGTATCAGTTTTATGCCGTTGTTGACAGGAAAGGGCAAAGTCAAGGATCGTGATATCTATTGGCACTATCCCCATAGTTGGGGACCTTCGGGCCCGGGTATTGGGGCTACCTGCTCCATCCGCTCCGGTGACTGGAAACTTGTATATTACTTTGCGGACGGTAAACGTGAACTGTTTAATATTCCGGAAGATATCAGCGAGAAAAACGACGTGGCTATAAAGAATCCGCGTATCGTAAAGAAATTAGCACAGAAATTAAGTAACTATCTCCGGTCGGTAGATGCACAGCGTCCTACGCTTCGTGCCACCGGCAAATTAGCCCCTTGGCCGGACGAAATTAAAGATTGAAACCAATGAGACGATTATTTCCATCCATTATTGCATTACTGATGGTTGCGGGTACACTCCCTGCACAGACCACTGACAGTCCGTCAACAACAAAGAAAGACAGAGAGCCTGTCGGCATCAACCTATCCTTGTGGAAGAACATGTCTACACAGCAGACTGATACTGTCGGCAGTACCTGCCTCAACCTCGGTCTTTTTTCCTCCATGAACCGCCTGAACGGCGTGGGTATCAATCTACTGGGTGGAGTGGTGTTGCGTGACATGAACGGTGTACAAATCACAGGACTTGCCAACTTAGTAGGAGGCAGTATGCGAGGCGTCCAGATTGCCGGTATCAGTAACGTGAATGGGAATAATCTCAGTGGCGTATCCATATCCGGTTTAGTCGGCATCACGGGAAATCATGCACAAGGTGTCATTTTCTCGGGGCTCACCAATATAACAGGAGACAACACCAGTGGTGTTATCATAGGTGGTCTGCTGAACATTAGCGGTGAAAACTCTTCGGGTGTGCACCTGGCAGGATTAGCCAATATTGCAGGTGAGAGCTTCAATGGCATCACCACTTCCGGGCTTCTGAATATTGTAGGCCAAAGTCTGCGAGGCATACAAATCAGCGGCTTGGGTAACATCACAGGAGAAGACATGCACGGTATGCAAATATCCGGACTCGGTAACGTGGTAGGCGGAAGTTTTACCGGTGCACAACTTGCCCCCATGAACATGGCAAAAAGCGGAAAAGGATTGCAAATTGGATTATTCAATTACTATAAGGAGAACTTCGATGGCTTCCAGTTAGGTCTGGTAAATGCCAATCCGGATACGAAAGTACAGCTAATGCTTTTCGGAGGAAACACTACAAAGCTGAATGTAGGTGCCCGTTTCAAGAACAAGTTGTTCTATACCATCTTAGGCGGTGGTACGCATTATCTGGATTTCAGCGATAAGTTTTCCGCCTCCCTCTTCTATCGCGCCGGTCTCGAATTACCTTTGTACAAGCAGTTGTTCATCAGCGGTGACCTGGGCTTCCAGCACATCGAAAACTTCAAGAATAAAGATTACGGTTTCCCTGCACGCCTCTATGCCCTCCAGGCACGCGTCAATCTGGAATATCGCTTAACAGACCGCCTCGGTATATTTGTCACCGGTGGTTACGGCGGCAGCCGCTACTACAACAAGGGAGTTACTTACGATAAAGGAGTGATCCTGGAAGGAGGAGTGGTGCTGTTTAAATACTAAGTATTAACGTAAATTCGATATAAGAATTGGCGTATAACGGTATAGAAAGGAAGGAAACAAGTTGACGAGTTGACCAGGGGACAAGGGGCTGCGCAATGCTCCTATGCCGCATGGAACCTTGTCCCCTGGTCAACTCGTCAACTTGTCAACTTTCCCTCATAACCCGAAATAATGAGTCATTTACGTTATTAGGTCTTAAACATTTGTCAATACATTATGTGTAGCAGTCAATACCTAATACTCAGTATTCAGTTCTTTTCCTTTATAAATCCCGTCCTATACGCTACCAGCAACTTCTTCAGGTCCTGTATCTGCGTTACCAGTACTTTTCCCTTATCGGTATCTTTCACCATCATGCGTTGTGAATTGAACTCGACGACGAAAGTATTGGATTTGATATCCTGTCCCTCTTCTATTGCTTTCTGACGGCTTTGGAACGGTTCATGTTGCACTAGCTGTAAGCCATGTGAATGATATACCAGCGTATATCCGGCAATTCCGGTTTCCGGCTGATATGCTTTAGAGAACCCACCGTCAATCACCAGCAGTTTACCGTCTGCTTTTATCGGCTTCTCACCTTTGATAATCTTCACAGGCACATGCCCGTTAATGATGTGTGAATGAGGACCTGTAACCTCAAATTCCGCAAGAATACGCTCGCAAATATCCGCACGGTTACGCAAAGTATAATAATATCCTTTGGTCTCCTTAGACAGTTCTTTATCTCCGATGAAATAGCGTTCAAACGTTGCCATCTTATCCTTGTCAAACGATGGAGCATTTGGGCCACACCACATATACCACACATAATCCAGCGCAAAACTCTTCTCCTCCGTACCGTCTTCATCAAAATAAGCTGTACGTATCAGCTGATCCGTTTTACACAATAATTTCTTACCCCAATATTCTTTCTTTCCGATGCGGACACGCTTGAAACTGCCATCTTCATTCAGAGGCATCGAAGCATGATACAACAGGTTACTATTACAAATCAGATACATACCACCATACGTAAATAAACAGCGCATGTGCTTCTTCAGCTTTTCACTGTTCATGAACGAAGCATGAATCTTATCAATCAACTCCCGTTCCTCATCTGACAGGCGATACGGATCAGCCGGATCAATCGTCGGGAAGTTGGTATCGCGAAGCGGATATTCCTTTCCTTCGTACACAAAAACACCTTTCTCGAAATCAATCTTTTCCAGCAACTTTCGGTTCTGCATGCCAAACTCAGGACGACGATCTATAATCTCCGCTTCCAGTTTGAACTGTATCACCGTAATGGCTTTATGCATCTGGGTAATCAACCGCAAAGTCTTCTCGTTATAGTTACCATCTGCGAAGTTCATCTTCGGTGCAAAGATTGTACAGGGGTCATCCGCATAGGTATCCATGGCAAACGTGGCAAGCGGCAGCAAGTTGATGCCATACCCGTCTTCCAATGTCGCCAGATTAGCGTAACGCATCGACATACGGATCACATTGGCAATACAGGCGTCATTACCCGACGCTGCTCCCATCCAAAGAATGTCATGGTTTCCCCACTGGATATCGAAGTTATGATAATCGCAGAGTGTATCCATAATGATATGCGCTCCCGGACCACGGTCGTAGATATCTCCTACAATGTGCAGGGAATCAATCGTCAGCCGCTGGATAAGATTACACATCGCGATGATGAAATCATCTGAACGCTTGGTAGAGATGATAGTGCTGATAATCACATTGATATAGGCATGTTTATTAGGCTCTACACTCGACTCATGCAGCAATTCCTGAATGATATACGAAAATTCTGCCGGAAGTGCCTTGCGTACCTTTGAGCGTGTATATTTGGAAGATACATTCTGGCAAACTTTCACCAGCTGGTTCAATGTTATCAGATACCAGTCGTCCAGGTCAGCCTCCTGTTCTTTAATCAGTTGCAACTTCTCTTCGGGATAGTAAATCAGCGTACATATCTCTTTCTTCTCACTTTCACGCAGGGTATGCCCGAAGATTTCATTCACTTTTCGCTTCACGGCTCCCGAAGCGTTCTTCAACACATGCTGAAAGGCTTCATATTCACCATGAATATCGGTCAGGAAGTGTTCTGTCCCCTTCGGGAGGTTCAGTATAGCTTCCAAATTGATTATTTCTGTACTGGCATCCGCAATTGTAGGGAAACTGCGTGACAGCAACTGCAAATAACGCAAGTCGCTCATGATGCTTTCAGGGGTAATATTACTCATGATATCTAATTACAAATTACAATTTACAAATTATATATGGGCTTGTGTCTTCATTCCAAACCTCAACTCTACGTTTCTAATCCTCAACTCTACGTTCCCAATCCTCAACTCTACGTTCCCAACTCTTCACTATCAACTTAAAAAGAACATCAACAGCACTTGTGCAATAATCACACGCAGGAACATGCACAAAGGATAAACCGTAGCATAAGAAACTGAAGGATTATCACCAGGAATGGTATCATTCACATAATTCAATGCCATCGGATTCGCCATACTTCCACACAACATACCGGCTACCGAACCGAAGTCCACCTTCATCCAACGAAAAGCAATAACTCCCATAATCAATACAGGAACTACCGTCAGCGCACAGCCCACAGCTATCCACAGCAATCCTTCGGGACGAAAGACTGTATCGAAGAAATGAGCGCCCGCGTCCAGGCCCAGACAAGCCAGATAAAGCGACAAACCCAGTGCACGAAGCATCAGGTTCGCACTGCGTGTGGTATACGTAACCATGTGCATTCTGGGGCCGAAAGTACCGATAAGGATACCTACGATAATCGGTCCGCCTGCCAATCCCAGCTTCACCGGAGTGCTTACACCCGGAATAGCAATAGGGATAGCACCCAGGGCAAGTCCCAGGATAATACCAACAAATACAGCCACGAGATTAGGTTCTTTCAGGCTCTTCACTGCATTTCCCAGTACTCTTTCCACATTCTGTATAGCAGCGGCCTCACCTACTACCGTCAACCGGTCGCCCAATTGCAAGGTAAGCTCTGCCGTAGCCAGCAGCAATACTCCGCTACGATATACACGGCTGATATTGATTCCATAATGATTGCGCAGATGAAGCGAACCCAATTTCTTTCCGTTCAGTTCCGGACGTGTCACCACAATGCGCTGCGAAATCAGCTGGCTGTCGATGGCATTCCAATCAATGTCTTCCTTGTTCCAGTCCGTATTTTCCTGCTCACCAAACAGTACGGTTAGTGCAGGCACATTCTTTTCCGAGGTGATGACCAGCAGGCGGTCGCCTTCTTTTATCACTTTCTCAGAAGTGGGAATGCTCACATTCCCATCCCGCCACAAACGGGATATGACGAATTTAGGATAACTCAATTGAGCTATATCCTTCACACTCATATTAAAGATTGCCGGATTGTGGACCTGAAATGCAACGATATACGGTTTATTCGCATCGTCTTTCTCTTTAATCTCCAAGTCTTCCTTACGAACCAGTGCCTTGCGTATCATCAGAATACCAAGAATTACTCCCACTACGCCCAACGGATATGCCACCGCACATCCCAAAGCCGGCGTATTTGCTTCGATACCCATCTGTTTCAGAGTTTGCTGTGCAGCACCCAGCGCAGGTGTGTTAGTAGTAGCACCACAAAGAATTCCCACCATATCCGGCAGCGATATTCCCAGTCCGTAACTTCCTAAGAGTGTCATCACCGTACCAATCAGCACTACCCCCACAGCCAGCATATTCAGTTGTACGCCGCCCGTACGGAACGAACTGAAGAAACCGGGGCCGACCTGTAAGCCCAACGCATACACAAAGATTACCAACCCGAAACTCTCCGCATAGTTCAGCATTTGCGAGTCGATAGACAACCCGAAATGTCCGGCAATGATACCTGCAAAAAATACAAACGTCACGCCTAACGATATGCCGCAAATGTGTATTTTTCCCAGTCCCAAGCCGATAGCGGAGATCAACGAGAGTACCACAACCGCCTGTAGAGCGGAATGTTCAACGAATAAACTGTATAACCAATCCAATGTGTTTACGCTTTTAATTGATTTCGGAGTGCAAAGATAGGAAGTATTCCCGGAGAATGAGAATTAATTGCATAAAAAAAGCGGTCATCATTATTTGATAACCGCCTTATACCTTGTACACCCTCAGGGACTCGAACCCTGGACCCATTGATTAAGAGTCAATTGCTCTACCAGCTGAGCTAAGAGTGCATTATGCTTTTTTTACCGTAGTGGATACGAGAATCGAACTCGTATTACATGCGTGAGAGGCATGTGTCCTAACCGTTAGACGAA
>CEAF01011746.1_pt1 | contig 45932 bp, 40 predicted proteins | sample 557431 | NCBI WGS metagenome assembly CEAF01 (sample SAMEA3182068, study PRJEB8094) | gut metagenome | biome: human; feature: gut; material: Stool; isolation source: human stools | place: Canada | collected 2013-11-18 | reverse complement strand
CCGCTCACTCCGCCTCACCACTGAGCCGCTGCCCTCTCTGCACACCACACACGCCACAGCCGAACCACTGCCGCCACAATCCTCTACACCGCTCACTCCGCCTCACCACTGAGCCGCTGCCCTCTCTGCACACCACACACGCCACAGTCGAACCACTGCCGCCACAATCCTCCGCGCCATCGTCCGCGCCGAACCACCGCCCCCTGCGCCAATCCCTAAAGCCCTCAAAGAATTAACTTGACTTTAATCTTTCATTTTCTATACTTGACTTGTCGGCAGAGATGCCGATAGGACTGTCGAAAGCTCTCGCAATATTTATCCTTGATTTGGTCAGGGAGCCTCTGTCGTATATTTGAAGGGCAGAGGAGTCATTATTGCGTGATTTTCGAACTCCCTGGCACCTGATTTTCCGGTGCCTTTTGTTTTAACCTAATGCTGCGGCGTCTCCGTTCCGCCCCACATGGCAGAACCGACAATGCGAAACGCACCGCAAAACGCAACACAAAGTGCGAAACGCAAAACCTAAAGCGCCGCCGCAACCCAAACAAGGAGTTTAATATCATGTTCACAACCAAAGAAGAAATCATCAACTACTGCAACCGTGGTGAAAAAATGCGCGCCAAGTTCAAACAAAAAATCGGCAACGCCTTTTTGCAAGAACGTCTGAAACGTCGCCTGCCTCTTGAGCAGCTCAGCCGGGAAATAAAAATCCCCGCTTTCAAAATTGAAACATTGGAACTCGGATACAAAAAAATGAATATGTGCCTTATCGCCGCATTACTAAAGTTCTATAAAAAGCGGATGGTCATCTCGCTTGAGGACATTCCTTCCGAAGATACACCGGCTGCTATCGGAGTTTCAACCTCACCTGCCGAAACTTCACTTTCCCCGAAGTCCGAATAGCAACCAAAAAACATCGAGGGCGTCAACCCAATGACGCCCCTTTCAACCTCACCACGCTACTCTTCCCGCCAGCCGTAACAGCCCTTTCGCACCGCACGCCATATCGCCGCCTCTCTGCACACCACACACGCCACAGCCGAACCACTGCCTCCACAATCATCCGCACCGCTCCCTGTGCCAACTCCCCCTCTCTTCCCGCTCACTCCGCCTCACCACTGAGCCGCTGCCCTCTCTACACACCACACACGCCACAGCCGAACCACCACTGAGCCGCAGCCCTCTCTGCACACACCACTGCCGAACCACCGCCACACATGAACACCCTCTGCGAGTCAGCCCACAAAAATTTCCCCCTATTACCTACAAATCAATTCTGAGCCAGGTAAACAGCACATTGCCGTCGTTTTTCACTCCCGGCACATACGTTGCGTTCAACGAAAAATTCTTGTACGTTACCGCCGCAATCGGCAGCGGCAAAGGCACCGGAATATACGAATACTCGTGCCTCTGCGTCACGCCGAGCGTATAGCCGTATCCCCAATGCCAGTCTTTCTCTTCGTCAATCGCTTTGTTGATGAGGTACGCATAACCGAACATCGTCTGCATATAATCGTTGGAATCCTTAAACGCAATCGCATACAGCCCGTGCCAGTTTTCGCCCTCGTAGCGCGTCAGCCCGAAGCCCAGCCCCCACGGCTCTTCGTTATATTTGTCGATATGCTCGTCATCATACGTCAGCCGGTTGTGCCAGACCCTGAGCGGCAGCATAACGTTCCATGTCCCCTCGTCGTACGTCTGCCGCACGTCTTGCTTCAAGCCGCTGAAATAGTCTTCAATCACCCCGGCGCGGGCTTTCTGCACTGTTCCCGCCGTCGTCATCGCCGCCAATAATAAGGCATAAAAAATCTTCTTCCGCATAATCCGTAATAGTCCGTTCGTCATCATTGCAAATACAGCAAAATCTTAGCGGCTTTCTGCAAAAGTTAAATATTTTTTTACACTTTTGCCCTAGTTTTTACATATTCCGATAACCTTGAGACCAAAGGAAAGTTCTATGCGTATTTTTTCCGTCCGCCTTGCCGCGGCTCTTCTTCTGTCCCTTTCGCTTGCCGCCTGCCAGGCCTCCGGCACCGCCGGAAGTTCCCGCGGCGCCAATGCCAGCGTTTTCACCAACATTCTGACCCTGCAGTTTTAAACCGCCTCTGAAGATTAAACAGCCCGCCAAAGTATAAACCGTTCCGGCTTTATCCGTCTTAAATCTCCGACCGCTATAAGTTTTAAACCGTTTTTAGTTTAAGGAACCGCACCGCCATGATAGATTTGCACACCCACTCCACCGCCTCCGACGGCTTTCTTTCTCCGTCCGAACTCTTGCACGCCGCCGAAAAAATCGGGCTGGAAGCGCTGGCGCTGACCGACCATGACGCCGTTTCGGGACTGGACGAGCTGCATGCGGCCGCCGCCAAAAACCGCAAAGTGGAAATCGTCAACGGCGCAGAACTTTCGGTATTTTATCCCGGTGCGGAAATGGAAATCCTCGCGTTGGACATTCCCGAAAAATCCCTGCCCGCGTTCCGCGAATATCAGCAAAACGAACTCGCGCGCCGCGACCAAATGGCGCACCGCCGCATCGAGCTGCTGCAAAATTTCGGCGTCGACATCACCTATGAAGAAGTCGCCCTGGACAAAGACGGCAACCCGCGCACGCAAATCCGCCGTCCGCATTTCACCGACGTCCTGCTCAAAAAAGGCTATATCCAAAACACCGAAGAAGCATACAAAGTCGTTTTCGCCCGCGACGGCATCGCCTTTGTCGAAAACCGCCCCGCCCCCGCCGCGGAGATTATAGACTTCATCCGCAGCAACGGCGCCGCCGCGGTTATGGCGCACCCGATACACACCAAATTCAAGCCGGACATTCTCTACAACGTCGTCCGCGAGCTGCAACAGGCCGGCCTGAGCGGCATTGAGGTCTTTCACGCCTCGCAGCCCCGTGCCAACCGCCAGCTGTATCTGGACATCATCCGCGACCTTGGGTTGATAACCGCCGGCGGCTCGGACTTCCACGGCGGCACCGCCCACCCCGAAAACAAACTCGGCACCGGCCGCCGCCATAATCTCAATATGCCGTATATGGTCTTGGAACAGCTGCACGCCGCCGCCAACGCTCCCGCTGCCAACACCGCCGCCCCTCTTTCTTCTGCCTCTCCGGTTCCCCCGGCATCCTACTACGCCGAACTGGAAAAATACCTCTGACCCGCCGCCCTACGCCCCATATTCCCTGCCCTTCTCGCCTCTGTCCGCACCTCACCGCCCGCTCCGCCAGCTCATCGTTGCCTGTGCCGCCGGCACTGTCCGCACCTCACCGCCCTTTCCTTTTCCCCGCAGCAAAAAAAATGCCGCCCCGCTTGATTTTTCCCCGCCCGCACCCTACATAAACCGACAGGACACATCAAAAGGAGCTGACATGGAAATTGAATACATCTACCCCGACCCCAAAGACGACAGGGATTTAGACGCCCAACTCAAAAAAATGCAAAAGGAAAACACGCTCGGATGCCTGATAATGGGGCTGTTCCTGTTGGGCGGCCTGTTCATTTTCCTGACTCTGCTGCCGATATTGCTGATTATCCTCGGCTACTCGATTATCGTCCTTGCGGTTTATATCGCCTATAAAGCATGGCTGGAAGAACCGGTGCTGAACCTGATACAAAAGCTGAAATCACGCCGCAACGGCTGACGCCCGGCGCGCAGCCCGCCCCCCAATCCCTTTTCCCAAACAAAAAAACACCCGCCCCCAAAGGAGCAGGTGTTTCTTTACAAAACGCAGTACCGGCCGCATTCTTTAGCCGACACATACCGAACGCATTCTTTAACCGACACGTACCAGCCGCATTCTTTAGCCGAAGCGTCAGACAATCTCTAGAAGTCCGTCATCTTCTACGCCGCAGAACATAATCCCGTCGCCGAACTGCTGTATCGTTCCCGTCCACAGTTCCCGCGGCATTTTTCCGCCCTCCGGCGAGCCAAACGCATACAGGCTCAAAACCTCCCCCTTCTGCACCGCAAACAGGCTGCCGAGCAGAAAGATGTCGTCCGCGCCGGAAATCAGTTCTTTTCCGCCGTCGTCATGCATCGAACATTTGCCGTCTTTTCCCTGCAAAACGTAGCAAAGATGTTCCTCGTCAAAATCCATGCCGTAAATCGACTGCGCCACCAGCACATCGTCGCCGTCATACAGGCTGACAACCGTATCTTTGCCCGTATGATCCGGCGTAGCCGTCACATACCAGCCGTTGGCAAAAGCCCTCGCTTCCGCAAGCCACATCTGCGCAACGCCGTTGTCGCCGCGGCACAGCATTCCGCTGAAACGTTCGCCGTCGCCGCAGAAATACCATCCGTTCGGATAGACGAAAATAGGATGTTCGCTTTCGTGCAGAAGTTCCGCCTCGGCGTTAAACAGCTTCCACCGTTCTCCGCACATTGCCGTTACATAGCCGCACGCCGGTTCTTCGCCATAAGCACAGACGTTCTCCGCGGCTTTTCTGCCGTCGGGATAAAACAGCACGCCCGCTTTGTCGAACAGTGCCGCCGCATACATGCCGTTGGCAAAAACCTCATACCGGTCATATCCCGCCTGCACCAGTTTCCCGTCGGCGCGATACAATTCCGCATGCTCCCCGGCCAAAACCGTAAACATCTTGCCCGGTTTCAATTCCAGCAGTCCGTACGTACATTCATACACCGTACCGGCCGCCGTGTCATAAATGGCGGTTTTGTCTGCAAATGTCAGCACATAATAGTCCGCTGCATAAAACTGATACGAGATAATGCCTTCCGCCAGTTTGGTTCCGGCACGGTTAAACAAAACCAGACCGCCGCCGTCCTTTTCCTGTGTCAGGTAATACGCCCCGTCCGTCAGAACCGCCGCGGCAAAATAGCCGCTTGCCGCCAAACTCATATCCGGACGGTAAAGCGCCTTGATGCCGCCGATAAGGGTTTCAACCCACCCGTTCGGGTAAAGCTTAATTTCCCCTTCCGTGTGCATCAGCCTTTTGCCGTCTGCCGCAAAAAGCGAAGAAACTTTCCCTTTTCGCAACAGATACGCGTTCCCTGCCGCCTCAGCCGCATCAAAATCTTCGGCTGCAAGCCGCCCACTGCTGTCATACAAACCGGAACGCCCGTCTGCAAAAACACAGCTGTACCACCCGTTGGCAAAACCGACATACGCCGCAACGCCGTCGGCAATCTTTTCGCCGGACACCACATTGTAGAATGTCTTCGGCTTTTCACAAAGAATTCTTTCCATCTTAAAAAGTTTTTAGGATTAAGAAAATAAGTAAAATTCTCACTGCGATTTGCCTTATAATTCCATAAAAATAGCCTTATAATAAACAAAATCGTATAAAACAGGACTCTCTCTTACCACCCGTCCCCAAAAATTGCAAGCGTTATTTACACCGCCGCTGCCCTCTCCCTGCCGCCCCTTCCTGCTCCACCGCGCAACTTTCCGCCCTCTTCCGCCGCCTCTCCCTGCCCCACCGCGCAACTTTCCGCCCCTCTCCCTGCTCCCCTTCCTGCTCCACCGCGCAACTTTCCGCCCCTCTCCCTGCTCCCCTTCCTGCTCCACCGCGCAACTTTCCGCCCTCTCCCTACCGCCTCTCCCTGCTCCCCGCGCCCACTCATCTTCCTCACCGCTCCATTCCTCTCTGCTCCATTCCTCTCTGCTCCCCCTCTTCCGTTGCCGGAGCAATTTTCCCCCTGCCAAGCAATGAAAACTGTGGTATAATGAAATTCTACAAAATACAAATATGTCAATTATTAGAAACGGTTTTCACAATTTCAGCTCTGAGGTTTACCCCTTAGCCCCTGAGGTGCCGTTTTCATAATCTGACATAAACAACTTTATGAGCCCTCGAAACGGCATTCCCTGCGGCGTTATCTCACAAAAGATTAGACTACAGAACCGAACCCCGTTAAAAAAGCAAAAATTATGAAAACTTTAAAACTTACAGTTGCAAAAGTATGGAACGCAGTTATCAATGCCCTCGGCCTGCTTATCGGATTGATATTCCCATTGAGCGGATGTCTCGGCATTATACTCTGCTTCATCGGGATACTGCAGTATGGCGTAAAATTGTGCTCGACCACAGCCATGTTGCCTACTGGATTATAACCGGAGTAATGTGGCTTACTTTCGGTTTTGCGATACGGTTATTATTTTTGTGTACGAAAGATATGCTTAAGGACATCAAAAAGAAAAATCACTTCGGAGCCGATATTGCCCAGAACCTGAGTATCATGCTGTAAAAAAAAACAGAAAACTTTCCCCCCCCAACCGATAGCTATCCGATTATCAAAAAAAGGAGTACCCTCAAGGCACTCCTTATTTTTTATGGCTTATACCACTCCGGCTGTTTACTATGCCGAGCCAGCCTCAATCATTCACACACCTCGGCTACACCGCAACCCTCACCGCTCAATCAGCCGCCCCTCATTGCTCGTGGCACAGCACCATCCGTCCCCGAACATTCCGTCCGCTATTTTTCGTCGTCTGCAAAATCATCGCCGTCGATGAACTCGTCGTCATCATCAAAATCGTCGTCTTCGTCGTCAAGCAGCTCGTCGTCCTCTTCGTCCGCCGTCTGCCCTTCAAGCAGCATCTGCTCGGCGATTTCCGACTTCTTGCGGCGGCCGCGGCGCTTCTTTGCCGGCGCCTTTTTCGACAGCGCGGAAATAACATAATTGCCGACAACCTTGTACAAATCCACCAGATGCCCGTTATACATATGGTCGCCTTCTTCAATCATTGCGAAATCGACGTCAACATGCCGCTGCGCATTAAGCCGGAGCGCCAGTTCCTCGACGATTTTCGGGTCGCCGATATCGTCCATGCCGCCCTGCACCAGCAGCCCCGAAGTCGGGCACGGCGCCAGAAAGCCGAAATCCTTTTCGTTTGCCGGCGGCGACACCGCAACAAAATTGTTGATGTCCGGACGGCGCATCAGCAGCTGCAGCCCGATCCACGCCCCGAACGAATATCCCGCAATCCAGCACTGCCGCGCGTCGGGGTTCTGCGCCTGCAGCCAGTCCAGCGCAATCGTTGCATCCGAAAGCTCTCCGGGACCGTCCTCAAACTCGCCCTGCGACCGCCCAACACCGCGGAAATTGAACCTGAGTACCGAAAATCCCAAGTCTTTAAAACAGGTAAACAGCGCATACGCAACCTTATTATTCATCGTCCCGCCGTACTGCGGATGCGGATGCAGAATCAGCGCCACCGGAGCGTCCGGGCGCTTCGCCTGATGATACCGCCCCTCCAGCCTGCCGGCATGTCCGTTAATGATAACTTCAACCATGTGATATTCTCTTTATTTTATCTTGATTTCAACCATATTACTGTTATATTACCTGAAGATTCTTAATTAGGTCTTAACACAGACAGGGATTATAACAAAAATGAATTCAAATTTCAAGCAGATTCTTCAGGACCTTGACACGATAGTCGCCAAGGACCCCGCCACCACCGGCCGCTGGGAAGCGTTTTTGTGTTCCCCCGGCTACCACGGCATCTTGTTTTACCGCCTGTCGCACCGCCTGTGGCAAAAAGGCTGGCGGCTTTCGGCGCGGCTGTTGTCGCAGTTCGGAAGGCTGCTGACCGGCGTGGAAATCCACCCCGGCGCGCAAATCGGTAAAAATTTCTTTATTGACCACGGCATGGGCGTCGTCATCGGCGAAACCGCCGTCATCGGCGACAATGTAACCATGTACCACGGCGTTACCCTCGGCGGTACCAAGTCCTACGGCGGCAAAGGCGGCAAACGCCACCCCACGGTTGAGGACAACGTCGTCATCGGCGCCGGCGCGCAGGTTCTGGGACCCATCACCGTCGGCAAAAACGCCAAAGTCGGCGCCAACGCCACCGTGGTCAAAGACGTGCCTCAGAACACGACCGTCATCGGCACCGCCGCCCATCGCGCCGAAACCTCCAGAAGCTGTGCGTTCATCCCCTACGGCATTAACGCCAAAACCGCCGACCCGTATGAAAAACGCATCGCCGAATATGATAAGGCCATTACCGGATACGACAAGGCTATCGCCGGGTATAACAAAACTATCGCCGAATACGACCGCCGCCTTGCCGAGCTGGAAAAAAAGCTCGCCGCCCTGCCCGAACCCTCTTCCCGCCGGCAGTAGCAGCCCTTCCGCACCGCACGCCATATCGCCGCCGCGCTGCCGCAGTATCGTCGCCGCGCGCCTCCCCTCTTTGCCTGCACCCTGTGCCCCTGAGCCATCGCCCGTACCGTAACACCTCAGCACCACCGCCCGTGGAACCGCCGCCACAGTTACGCCACAGTTACGCCACTGCCCGCAGAGCCGCCTCCACAGTCGTACCGCAGCACCGCCGCCCACAGAGCCGCTGCCCGGTGCCTTACTTCCCGTCTTTTTTCCCGTCGCTTAAAATATTCACAATACCGTAGAGCGAATTCAGCTCCTGTTCGGTAATGTTCGCCCGCGTAAAAATATTGCTGACGTTAATCAGCAGGCTCCGCGTATGTTCCTCGCCTTTCAGGCGCGGGCTCTGCCTGATCCGCCCGGTCAGCGCGTCCAGAAACTTAAACAGCTTTTCCTTGCTTGCCACTTCGCCGCCGTTGGTAATAAACCGCCGCCCCTCGGGCGCAATCGTCGTTTTGTAATATTCGTACCCGATAATCAGCACAGCCTGCGCCAGATTGAGCGAGCAGTGCTCCGGATTGAGCGGCACTTCGATAATCGCATCCGCCAGGCTGATGTCCTCGTTCTCCAGCCCCGTGCGCTCGCACCCGAACATAAAGCCGGTACGCCGCCCCGCCGGCAGATGCGTTGCCGCATATTCCGCAGTGAAAACTTCTTTGACCTGATGCCGCGGCCGTGCAGTGGCCGCATACACCGTGTCCAAATCCGCCAGCGCCTCACGCGTCGTTGCATACACTCTGGCATTAAGCAGAATATCCTCGGAATTGGAAGACGCCCGCAGTGCCGTTTCCGACACCGGGCTCTGCTCCGGCGCCACCAGCCGCATTTCCTTAAGGCCGCAGTTCTTCATCGCCCGCGCCGCCATGCCGATGTTTTCCGCCAGCTGCGGTTTCACCAGAATAACCGCGGGCGCCGTTATGCCCATACCGTCTGCATCAGTCATCGCACCGCTCACTCCTGTCATCGCACCGCCTACACAAATTTCCATCCCCTGCACCCCGTGCTCAGAATTCTCCTCCGTTTCCGTCTTAATGTTTTCCATAAACTTGCCTTTTTAACCATTTGATTATTTGAGATATTTTCCCATTTTCTTAAAATCAACGCCCGACGCGCGTTCAAACTTCTGTATCATTCCCGTCATGCTCGGCAGTTTCGGTAACTGCAAACTGCGCTGCAAACGGTTAATCTGTCCGCTGAAATCAAACGTCGGCACCGCAAAGCCGGAATCCTCCTGCTGCACCTGTGCCGCCTGCCTTTGCTGCGCCAGCGCCCGGCGGTTTGCCGCGGTATTCGGCACCAGTGCCTGCCCCGCGCCGCTTTCGTCGCCGTCATCGCCGCCAAACGCGTCTTTCACTTTGTCCAGCAGCCCCTCGTCTTCCTCCGTCGCGCCGTTTTCGCCGGCATCTTGAATATATGCGTGGGTGCGGTCAATCGTCGCCGTCCCCTCCGCCTGATAATTCAGCGACCGCAGGTTCTTCCGCCGCTGCTCCTTGCGGTAAACTTCCGCCACCGCCTCGTCGTCGTTCGCCTCCAGCCAGGGATTCGTGCTCAGCTGCGCGGAATTTGCCTGCGCAATATTGAGAACCAGCGCCGCCAAAGCGGTCAATACAATCAAAATCTTCTGTGCCATAACCGTATCCTGCCGCAGTAAATATGATGTGTCAAGTTTAACCGCAAAGAATTAAGAAAAAGTTTAAAACCCGCCTCGCTGCCGCCCGTACCGCCGCCCTGCCCACCACGCCGCCGCCTCGCTGCCGCCCTGCCCACCACGCCGCCGCCTCGCTGCCGCCCGTACCACCAACCCGCCCACCGCGCCGCCACCCCTTCTCCCCCCCTTATCCCAACAAAAAACTTGACAAAAAAGCATTATCGTCTATACTCGCACCATCAAAAAACTATTATGTCTCATTAAAATCTTATATCTTTATGGAAAAAAATATTATTTTAGCCGCACTGAACGAAATCGGCGCAGAGATTGGCTATCCGTTTTACGTTTTTGAAGACGGAAGTTACAGCAAAAGCTTTGTCAACGGCAAAATGAATTACGCAATGGTTGTCAAAAAGAAATTCACCGCCCCGGGGATAGGAGAAAAAGCCGCCCGCGACATCCTGAGCACGGCTGAATCCGCATCCTCGCCCCGCGTGCCCGCAGGCCGCCGCAAGCTGACGCCACAGGAGGAAGATTCTCTGAAACAGGCTGAGTTCAGCCTGCTGTCCCACAACTATCCGGGCAAACAAGGCTTGGAGCTTGTCTGCGAATTCGGCAGCCCCGAACTGTTGCAAAAGCATCTTTTTTACAGATGGCTCGTTCAACCGGACGACACGAAAGCCTGGAGCACACTGCTCGCGCGAACCGACCTTCCCAAACTGGAAGATTTTGTCAAAAAAAATCTGGACGAGCTGAGCTATCCTACAACATTGTGCCAAATTTTGCTGCTGGAAGGCAATGACAACCTTGCGCAGTGGTTTATTCAAAAACTCTGCGCACTTTACCAGCCTAAGAGAAAAATTACGCTTGAAAAAGCCTTAGTGGAACGCTGCCTGAAAAACAGAAGTTTCAGGCTGTTGGAAGAATATCTCGACAAGCAGAAGTATTACCCCAACCACAGCTTACAGCCGGAAGCGCAAAATGAGTTGATATCCGCCGCGGCAAAAGATAAAGCGCTGGGAGACTGGTATAAGGCTTATTACAGCACACGCAAAGGATTTTAGCCGGTGCAAATCAGACGGAAGCTTACGAACCTTCGGGTTCCGGGCTTCCGTTTTTTTATCCTCCCCCGCACATTGCCTCTCGTCCCTCGTAGCCTGCGGCGCTGCCACCTCGTTGCCAAACTCACCACCGCTCCCCTCACCGCCCGCTCCCCGCATTTCCTCCCGTCGCGCCTCCCTCTCCCCTTTCGCCCGTATATTCCCCTCTCTTTTTCGGGGGAAAAGCCGCTGCAAAAACTTGCGAAAATGCACAATGGGTGCATACTGAAAGCGCAAGTTAATTTACATTTGTTTTTTACATTTATTTTTTCGGGAGGTATTTATGAAAAAATTTTCTCTGGCACTGGCTCTGTTTTTGGGTTTGGGAGCATTTAACGCGCAGGCGTTCGACCTGACGGAAGCCGCAAACAAAATGGCCGACGGCATTAACAACACCGCTCAGGCGATTGAAGACAAAAAGGCCGAACAGGAAGCCGCCGCTGAAGCGCGCAAGCAGGAAGCCGCCCAGGCCAAAGCCGAGCGCGAAGCCAAAGCCGAACAGGCCAAAGCCGATTTGAAAGCCAAGCTGGAAGCAAAAAAAGCCGAAGCCAAGGCTAAGGCTGACGCTGCCAAAGCCGAACGGGAACAAGCCGCAGCCGAGCGCAAGGCAAAACAGGAAGAGCAGGAAAAAGCCCTGCAAAATGCCAAAGACAGCCTGAAAAATCTGAAAGGCGCTTTCGGCAAATAAACTCCGGCAGTAAAACCCCTGCATCAACAGCAACAGCCGCCATGCCCCAGGCACCGCGGCTGTTTTTCTATATAGGATAATCGCTTTTATAGGATAATCGCTTTCCCTCACAAGCCCCCGCGGCCAGCCCTGGCTCAGACCTCCCGCAGCCATATTGCGGCACAGGCCGCGGCCAAACGTACCGCCGCAACGCCGCCATCCACAGCCTCGGCGGCACCCCCGGCACAAACCTTCCTCAGCCAGACTGTCCGCCCTGCAGCGCCGCCGCCACTTTCATCTCTCTAATGGGAAACCACGTCCTATAGCGCCGCCTTCGCACTTCTAAAGGAAACCACGTCCTATAGCGCCGCCTTCGCATTTTTAAAGAAAAACCTGCCCTACAGCGCCGCCGCCACTTCCGGATCTTTGAAATAGCGCACGACCGACTTCGTTATCGCCTCGCCGAGCTTGCGGCGGTAGGCCGGCTGGCGCAGGCTCTTCTCCTCGGTATAGTTGGAAAGGTATCCGAGTTCAATCAGAACCGACGGAATATCCGGCGCCTTCAGCACCGCAAACCCTGCAAATTTGTGCGCATTGCTGACAAGCTTAACTTTCTGGCGCATTTCATTAACAACATAGCCCGCAAATTTGGACGACTTGTTGCGGCTGTCATTTTGCGACAGGGAAATAAGCACGTCGTTGATTTCCGGCGAATTGTCGGAGAAGTCCATGCCGTCGATGATGTCGGCTTTGTTCTCGCGTTCCGCCAAAGCCGCCGCCTCTTTGTCGGAAGCGGTTTCGGACAGCGTATAGACCGAAAGCCCCCGCGCGCTGCGGTTGGCTGCGCTGTCGGCGTGGATGCTGATAAACAGGTCGGCATGGTAGCTTCGGGCAATGGCGACGCGTTTGCGCAGCGGGATGAAAATGTCGGTGGAGCGCGTCATATAGACCTTAAAGCCTTTCGCCTCCAGCTGTTTTTTCAGCTCTTTGCCCATCGAAAGGGTAATGTTTTTTTCATAAGTGCGGTACGAACGCCCGATAGCGCCGGGGTCTTTGCCCCCGTGTCCGGGGTCGAGCACGACGATTTTTTTGCGCTTGACCGCGCCGCTGTAGGCATTTTTCAGGTTGGATTTCGGCGACGGGTCGGACAGCCCCTGCGAGCTGAGGTCGATAACCAGCCGCCAGTTTTTCTGCCCCGCCTGCGGCTCAATCGTAAATTTCTTTTTGATATTGACGTTGTTGTTGATATCAAACACCAGCCGCTTGCCTTTGATGTCGGGTTTGTTGCCGACGCGGAAATCGCTGATAAGCCGGTTTTTGGCGACTTTAGGCGAACCGGAAACAGTCGCGTTCTTAAGGTCGATAACCAGCCGGTTCGGCGAGTCGAGCAAAAACGCGTCGTAATCAAAATCCTCCGTACCGTCCAAAACGATGCGGATGCCGTCGTTCTGCTGCCCGGTGCGGACGTCTTTTATCGTGTTGAGCGCATACGCCGCCCCGGAGGAAAGCGCCAGCAGCGCGGTGCAGAGCAAAGTTGCCAAAGTTCTTTTTATATTTTTGCAGTTCGTTGTCATAGGTGTCAAATTAATCTGTCGTCAAAACTGTTACAATCTTTTTTAAGAGTAACCCACAAGTTCTTAACATTAATTTAAAAACCGGCTATACATTCGGCGAGGTGCATTTTTTCCGTCCCCGCCGGACATTAATCTTTTTTTTAACTTTTACCGTTATTATATCATAACAACAGCAATGAAACTAGGAGTTAACAAGTATGTCTGTAGGTAAAACAGTCGGCATCCTCGCTGACAAAATGCTGAAATTGACCGGAAAAGCGGTAAAGAAACTGGAAGATTACGGCGCCAAATCCGCCGAGGAAAACAATAACGACAATGCCCGCAAGCTGGCGGAAACGATGAACAAACTCGGCAAAAAGCTGGAAGAACGGCACGACGAATATATCGCCCGGGTGGAAGAAAACGCCGACGAGCTGGCTGAAAAGGGCAAAGACGCGCTGGATAAGCTGAAAAAAGTTTATCAGGAGATGAAGACGCGCGCCGACGCTGCCAAGGAAAAGGCGGAAATCGACGCCAGACGCGATGTTGCGCCGGAATCCGCAGAAACTGAGGACAAAGCCGCAGAAAAAAAGGCGGAAACGGCTGAAGAGGACAAATAGCCCCGCAACGCAAACAGCCGGCAGCGGAAATCACCGGCGGCGGCAAAACCGCCCCGCCGCGCAAATCGCCGGCAGCGCAAAAAGCCGGCGGATTGTTGCGGCAGGCAGCCGGCCGGACAATATTTCGGACATAAAAAAACTTCCCCGCAAGAGGGAAGTTTTTTTGTTTCGAAACGAATTCTGTTTTCTCATGCTGCATTCTGTTTTCTCATGCTGTAATAGAACTCGTCTATGGTCTGCGGGTCAAGAACGGCACTCATCCCTACCTTGCAAATCGCCAGCAACAGCCCCGTTATGGCCAGTGCCAGAATATCCGTCAGCCAGATTGAGTTCGGCCCCAGAAGCAAAGCGCAAAATCCGGCCTGCGAAACTATCCAGAAGCCAAATGCAGCGGCAATGGCGCCATACAATGCCAGCATACCGCAGGAAACGGCATACAGGCTTCCGCCCAGCAGCTCTTTGTTTTGTCCGCGCGTGATGCAATAAAATGCCACGGCGCCGCAGATGGCCAGAAGCAGTATTATCGGAGTAACGATAAACAACCGGTTGCCTCCGGCGGCTTTGAGCAGCTCGGGCAATTCGGTGAAACGCAGATAATCAAACAGGCTGTATATGGCATACAGCATTATGATTGCCGTTCCGATTGCCCTGACGCACAAGCGGCGCACATAATCCTGCTTAATCATTTTTTCCCACAGTTCCTGCGGAAAGCTTTCATAATATTCCTTTGTCCGGTTAAAGATGCCGAACCGGCGGATAATCTTTTCCCTGAAAGGAACGGAAGCTTCTGCATTTTGGCGGGCCTGTAAGATACGGGCTTCTTTTTCATAAACACCGTTGTGGTATTTATTTAAGATTTTCTGCATATCCTGCTGCATCAAATCTTTTTCTATTTCTTTAATTGTTTTCATAATCTGTATTTTTAGTTCATAATAATTCGGAAATTAAACAGATTATAGCACAAAAAAAGCGGGTGTGCAACAGGAAATTTTCATCAGCGCCGCAGGCGGCGGCAAAACCGCCCTTTGAGCAGGCTGCGTACTTTTTATGTACGCCTCCCGCTCCTGGCAGAGCGGCGGCAACGCCCGAATTTAGCTCCTTACAGTTAAGACTTAACGCCGTTTAAGCCCAATCCGAGCTCCCCCTTTCGACATCCATCCGGTTTAAGCGCGCCGTTTAAACATCCTTCCGTTCCGCCTCAGTCCGAAGCCACCCCTGTTTTAACTTGGCGATAACGAAAATCAGCGTAAACCACAGCATAACGACGGCAAGCGAAAAAACAGCCCCCGACAGCAGCGGCAGTCCGCCGCTCCGCAGCATAAACGCCAGCAGCAGTGTCCCCAGACAGCGCAGCGTCCACATCGCGCAGCCGGAAGCGGGTTTGTCCCTTTTCTGCATAACTTCCACCGCAACGACGCAGCAAAGGGCAAAAAACGACAGCGTCCACGCGGCGGCAGCTTCATCGGAACCGACAAGAGTAAAAAAGACAAACGCGGCATTAGCGCTTATGACAGCCCCCGCCCAAAGCGCCCAGAAAAAAAATTTATTTTTCATAATCTACAATTTTTAGAAACAATTATATAAAAAAAATAACTTCGCAGCCGGCATTATACAGCGGATTTTTATTTCTGCAAGCTATATTGTCCGTCCCCTCTCCTGCGCAGTCCCGCCCCGCAAACCTCCCTTTGCCCCGCCGTCCCCTCTCCCGCGCAGCCCCGCTCCGCAAACCTCTCTTTGCCCCGCCGTCCCTCTCCTGCGCAGCCCTGCTCCGCAAACCTCCCCTTGCCCTCCCCCGGATAGATTTTAGTTTATATTCTTCACTTTGTCCTTTACTTTTGGCTGAGCGGCATTAATATCTATACAACTTGGTTTATATCAGCATAAAGGACAGGCGATGAAGAAAATATTATCCTTTTGGATGGCACTTATCTGGCTGGCACTGGCCGCTCCGGCGCAGGCGCAGCTCAATGTCAGCATCAGCGGCGCGCAGCAGGAGCCGATTCCTGTGGCTTTTCCCGAAATCCTGTCGGACAATCAGGGCATCGGCGCGTTTCTCGGCTTTTCGTACGCAAGCAAAGTGCGCGACGTCGTTTTGGCGGATTTGGAACGCAGCGGCCTGTTCCGCATCATCAACGAGCGCAGTTACATTCAGAAGTTCACAAGCTTTGACCAGCAGCCGATATTCGGCGACTGGAAAGTGCTGAACGCGCAGGTTCTCGTGCAGTCGTATATTCTGGAAGAAAACGGCTCCGACCTCAAACTTCGTTTCAAACTCTGGGACATCGTCAGCCAGAAAGAGCTGCTGTACGAAGTTTACAGTTCCTCAAAGGATAACTGGCGGCGCATGGCGCATTCGATGGCCGATGCGATTTACGAACGCCTGACCGGCGACAAAGGCTATTTCAACACCGTCATTGCCTATATTTCCGAAAGCGGCCCCTCGGGCAAGCGCGTCAAACGGCTGGCGCTGATGGACCAGGACGGCGACGGCCACCAGTTCCTGACCAGCGGGGCCAATCTGGTGCTGACGCCGCGATTCTCGCCCGATATGCAGTATATCGCCTACCTCTCGTACGTCAACAACAAGCCGCGCGTGTACCTGTATAACCTGCGCACGCAGCGCACCGAACTGCTGGGCAACTTCCCCGGCATGACGTTCGCGCCGGCGTTCTCGCCCGACAGCAAATATCTGCTGATGAGTTATGCCAAAAACGGCGTTACCGATATTTACGAAATGGATTTGGCCACGCGCGAAACCAAAAAGCTGACCTCCGGGCCGTCGATAGATACCAGCCCGAACTATTCGCCCGACGGTTCCAAAATCGTGTTTAATTCCGACCGCGGCGGCAATCAGCAATTGTATGTGATGAACCGCGACGGCTCCGACGTCCAGCGCATCAGCTTCCGCCAGGGGAGCCGCTACGCGTCGCCGGTATGGTCGCCGCGCGGAGATTACATCGCATTTATCCGTATGGAAGGCAACCAGTTTAACCTCGGCGTTATGTATCCCGACGGCACCGGCGAACGCACCCTCGCCACCGGGTTTTATATCGAGCGCCCCACCTGGTCGCCCAACGGCCGCGTGCTGATGTTTTATCGCCAGAACCGCGGCACCGCGACTTCTGACGGCGCAACGCAGCTGTATTCCGTAGACATCACCGGCACCAACGAACGCCTGGTGCTGACCCCCGGAGACGGCAGCGACCCCGCCTGGTCTCCGCTGTTGTAAAAAGAAGCCACGCCCGCTTTAAATAAGCTGCCTGTATGGGCGGCTTTTTTTTTATTTGACTTTTATAAACGAGGATTGTATATATTGCGGTATGGAATACCGATAGGTATCCTGAAATCTGAAAAATTTCTGTACGTCGCGTTAGCGTGAAACGATATTTACGCCTGACAGCTTTGGGCTGGATGGCGCGAATAAGCCTATGGCAAATAAGCGCGAGTTGGCGACGTACAACTTTTTCACATCCACCCACTTTAGCTGAAGATTTTTTGTATCTTGTTAACTTCATCTTAAGTTTTAATAAGCTAGCCTAAAGATGGAATGCCGAGTTGGTGTTCCTGGGACTGAAAACCCGGTACGTCGTGTTCATATATTATGAACAGAGCTTTTATGCCTTTTGGTCTTAGACTGGAAGGTGGTAAAATAAGCGTATGCAAATATACCACGCTATCGACGTATAGTTTTTCAGCTTCCAGTCACCTCTTTTTCTAAGAAGGTGGCTTTTCTTTTACATATTAAAGAGAGGAAGTCAGGATGACTAAACTGATGATATTAGCAGGCATATTTACCGCAATCGCTTACCAACCCGCACACGCTCAACTGTATGATTATGCTTCAGAACAAGCATACGGCAGGCGTGTGGAACATGGCGCCGCATACAGACAAGACGGGGGCGCCGTGCGTTACCGTTCTGCCGGCGAGGGGCGCTATGTTCGCATTCCGCCTGCGCAGAGAGAAGAATACGGTTACGCCACAAGACAACGGGAGACCGCTGCCGGACAGCCGCTTATAACCGCGCAGCCGGCAATAACCGCGCAACCGGTCAACACGCTCCGTCCGTATCTGGGCGTAGACGCGGGAACAACGGATATCGGCTACAGCGGTTCAGAGGAAAAATATTTCTTAAAAGACCGGGCAATGTTTGTCGGCGGTGCGGCAGGGCTGCGCATCGGCAGAAACTGGGGCGTAGAGGTGTTTTACCAAACCTCAAATACGGCGAAAAAAACGGCTGACGACGAATGGCGCACCGAAGGCGATTATACCGCGTACGGCGTGGACGCGTTGGGCTTTCTGCCGTTGAATGACCAGCTGGAACTGGTAGCGGCAGCGGGTGTCGGCAAATATGAATTTGACGTTAAGCTGAAATACAGCGACGGCATCCACGAGTTCAGCGGTTCGGACGACAACGTCGGCTACCGCTTCGGCGCCGGCGCACAGTATAACATCACCGGCCATTGGGCGCTGCGGGGCATGGTGCGCTATGTCGTGCTGGACAGCGAATATATTGACGATATGCTGGAGTTTTCCCTCGGTATGCGCTATACGTTTTAATCCCGGCACATTTGCCGATAAAGGGCGGCAAAATCAGAAAAACACTTTACCTTTCCGGCGGCGGCATATTGCGCCAGTTCCCCCTCGCCCATAAATTTTCCGTTGCCGATAACAACAGGCAAAACACCGGCGGCAAGGGCGCAGTCAGTATCCTGCTTGGAATCGCCGACCAGCCAGACAGTTTCGCGGTTGATGGCAAAATCCGCATTTTTCAGGGCGGCAAAAACAGGGTCGGGCGCAGGTTTGTTGCGCGGAGCATCGCCATTGCCGAGGACTGCATTAAAAACAATATCAGGAAAAAAGTGCCGCACTTCCGCCGTCAACAGCGCTTTTTCCTTATTGGAAACAACGTATATGCCGACACCCGCGTTTATGCAGCTGCGCAGGAAATCTGCCGCGCCGGGAGCCGGAACAATCCGCCGCATTCCGTGTACCCGATAATATGCAAGATAATCATCGTATGCCCGTACGCTTTCCTCACCGAAAAAATTGGGGAAATTTTCTTTCAGCGATTTTGACGTATCACGATACTTCCGTTTGGTCTCGTCCCACGGCTCCCTGCCGTATGCGGCCAGCGTATGCTCCATCGCGTCAACAACGGCAGGGCGTGTCTCGGCCAGTGTCCCGTCCCAGTCAAACAAAACCGCCCGTACCATACTTCCTCCCAAACTTCCGTATCCGAGCCGCCCAGCCGCAACATCCGCGCCGCCTCATGACACAACCTCGCCGCCTCATCGCGCTGCCCTGCCGCAACATCCGCGCCGCACCTGTCGGAGACAAAACTTTCGTTCGTTAAACGTTGGTCTGCCACCCCTTGACGCTCGTATCCTCGCTGCCCTGGTGCACCACAATCTGCGGATAAGCGATGTTGATATTCGCCTCGCGGAACCGCCGCAGGATTTCGTACCGCACGTCGCTGCCCGCCGACCAGCCGCTCCAAATGTCGGAAACATAAATCCGCAGCTCAAAATCCAGCGAAGATTCGCCGAAATTCTTAAACAGCACATACGGCGCCGGCACTTTCATCACCTTTTTGCAGCTCCGCGCGCATTCCAACAGCAGTTTCGTCACCTGCTCGGCGTCCGAATCATACGAAACCCCGACCGCTATCGTCTGCCGCTGCCAGTTGTTGCCGTGCGTCAGGTTGGTCAGCGACGACGAAATCAGCGTCGCGTTCGGAATAATCACGCTCGCCTTGTTAAAGGTTTCCACCTCCGTCGAGCGGATGTTAATTTGTTTGATTTTTCCTTCTTCGCCGCCGATAAGCACCCAGTCCCCGACCTTAAACGGCCGCTCAAACAAGAGGATAATGCCGCTAACCAGGTTTTTAATGACGTCCTGCAGCCCGAAACCGATACCGACCGACAGCGCACCGGCGATAACCGCGAGGTTGGACAAATCCACGCCCATCGCCACAATCGCCAGAATGGCGGAAATGATAAAGCCCGTAAAGCTGAACCCGGAAATCAGCGAATGCTTAATTCCCTCGTCCATGTTGATGCGGTTCAGCAGATTGTTCGAAAGCCGGTTTTTCATCATCTTGACCAGCGTCAGCGAAATCAGGAAAACCAGCAGCCCGGTAACGATTGAAATCAGCGAAATGTTGATGCCCCCGACCTTAAAGCCGAACACCAGTTTCTTTACCGCCTGCAACATAAACGCCCCCGGCATTCCCCACAGCGTCAGCAGCGAATAGATAAGAAACAGCACCAGCAGCGGCGTTACCAGCAGCGTCATCAGAAAATCCGCCTTCGACAACAGCTGTTTGCGCAATTTGAACGTCTTAATCCAAAAGACGATGCTCCGCCTGAGCAAATCGGAAATAAACCGCCGCACGATGACAAACGCGCCGATAAACAGCACTGAGGCGATAAAACGGTTGAAAATAAAGGTCGCCAGTTCCGGATACCCGAACAGCGAAATGCCAAACGTCAACACTGCAAAAATTGTCGTAAACACGATGATTTTGGAAGAAAGGCTCATATTCTCCGGTTCGTCGTCCGCCAGCAAAGCCGCCGCGCTTCCCGCCGTCGGTGCCGAAGTGACGATTTTCTCGCTCGCAACAGCCGTACCGTTCACAGCTGCCGCCGCCATACCCGTGGTGCTGCCACCGTTGCCTGTGGTGCTGCCACCGTTGCCTGTGGTGCTGCCACCGTTGCCTGTGGTGCTGCCACCGTTGCCTATGGTGCTGCCACTGCCTGTGGCGCTGCCACCCGCCGCGCTCCCCACGGCTCCTTTTATTGTCCCGGTTCCGACGGTACCCTCCCCCGCCGTACCTGTAGCGCTGCTACCACTGCCTGTGGCGCTGCTACCACTGCCCGTGGTGGTGCTACTACTGCCCGTGGCGCTGCCACCATTGCCGCCCGCACCGTCCCCCCGGCTCTCCTCCTCATTTTCTTCATCGCCGACTCCCCGGTTTCTAATCCGCCCCAAAATCCGCGATGTCATCAAAATAATGACAAACGCCTTAATTGCGTCGCCCGCCACTTCCAACAACAGCGTCAGCGCCTCGCTCGCTTCAAAATAAGCCGCAATCTGCCGGATGCACCCGACCGCCCCGAGCAAAATAAGCGACAGCGTCGTCGCCGCAAACACGCGCTCAGCCCTCTCGTCGGAAATATTAAACAGCCGCCAGCGCCCGTTCCACGGTGCCAGCGTAACCCGCGCCAGCGCCCGGATAAGCGTAACATACAGCGAATAGTACAGCACATTGGCCAAGACCACGCCGAACTTGCTCTGCGTCAGCGTTTCGTTGGTCAATTGCCACAACAGGCACCCGCCGATAAGCAGCGACGGAATCACCCCGTACGCAATCGCCGTAATCACCGCCACCACGATTTTCTGTCCGTAACGGGGATAGTCTTCGGTATGCCCGTACCCCCATTTGTTAATGATATACCGCCGCAGGAACAGCCCGAACGACAATGCCAGCCCCAAAATCAGCAGCACGTACCATCCGCCGTGGTAAACGTTCTCGCGTTCTTCCGCCGAAAGCCCCCGATACCACTCGACCGGCGAGATTGCAATTTCCCAGAAAAACACCGCTGCGTCGCCGATGGCCGTAAAGAAGTTGTGCGGCGCAATCAAGACATTCTGCTCCGCCACCAGATTGCCGATGATAATCCGGCTCCGCGCCTCGGAAATAATCGAATTCAGCCGCGCCATTTCGGTTTTGAGCAAATTCGCCTCAATCAAACGGTTTTTATAGTTGTTCATCACCGCCGTATACTTGCTGCGCATTTCCGCAATCGCCGGGTCTTCGTTTTCCCCTTCCGCCGGCTCCGGCCCCAATGCGTTTAACGCGTCCTGCACGTATTTGGAGTTCTTTTCAATCCCTTTGGCCGCAAACTCAATTACGATTTCCTGCTGGGTCAGAAATGCCGCGGCATCGTCCAGACTCTGACGCGTAAACTGCTTTTTCCGGATGGATTTTTCAATTTCCTCCAGCTGCCCCGAAACGGTCTTGTAGTCAAACGCCGCCTCGTTCTCGGAACCGGAAACCTCGCCTTCGTCAACGCCGAGAGCCTCCGTTTCCGCACCGCCGGAGCTGCCGCTCGTTTTCGCACCGCCGGAGCTGCCGCTCGTTTTCGCACCGCCAGACTTGCCGCTCGCTTCAGCGCTGCCGGACTTGCCGCTCGTTTTCGTCGCCGTTATATCGGCACTGTTCGTCCCGACGGCATGCGCCGTTTTTTTCCCCGCCGCCGCAACATCGCCTGAAATAACCGCCAGCCCGGTCAGAACCGCAGCCGCCAGCATAACGCCCGAAATCCAAAGTCTTAATATTTTGCCCATTTGCTTTTCCGTCCTTTTCTTCTGCCTTTTTTCGTTACGTTATGCCGACAGCCCTAAACTGCCGCCGTTTCTCTCGGTGCCCTGCCGTTTCGCCAACCCGCCGGAACATCGGCAGCACAGCCCTTGTTGCCTGTGCTGTTGGCACCGTTTCCCGTGCCGCCGGCACTGTTGCCCGTGGCGCTGCCACTGCCTGTGCCGCTGGCACCAAAGTCCCCGTCTAAGCTTTCGCCAGCACCGCAGTCATCACCGAAAACGCCAGTTTTGCCCCGCCGGCGCGCAGGTTGTCTGCCACCGTCCAGAAACTGATGCCGTTCTCGACCGAAACATCCTGCCGCACGCGCGACACATAAACGCTGTCCTCACCCTGGACATCATCAACGCTGACATAGCCCGCATCTACCGTCTTGTCAAAAACGACAACGTTTTTCTGCGCCTTCATCGCCTCGCGTACCGCCGTCGCGTCAACTTCGTCGTCAAACTCCGCATTGACAAACGCCGCATCGCCGATAAACGTCGGCACGAACGCACAGTTCGCGTGCACTTTGATGTCGCTGTCAAGAACCTTTTTAATCTCGGCGTTAATCGCCCACTCCAGCGACGTTTCCTCGCCGATGAACTCGCCGACCTGCGGCAGAACGTTAAACGCGATTTGCTTTTTGAAAATCTGCTCGTCATCAACCAGCGTTTCGTTCAAAAAGATTTTGCGCGACTGCGTAAACAGTTCGTCCATCGCCTCATGCCCGTGATAAGAAGTGGAGTTAAACGTCGTTACCACCAGCCGCTTAAGCTTGTGTTCTTTGATGGTTCCCGCCAGCGGCAGCAAAATCTGATACACCGCCGACGACGGCACACCGATAACCTGCGGCAGCCCGTCCGTTGCCTGCCCGTTCCCCCGTTTCAACAGTTCGCCGTTCAATTCGGGAATAACCAGCGGAACCGAACTGTCGCCGAACGTTGCCCCCGAAAGGTCAATCACACGGCATCCGGCACCTGTCGCTTTCTTGATAAAACGCTTGCCCTGTTCCTTCGTTGTTGCAAATATCGCAATATCGGCTTTCTTAAAATCAAATGTATCCAGTGCAGACACGTCCAATTCGTCATCTTCGCCGTATGACACCAGCGTCCCGAGCGGCGCCTTCGCCTCCAGCGCAAATACGTCGTCGGCCGGAATGCCGCTTTCGTTCAAAAGGTTGAGAAACTCCCGGCCGGTACTTCCTTTAACCCCGGCAACTGCAATCTTTGGCATCTTAACTTCCCTTTCATCAAACTTAAAACTTGCTGAACCTGACGTCCGCCCGGCATCTTATCCGGCACCTGCCCAGCGTTGTACCCGTTGTGTAACGCGGCTCTGTACTTGATACCGTTTAGACACCCGCCCAACGCTGTACCCGTTGTGTAACGCGGCTCTGTACCTGCTGTCCAACTTGGCACTGTTGCATAATTTTTTCAAGTATTTTATCCGACTTTTCCGCTTTTTTGCATCTTCCTGCCAAACTGCCCATGCCGCACCGTCTCACTCTCTCCGCAGCGCCCCGTCCTGCGTCATTGCCGGCAGCGCAGCCATGCCGCTCCTTGCAGCGCCGCGAGCCATTTCTCGCGCCTGACCGCCAGCGGGATAGACGCGTTCGCCGGGCTCGTAGACGGCAGCACTTCCCACGTCCGCCCCTCCAGCAGCCCCTTGTTGAAACGGCAGAACAGCTTAAACGCCGCCTGCCCGTTAAACAGCAGCCGCTCAATCTCCGGATACAGCGCAAACAGCGCCGCAAAATCGTTCGGCATCGCATCTCTGATGTCGGAATCAAGGCTTCCCTCTCGCGCGCAGCTCTCCGCCGCATCCCACAGCCCGACCCCGTGCGCCAGCAACAGCCCGGTTTTGATGCCGTAAGCCGGCGGCGCTTTCGGGTCAAAAGGCTCGCCGTAAGCCTCAAAGACAAAACGCCAGAACAGGTTGTGCCGGTGCGCATAATACTCGCCCGCCGCCAGCGACGCCTCTCCCGGCATGGAGCCGATAACCAGCGCCCGCGTCCGATCATCGGCGATATAGGAAAAGCTGTGCGGCATAAAACCTCCCTGAAATGCTGTTTCGTTGTTTTCTTCCACGCATAAACTCCCGCAATGATACGGCATAATTTCCGTCCCCGCAATCCCCCGCCGCAAGTTATGCACGCCGTTTCGTTCTCCACCCCATCGCCACCCCGCCGCACGCTCTCCGCCCACGGTTACTCCCCTCGTCTCACGGCTACCTTGAAAACATCTCCGCCCGCCATATATAAGCCGCAGCACCACCCGCCCAATCCCTCCGGATAGTGCCCGCCTTAACCGACACACTAGCCCAATCCCTCCGGATAGTGCCCGCCTCAACCGACACACCCGCCCAGTCTCCCGGACGGCATCCGCCCCGTCGGCCGGCGCATCTGCACCCCTCAACCGACTGCCCCGCGGTCATATCTGCCCGCATACCCGTTATCATATCCACTGTTATATCAAGGAGAAAAAAATGTTTGCGATTCGCGCTTCCGGCGACCGCGGCCACACCCAAACCCCGTGGCTCAACAGCCGCCACACCTTTTCGTTCGGATCCTATTACGACCCGCGTTACCTCGGTTTCAGTGACCTGCGCGTCATTAACGACGACGTCGTCGCCCCGGCCGAAGGCTTCGGTACCCATCCGCACAAAAACATGGAAATCGTTACCGTCGTGCTCGACGGCGAACTGGAACACCGCGACAGCATGGGCAGCCGCGGCGTCATCAAAGCCGGCGAAATCCAGAAGATGAGCGCCGGCTCCGGCATTACCCACAGCGAGATGAATCCGTCGCTCAGCAAACCCGTCCATTTTCTGCAAATCTGGATAGAGCCGAACATCGACGACGTCAAACCCGAGTATATGCAGGCCGCCCCCTCGCCGCAGGAACTGAAAAGCCGGCTCGTCCGCATTGCCTCGCCCAAAAGTACGGACAGCCCGATAACCCTGCACCAGAATGCCGAAATTTACCAGACCCTGCTCGAGCAGGACAAAACCGTCAGCTTTGATATTACCCCCGCACACAAAGTCTGGATACACATCGCAACCGGTGCCGTCAGCCTCGATGGACACCCTCTGATTGCCGGAGACGGGGTCGCCGTCGCCAACGAAACCGCCGCAATCGCGCTGCGCGGCATAGACCCGCTGTCTAACGTGCTGATATTCAAGCTCCGCGCCTGAAAAAGGGGCGCAGTTTCCCGCACCCCTCTTATTATCGGCCTTCGTCGCAGCACCAGAGCGTCCGAACCGGCACCTTGGCTTTTCAACCGGCATTCCGACCGCTCCCAAAAGCTCCGGCACTCACAGCAGTTTCTCCGGTATCACAGCGGCTTCTCCGGCACTCACGCCGGTTCCCCGTCTCGCTCCGGCCTAGAACTTCTCCTGCAATTCGAAGAAATAAGCTTTCGGATGGTTGCATACCGGGCAGACTTCCGGCGCCTTAAGGCTTTCAATCCGGTGTCCGCAGTTTGCGCATTCCCAGATAACCTTGGTCGGGCGTTCAAAGACTTTTCCCGCTTCCAGAGCTTCCAACAACGCATTGTAGCGTTCTTCATGCCCTTTTTCGATTTTGCCGACCATGCGGAACAGGGTCGCGATTTTCTTAAAGCCCTCTTCGTCGGCTTCCTTGGCCATCGTGTCGTACATGTCGGTCCACTCGTAACGTTCGCCGGCCGCCGCGTCTTTCAGGTTTTCGATTGTCGAGGGAATTTCCTCGTTGTGCAGCAGTTTGAACCAGATTTTGGCGTGTTCCTTTTCGTTGTTCGCGGTCTGTTCAAACTTGTCGGCAATGATGTTATAGCCTTCTTTCTTGGCTTTGGACGCATAGTAGGTATATTTGTTGCGCGCCATCGATTCGCCGGCAAAAGCGGCCTGCAGGTTCGCTTCGGTCTTAGATCCTTTAAGTTCCATAGAGTTTTCTCCTAAAAAAATGTTGCGGAGAAATGATAGCCGCCTCCGCAAACATAGTCAAGAAAAATCATCTGATGCGGCCGTCATTTCATCAAACCGTCCGCAATGTCCGATAACCGGTTAACTCTGCGCGCTGACCTCTGACGCCGTCCTCCGCCCCTCTTCCCGCAGCGTTACGGCTTTCGGCACACAATCGTTTAATTCTATGCACTGACCTCTGACGCCGTCCTCCGCCTTTCTTCCAGCTACGTTACGGCTTTCGGCACACAATCGTTTAATTCTATGCGCTGACCTCTGACGCCGTCCTCCGCCTTTCTTCCAGCTACGTTACGGCTTTCGGCACACAATCGTTTAATTCTATGCACTGACCTCTGACGCCGTCCTCCGCCTTTCTTCCAGCTACGTTACGGCTTTCGGCACACAATCGTTTAATTCTATGCGCTGACCTCTGACGCCGTCCTCCGCCTTTCTTCCAGCTACGTTACGGCTTTCGGCACACAATCGTTTAATTCTATGCACTGACCTCTGACGCCGTCCTCCGCCCTTCTTCCCGCAGCATTACGGCTCTCGGCACACAATCGTTTAATTCTGCGCGCTCGCCGCAGCTCCCGGATTGCCCGCGCCGCCGGTTCCCGCGCCCAGACTCTCGGCCGCCGCGGTATCTGCCGCCGCGTAAGCCGTCTGTCCCTCGGCCAGCGCCGCAATCTTCGCCACCTCGGCCTTAAAACGCTGCAAATCCTTGCCTGCCAGATTGGTTCCGGTCGCCGCCTTGACTTTCAGCGGGTCGACCTTCTTGCCGTTTTTAATTACCTCAAAGTGCAGGTGCGGCCCGGTCGAACGTCCGGTCGAGCCGACATAGCCGATAACCTGCCCCTGCTTGACTCTGACGCCCGGACGGATGCCTTTGGCAAAACCGTTCATATGCGCGTATCCGGTCGAAAACTCCGAATTGTGGCGGATAACCACATAGCGTCCGTAACCGCCGGCCCATTGCGCGCGTTTGACCACGCCGTCCGCGCTCGCATAAATTCTCGTGCCTTTCGGCGCCGCATAGTCCACGCCGCTGTGCAGGATGCGCCGCTTCAAAATCGGGTGCCGCCGCCAGCCGAAACGCGACGAAATCCGCGCCGACCGGAATTCCATCGGTTTGCGGTCAAGAGCCCTTTTCAGCACAATCCCCTTGGAATTGTAGTAGTCCACGCCGCCATTCAGATCTTCGTAGCGGTACAGCGCAATCTTGTCCCTCCCCAGATTCAGCTCCGCATACAGAATGTCGCCGTTTTTGACGACCTTGCCGTCCGGCGCCACCTTGCGGTCAAACAGAACCTTGAACGTATCGCCGCTCTTGATGTCCAAACGGAAATCGACCGTATAGGCGAAAATATTGATAAAGTTGCCGATAATGCTGGACGGCACGCCCGCATTCTGCATCGCCGCCGCCAAAGACGAGGTAATGCTGCCCTGCGCCGTCTGGTTCTCGGTCTTTAATTCCAGCTGTTCCATCTCCGCAACGTACTTTTCGTCTTCGTTGCGCGTAACCACATATTTGGTTCCCGCCGTCGGCTCAATCACAATCTTGTCCACGCTCAACAGCTCGCCGAACGGCACGTCCACCGTCTTGACGATGTCGATTTTCTGCCCCGCGCGCAGGTTGCGCACGTCATACCCGGCTTCCTTAAGGCTCTCCGCCGCCTGATTCGCTTCCTGATACTCCATGCCGAGCTTTTGCAGAAGCCCGATGAAGTGGTCGCCCTTTTCCACGGTCAAAACGTCCTGCTTGACTTCGGGCTGGGTTTCTTCGCCCTCGACCGTCCATTCCACCGCCGGATTGTCAAAAGACTCGCCCTCGCCGGCATCAATGCCTGCCATATCGGCGCCGGCCGCCGTCCCGGACGCTCCCGGCACCGCCAAACCATCGCTTTCTCCTTCATAAACCTCCGGCACTGCCATTTTTGCGACAGCCTGCTGCTCGGCGTTTTCGCGTTTTCCTTCCGCCGCCAGCCGCTCCTCGGCGACAATCTGCTCCGGCGTTTCAAAATTCCGGCTGACCACCAGCACCAGCGCAAAGGTTACCACCGCGCTGTAAATAAACAAAAGCCAGCTCTGCGTACTCCATCCGCGTCTGCCCGAACTCATAATATTGTAAGAAGCCATCATGTCCCCCGTAATTAAATACTGTATGCGACCTTAAAAGATGAGGGCGAAACTGAAAAGCCCTTTTTATTTTTTATACACACCAAATAAAACCGTCTGCGAATGTCAGCCGTCAGGCAATCCTTAAACCATGCTAACCCCGCCCCGCGGCATTTACCCCGGTCCGTCAGCCGGCCTTTAGCCTCCGCCCGCGGCATTTACCCCGGCTCGTCAGCCGGCCTTTAGCCTCCGCCCCGCGGCATTTACCCCGCCCCGTCAGCCGGCCTTTAACCTCCGACCTGCGGCATTTACCCCGGCCCGTCAGCCGGCCTTTAACCTCCGACCTGCGGCATTTACCCGGCTCGTTAACCAGACCTTAAATTTTGCCCTGCTAACATTCATTTAGGTATTGATTATAAGGTAAAATTATTTACAAAAGGTTAACCGATGACAAAACGCCCAGCCTCCCCGCAATCTTCCCCTGTTGCCGCCCGCAGCCGCCTGCGCCCAGCCTCCCCGCAATCTGCCCCCGTTCCCCCCGCGGCGCCGTCCGCCGCCGACCCGACGTTCAAAATGCTCTACGTCCTTGCCATCATCATGATTGTCGACGGGCATGTCGGTTCGTCCGATTACCTCGACTTCAACGGACTGCTCCGTTACCAGAACTACCATATCGCGCTGTTTATGTTCGTCTCGGGCTATTTCCTCAACCTTACGCGCGGCTATAAGGAATTTTTCGCCCGCAAAACCCTGCGCCTGCTCGTGCCGCTTTACCTTTGGAACGCGGCTTACGGCGCCCTGTGCTGGTATCTGAACCGGCATCAGGGCTTTGCGCTCGGCGGGGAATTTAACCTGTATAACCTGCTCTATGCCCCGCTTGTCGACGGGCACCAGTTCATTTACAACATGGCGTCATGGTTTCTGGTGCCGCTGTTTCTGGTACAGGCCGTCGGCTATTTGCTGCTGCGCCCGTTCGCTCCGTCTGCCGCCCGCCGCACCGCCTTAACCCCGTCTGCCCGGCCGCAGCCCGGCAGTTTTTTCCTGCCCGCCGTTATATTTTTCGTCCTGTCGCTGGCGCTCGGCTGCTTTGCCCTGGCGTACGCCCCCGAAAACCACGGCGCCCGCACCCTGGCGCTGACCGCTCTGCGCACGCTCTACTTCATGCCCGCTTTTGCATTCGGCTTTCTTTACCGGCACGTCCTCGCCAAATACGATACTGTCGCCACGCCGCTTTACCTGTTTATCGTTCTCGCCGCCCTGACCTGCCTGACCCAAAAATTCCCCGGCTATAACCATATCCCTTCGTGGCTGGATACCGTCAACGCCCCGGCGCCCGCCATATATGCCATAAGCCTCCTCGCCGTTCTGTTCTGGCTGCGCGTTGCCCGGGTTCTGTCGCCGTTGCTCGTCCGAAGCCGCCCGTTGCAATATATTGCGAACCATACCTTTGACATCATGATGCACCACTTTGCCGGCTTTATGCTTGCCAAAGCCCTGTTTCTGCCGTTCATTTCCGCCCCCGCTGCACAATTCCCTTCCGCCGCCGCAGCGCCTCTCGCTTCCCGTGCCGACGCCGCCGCCGCCCTCGCCCGCATCAAAAGCGACATATGGTACTACCCTTTCCCGGAAAGCGGAGAAACCTCGGCCTGGCTCTATATTGCTATATCTATAGTCATAGCACTAACGGCAGGCTTTACAACCCGCAAAATTTATGCTATAATAAGCCGAAAGTTAAGCCATTTTTAAGGGTCGCATTTGTATAATCGGCGCGTTAAAATTCAGGCTGACAGGGAGGTACTATGACAAACAGCTGCGAAAAAGGCCGTTCAATGATAGAGATGCTGGGTGTACTGGCAATCGTCGGCGTCCTTTCCGTCGGCGGCATAGCCGGCTATTCCAAGGCAATGGGCAAATACAAAACCAACCATTTGATTGAGCAGCTGACCATGCTGATTACCAATATCCGCAATTCATTTATCGGCCAGCATGACTTCAGCGACATAAACAACAATTTGCTTATAAATATCGGCGCCGTGCCCGCTGATATGTACGACCACTCCCGCGCCAGCAATGACATCCTGCACGCCTGGAACGGAAAAGTAACCATCTTCCCCAGCGAGGCCTCCAATAACAAACAAATGGCCTTTGAACTCTATGTCAACAACATCTCCAAAAACGTCTGTATCGAAATGGTAACGATGGATTGGGGCAAAGACCCGTCATCGGGCTTTACAAGCCTCTACATCGGCACGCTGGAAGAAGACATTGCCGAACCGCAGATGAAAGACGTCCATTCGTCCGCCGACCGCAATGAGGCCAACGGCATATATACTATCGGCACCCACGACATGGCAATCCCGCTGACGCTGGAACAGGCATACGCCGCCTGCACCTGCAGCCCGGTCGGTTGCACCATAGGGCTGAAATATCTGTAACAGCCCGCCGCCCGGCAGATTACAAAAAAAACGACAGGCCTGAAGTTCACATACCTCCCTCCCGAATATTCAGGCCTTCCTTTTTGCCTGCAGCTTACGCCTACAACCTACAGCTTACAGCCCGCAGCACGCCGGCACGCCGTCCATGCGCCGTTGTTTCTCACGCCAGCCCCGTTCCATGCGGCACGCCGTCCCGCCCGTCTCTACGCTCCTGCCTCCACTCCGCCACACTCTTCTCTCTATATGCAACACGGCGTCCCGCTCCGTCTCTCCCTCGACAGAAAAGCTCTTTTCCATGCGCCGTCCCGCCCGTCTCTCCCCCATACGCATAACAAAAAAAGGGGCGCGGTTTTCCGCACCCCTGTCAGCAACCCGCCGGTTCTCCCGGCATTTTCCGCATCGGTTCTGCACAGCATGCCTCAGCTTCAACCCCGCCGCAGCATCAGGCGAAATCCGACACCCGGAAACCTGCTCGCGGCAGGCTTCCGAGTTCTCCCGGCCGCTTACGCTTATTTACGCTTGGCTTCCGGCATCGCTTCCGGCGCCTTGGTTTCCTGTTTTACCTTCTCGGTAACCGGCTTGTAAACGGTCTTCTCCCACGGACTCTTCTTGTCGTAGAGCTTTTCGCAGATAGACAGCCCGACGCTTCTCAGCGCTGTTTCGGTCGGAATGAACAGGTCCATGCCCTCTTCGGTCTGTTTTGCCGAATTGGAAATGCCGTTGACGGTGCCAAGCTTGTCAATCAGGACGCTGCCGACCGCCACTTTCTGCACCAGCGTATCAACGATAATTTCGGTGCCGAGCGTATCGGAATAGCGGTAGCCGTAAATTTTGCCGCTGTCGTCCATATAGTTTTTCGCCGCTTCACCGTCCTTGTCCAGCAGCCCCAGCGAGATGTAGCCTTCCTGGTCAATCGGCGGCAAATCAAGGTTAAGGGCAATCGGCGTATAGGTAACCGGCTTTTCAAGGTGCATCAGCGCCGTGTTCTTGCTCGGGTTAACGCGTACCGCCTTGGCCTTGAGCACATCGCCGTTGATGGTCTTGACGTCATAGGTATTCTGCAGCTTGTTGACCAGCCCCGCCGACGTCAGCACGAACGAGTCGGAAATAACCAGCCCCATGCCTTTCTTGCCTTTGGCATTGGTAATCTCAACCACCGACCCGCGGATTTTGAGCATATTCTCCGGGCTCAGTTCTGTGTACGGCGGCCTGTCGACAATGCAGAGCTTGGCATCAACAGCATAGCCGTCAAGGTCGACCCAGTTGTCATCAACAATCGTGCAGCTGCCGTCGGAAATGACGTTGCCATCTTCGTCAATGCAGTTTTCGTATTTGCGGAAACTGTCCTTAATGCCTCCGGTTTCTTCAATCTGCGGCGCAATCGCCTTGTTTTCGACTTCCACGCCGCCTTTTTCCTCAACCGCCGGAATATAGTCTATTTCCTCGACTTTCGGTTCAATCACGGGTTCGGGCGCCGGAGCCGGTTTCGGCTCCCCGCAGTCCTCGACACATTCGGTCTTGCACTCGCGCCCTCCCCTGACGTCCGGTTTGCCGACAACGCAGGTTTCGGTACAGACTTTGCGGCACTTCGGCTGCTCGCACTGCTGTGAGCACTTCATTGGACAGCTTTCAACTGTTTCAACCGTCGTAACCGTTGTCGTTACCTTTTTCTGCGGGCATACCGGGCGACAAACCTGGCGGCACACCGGCTGCGGCGTTTCTACCCGCGTCGTGGTGATGATTTTTTCCTCTACGGTCTTGGTTTTTGTCTTAACGTCGACAAATTCCTCCACTTTCGGTTTACCCATCGTCACCGCGCACGGACACGCCGGCTGCGGACAGCTGCATACCGGCTGGTTGCAGGTGCAGGTCTGAATCGCAGCGCACGGGCACGCCGGACGTGCTATCGCCGGGCATTGCGGCTGCGGCGCATAGGCGCAGCTTCTCGTATAGGCGACTTCCTTGGCAAAGCCGCATTTTCCCGGATTGAACTTGGCGTCAAAAGCGACCAGAGCCGCACGTTCCGCCGCCTGCTCTTCGGGGCTGACGCGCTGTGCCAGCTGGTACTCAAACCCCGGCAGCGAAGACAGCCGCGCCGCCGCGTCGGCAAACGCCAGTTCCGCCAGTTTGACCTCGGCTTCGTAAACGCCGTTTTCAACTTCGGCATAACCGGAAGTAACGCCTTTCCATAAAACTTTCGTCTGGCTCAAATTCATCAGCCGCCATGTAACCGTCATCTCGGCCGTGCCGTTGCGGCGGTTGTCCTTGCGCGCCTTGTCCCAGTCATACTGGTCGCAGACGTTCATAAAGAAGTTGGTGATTTCCGCCGTCAGCGCATATTCCGGCAGCTTGACCGACGGGTCGGCAAGGCAGACGTCCGGAATATCCATAATTTTGTAACATTTGTCAGCAGATTTTTTAAAGACGTCATTAAACGCCATGTCTTTCTGAATTACCCGCCCGTGGTTCAGCATCGCCTTTTTCGTAAAACGGCGGCATCCGAAAATCCGGAAACGGTAGTTGCCGACATGGTTGGCATACGGGCTGAACCCTTCCTGGTTTTGCAGCCGAAAATCGACGTGCGTCAGCGCAAACGGCGCCAAATCGCAGCAGTTGCGGTTGACGACGTTGCTCTTGTAGCGCGGCTGCGCCAAAGGATAGTTCCGGGTTTTGAACACCGGCATCGGGCAACTGGGGCAGTTTTTAACCTGCGTCCCGTCCACGATTCGCACTGCCTTGTTGGATTTCGGCCGGTCGCAGTTCGGGCACGACCCGCCCGGAAAAATACTGCCGTCCACTTCCGGCGGACAGTCCGGACAATAAGAATCCGGCCCCGCGGCCGCCGCAGCCGTGGCTCCGAACGCGAGCCCCAGCGCCAGCACCCCGCAGAATAACTTGTTTAAAACATTTGTTGCTGACATTTTATTTTATCTCCTGTTAAGGTTTTATTGCCTCCCCGTACGGCATACCCGCCGCCTCGGTTTGGTTCTTGCCTCCCCGCGCGGCATACCCGCCGCCTCGGTTCGTGCGCTTTCGCCCTTCTTTACTTCTTCCCCGCAGGCCGCCGCGTCAACGGCCCCCTGCGATAAGACAAGGCTTCAATCAGGTGCATTTTAGACACCTTTTTTTCATTTTGCAAGTCTGCAATCGTTCTTGCTAACCGCAAAATACGGTTCAGGCTTCGCGCCGTCAACCCGCACTTTTCCGCCGATTCCGCCGCAAACCGCCGCAGTTCCGGCCCCATGTCCAGCGCTTTTTCCAGCATATCGCCTTTAAGCTCGGCATTGCAGGTCAGGCCCGCCGCCCCGAATGCCGCAAACCGCGCCGCCGCAATCTCCCTTGCCGCCAGAACCTGCACCCGCATTTCCGCCGACCCGGTTCCGGTCTTGCCCGAGGTCAGGTCATACGGGCTGACCGCCGGCACTTCAATCTGCAAATCAAACCGGTCCAGAAACGGCCCCGACAGCTTCGCCAGATAATCCTCCGCGCATTGCGGAGCCTTCGCGCACATCCTTCCTTCCACGCCGAAAAAGCCGCAGCGGCACGGGTTCATCGCCGCCACCAGCTGAAAATCCGCCGGATACACCGTATGCGCCATCACGCGCGAAATCACCGCCCGCTTGTTTTCCAGCGGCTGCCGCAGCGCGTCAAGCGCGGACCGCGAAAACTCCGGCAGCTCGTCCAGAAACAGCACGCCGTTGTGCGCCAGCGTAATCTCGCCCGGAATTCCCTTTCTCCCGCCGCCGACAAGAGACGCCATGGAAGCGCTGTGGTGCGGCGCACGGAACGGCCGTCTCAAATCCAGTTCGCCCCGCGCCGCCAGTTCTTCGTCCAACACGCCCGCAACCGACTGAATCATCGCGTTTTCCAGCGCCTGACGCAGCGTCAGCGGCGGCAGGATGGTAACCAGCCGTTCCGCCAGCATTGTCTTTCCCGAACCCGGCGGCCCCGACATCAGAAGGTTGTGTCCGCCCGCCGCAGCGATAAGCATCGCCCGTTTCGCGCTCTCCTGCCCCTTGACGTCGGCATAGTCAATATTGTAAACCGCCGCGCCCGTGCCAGTCTCCCGGCCGGCCGCCGTCCGGTTCCGTGCGCCGTTCTTCGCCTGCTCCAGCCGTGCACCGTTCTCCGCCTGCTCCGGCCCCCGTGCGCCGTTCTCCGACACTCTCGCGCGGCCGTCATTCTCCGCCGCCCCCTCACGTCCGTTTTTTCTCTCCTCTGTCCCGCCGCGCCGCCGCTGCAACACGCCGCCGTCCGCCTTGCCGTTAAAATAATTCATCAGCTCCAGAATATGTCCTGCCGCCAGCACCGGCGCACACCGGCTCCACGCCGCTTCCGACGCGTTGGCCGCCGGGCAGACCAGCCCGCATTTGTCGGCAATCGCCCGCACCGCCGCCGGCAAAACCCCGTTGACACGCTCAATGCTGCCGTCCAGCGACAGCGCCCCCATAAAGATATAGCCCTTGAGCCGCACCGGGTCAACCAGCCCCATCGCGCCCATCAGCCCCATCGCTATCGGCAAATCGAAATGTGCGCCTTCTTTCAATAAATCCACCGGCTTGAGGTTCACCGTAATATGCTCGCGCGGAAACTCCACCCCCAGCACCGCCAGAACCGCACGCACGCGCTCTTTGCTTTCGTTGATGGCCTTGTCCGGCAGCCCGACGATGACAAACCCGGGCATCCCCGCGCCGAGGCTGACCTGCACCTCCACGCGCTTCGCTTCAATCCCGTCAAACGCCGCTGTCTTCAGGCTGCAAATCATCTCCCGTTCCTCGCTGCCATCCCGCCTTTACTCCGGCTCATCATCGCCCGTTCTCCGTCTCACCGCCGCAACACAACTCCGTTTTATCACCAGCGCCATAACACACCTGCCGTCGTTAAACCTTACCGCCACGGCGCCGTCTCACCGCCGCAACACAACTTCGTTTTATCACCAACGCCATAACACACCTGCCGTCGTTAAACCTTACCGCCACGGCGCCGCCTCACCGCCTTAACATAACTTCGCTTTATCACCAGCGCCATAACACACCCGCCGTCGTTAAACCTTACCACCGCGGCACCACCTCGCCGCCGCCACGCCACCGCCGCGTCGGGTAGGTATTTTTGCGCAGAAAATCGTAATTCGCCGAAACCTGCGGGATGTCCGTTACCAGCACATACCCCGCCGCCCGGAAATTCTCCGCGCACTGCACGGCGCTTTCGCCCGGCAGGTCATAACACAAAATCTGCGTCCGCGTTACCGGATGAATCAGCAGAATTCCCTCTGCGCTCTGCGTGGCGGAAATATCGCCGTAATAGGTCGGCATCGGCTGCGCGCAGGGCTGGTACGGCAACATTGCTTCGTCCGAACACTTGCGGTTGTTGGGGCAGACTTTTACCCCGTTCAGCCCGACTTCCGGCTGTTCGCGCAGGGTACAAATTTCGGTTGCTTCTTTGTCCGACCACAGCCGCGTGCCGAGAAAACCGCCGCTGTCCGCCCGCTGGCACGGCAGCGCCGAAAGTTCTTCTTCTTCCGTCAGCACCGGATAAGTCCGCTCGTACGGATAGGTACACCCCGCCGCCGACAACACAGCCGCAAACAGCGCAATCATCCCCGTTTTCCGCGCTGCGCCGGCCGCCTGCACCATACTTGTTATCGTGTTTCGTACCATACCGGCCGCCTGCACCATACTTGTTATCGTGTTTCGTACCGTACCAACCGTCTGCGCCGTACTTGTTATCGTGTTTCGTACCGTACCAGCCGCCTGCACCATACTTGTCATCGTGTTTCGTACCGTACCGGCCGTCCGCTCTGTACCTGTCATCATTTTCCGCACCTTCCGTGCGTCCCTGTTCTCTTCGCCTGTAAGCATCGTCAAAGCTTTCAAAATAAACTTATTTAAGGCGATTTTATCGGCCGTCCCGCCAAAATGCACGCAAAATATCAGGTTATAAACAAAAAATGCGCCCTCGCCGCACCGCCAGCCCCGGCACACCCGCCGGCAGCCGAAGCCGTTGTCCGACGCTCGCCCCGATACCGTCCCCCTGACAGCACCGCACCGCCAGCCTCGGCACACCCGCCGATAACCGTACCGGCAGCGCCGCCTTTCATCTACCGGTGGAACAGCCGCTCCAGATCCGCCACCTCCAGCCGCACATACGTCGGCCGCCCGTGGTTGCACTGCGCCGAATGCGGTGTCCGCTCCATCTCGCGCAGCAGGTGGTTCATCTCGGCGATATTCAGCCGTCGCCCCGCACGCACCGACCCGTGGCACGCCATCGTCGCCGCGATATGGTTGATTTTGTCTTCCACCACCGTCGTTGCGCCCCATTCCGCCATTTCGTCGGCCAAATCCGCAACCATTTTTTTGATTGCCGCGTCCTTCAGCAGCGCCGGTACTTCCCGCACCATCACCCCGGCGCCGAAATCCTCAAGCACCAGACCGAGTTTCGCCAAACTCTCAAATTCGCCCGCGAGCGCCGCTTTCTGCGTCAGCGACAAATCCACCACCTCCGGCAGCAGCAGCAATTGCGACGGCAGCCTCTCCCCTGCCGCCATCGCCGCCTTGAGCCGCTCCAGCACAATCCGCTCGTGTGCCGCATGCTGGTCAACCAGAATCAGCGCATCTTCCGCCTGCGCCAAGATATAGGTATCGTGAAACTGTGCCTTGGCCACGCCCAGCGGTCCCGCCTCGTCTTCCGCGCCTGCTGCCGGCTCTTCCACCCGCACCGAAAACTTGCGCTCCAACTCCGGCAAAACCCCGCTGCCGCGTCCGCCGCCCGCGCTTCCCGGCCGCCCCTGAAAAGCCGCAAACCGCCGGTCAGCCCCGTACGCCGTCCCTGCATCAATCCCGGTGCCCATACCTGCGCCATAATACCCGCCGTTCACACCGTCGCGGCCTGTACCAAAGCCTGCGTCCGTGCCAAAGCCCGCGTCCCTGCCACAATCGCGGCCGCTGCCCGCATCCGTATATTCCGGCTCCCGCAACACACCGCCCGCCGCAACATCTGCCGCAAAACTCTCCGTTCCTCCGCAGGCACCGTTCAGCCCGCCGCCCGGAACCGCCGCACCGTCCAGCCTTTCCTGCCCCGGTACAAAATCATCGGTCAGCGCCGCCAAATCAACCTTATCCGCGCTCCTCTTGTCCCCCGCCAGCAGCGCGCTCCGCACCGCCCCCACCAGCAGCGACCGCACGCCCTGCTGGTCAAAAAAGCGCACTTCCGCTTTCGCCGGATGCACGTTGACGTCCACATACATCGGTTCTACTTCTAAAAACAGCGCGCACGCCGGATAGCGCGAATTCTCCAGCACGCCCGCATACGCCCCTTTCAGCGCGCCCAGAAGCAGCTTGTCCCTGACCGGGCGGTTGTTGACAAACAGATATTGCGACAGCGTATTGGCTTTGTTATACGTCGGCAGGCTGACGAGCCCCGACAGTTTCATCCCGTCGCGCTCGCCTTTAACCTCCAGCGCATTCTCCGAAAACTCGCGCCCCATGACTTCCGCCGCCCGCCGGAGCCTTGCGTCAAAAAAATCCCCGTTCGCCGCCGGCAGCGCAATCTTCTTCTTTTCGTCAACGTAAAGGTAAAACGCCACTTCGGGGTTCGCCAGCGCAATGCGGCTGATAATGTCCGCGCACGCCCCCGCCTCGGCGCTGTCCGCTTTCAGGAACTTCAGCCGCGCCGGCGTCGCAAAAAACAAATCCCGCACCTCAATCCGCGTCCCCCTGGCGCGCGAACACGGCCGCACCTCGCCCTTCGCCCCGCCTTTGATTTCCAGCTCCCAGCCGTTTTCCGCGCTTTCCTGCCGCGTCGTGATTTTCATCTTCGCCACCGAGGCAATCGACGGCAGCGCCTCGCCGCGAAACCCCAGAAACTGCACATTGAACAAATCGTCCGACGGCAGCTTGGACGTCGCGTGCCGTTCCACCGCCAGCGCCAGGTCTTCCGCATCCATGCCTTTGCCGTTGTCCTCAACCGCAATCAGCGTCTTGCCCCCGGCCTTGAGCGTTACCTCAATCCGCGTCGCCCCCGCGTCCAGCGCGTTCTCCACCAGCTCCTTGACCGCCGACGCCGGGCGTTCGATAACCTCGCCCGCCGCAATCTGGTTGACTAAATTGGATGGCAAAACCCGGATAGACATAGTACGCGTTCCTTTCTTCAACAACTTCGGCAGCCCCGGCCGTACCCAGCCCATACCCGGCCGTACCCAGCCCATACCCGGTCGTACCGCACCCATACCCGGCCGTACTCAGCCCGTACCCGGCCGTACTCAGCCCGTACCCGGCCGTACTCAGCCCGTACCCCGGTCGTACCGCACCCGTGCCCGGCGCTTCCGCCGGCTGCCTGCTTAACTTAAGAGCAGTATAGCGTGCCCCGCCCCAACGCCGCAATATGTTTTTGAGATGTCCACAACCCGCCGCGCCTCATCACCTCCCGCGCCCCTCCGCCTGCTCCCCAGACCCCGTAAAAAGTAGTGACAAACAGACAAAAACACGCTGCACGCCGCATCAGCAAATTAAAAATTCTGAATAATGCAGACCATGACATTTGACAAGAAATTACGCCCCGGCTGTAAAACACAAAAAAACAGAAGCGCCCGCAAGACGCTCCTGTTTTTTTTATAGCCTGCTCCCGTCATCCGGTACGCTGTTTCTATGCCGCTTTTTCGGCACCGGCTCCGGCTTCTGCCCGCAAGGCCCGTACCTTTTCAATCAGGGCGCTCGTTGACCCGTCATGTCTCGGCGCCGCGCACTGAGACGCCGCCCCGCATTGGCCGGCTGCCGCAGTTCCGTTCCGAGCCGCTCCCGCGCCGCCGTTTTGCGCCGCGCTGCCCTCAAGCTCCGGCAAAATCTTCAACGCCAGCTGCTTGCCAAGCTCGACACCCCACTGGTCAAACGAATCAATCTCCCAAATCACGCCCTGCGTATAAACCTTATGCTCATACATCGCAATCAGCATGCCGAGCGCATACGGCGTAATCTTCTTCAGCAGGAACATATTGGACGGGCGGTTGCCGTCAAAGCTCTTGTTGAGCTTGAGTTTCTCAATCGCCGCTTCGTCCTTGCCCGCAGCGCGCAGTTCCGCCGCCGCCTCGTCGGGCGTCTTGCCTTTCATCAGCGCCTCCGCCTGCGCCAAAACGTTGGCGAGCAGAATTTCGTGATGCTTGCCGATTTCGTTGTGCGACACCGCCGGAATGATAAAGTCTACCGGCACCGGCTCGGTTCCCTGGTGCAGAAGCTGGAAAAACGAATGCTGCACATCGGTGCCCGCCCCGCCGAACAGCGCCGGCCCCGTCGCGTAATCGGTAATTTTGCGGTTGTCGAGCCGCACCGACTTGCCGTTGCTCTCCATGTCAAGCTGTTGCAGATACGCCGGCAGGAACTTCAAATACTGGTCATACGGAATCACCGCATACCGGTGGATATTGTAATAGTCGTTGTACCAAATCCCCAGCAGCGCCATAATCACCGGAATGTTCTGCTCCAGCGGCGCGGTACGGAAATGGTTGTCCATCGCCTCGGCGCCGCGCAAAAGCTCGTGAAAATTCTCGTACCCGACCGCAATCGCAATGGAGAGACCGATAGCCGACCACAGGGAGTAACGTCCGCCGACGAAATCCCAGAACTCAAACATATTGTTGACGTCAATGCCGAATTCCGCCACCGCCTTGGCGTTCGTCGAAAGCGCGACAAAGTGGTTGGCAACCGCCGCCTCGCCCAGCGCTTTGACCAGCCAGTCGCGGCAGGTGCGCGCGTTGGTCAGCGTTTCAATCGTCGTAAAGGTCTTGGACGCGACGATAAACAGCGTTTCCTCCGGGTTAATCTGCCCCAAAACTTCCGCACACGCCGTGCCGTCAATGTTGGAGATAAAATAGCAGTTGATGTCTTTCGCCCAGTATTTCTTGAGCGCCGCCGTTACCATATACGGCCCCAGATCCGACCCGCCGATGCCGATGTTGACGATGTTGGTGAGCTTTTTGCCCGTTGCGCCCTTAAACGCCCCGCTGCGCACCGCGTCCGAAAATTCTTTCATCTTCGCCTGCACGCGCAGGATTTCCGGCATAACGTCAACGCCGTCGACCGTTACCGGCCTGCCCGAAAAATTGCGCAGCGCCGTATGCAGCACCGCGCGGTTTTCGGTAACGTTGATTTTCTTGCCCGTAAACATATCCTCAATCCGGTCTTTTAAATTATGCTCGCGCGCCAGATTAAACAGCGCCTCCAGCACGCCGGCGTCAAAACGGTTTTTGGAATAGTCGTAGGTCAGATCCCCGAGCGTCAGGGTATATTTTTGCGCCCGCTCGCCGTCCGCGGCAAACAGGTCATTCATTTCGGTTCCGGCAAAACGCTTGTACTCGGTGAGCAGCGCCGCCACGGCATCAGATACTGCCATAATGTAGCCTCCTAAAAATCAAGTATGTCATCGCTCCGGCTCCCGCGCCCGTGAACATTTCGCCCACTGCAGCGCCGCCGCCCGTGCCCCGTTGCCCTCGCTCCGTATGCACCGCCGCAGCCGCCCGCGCCGCCGGCCATCGCGTTAATGCCCGGAATATACGCCCCCGCCCGCCGCCTGTCAAGCTTTTCACCGCATTTTTCCCACATTTCCGCTGCCGCCCGCAACGGGCCGCCCCGACCGCCAACGAGCCGCACCGCCCGCCAGCGCCATATCCACCGCCAGCGCCACTCCCCGCGCTACTCCCCCCGCGCCGTATCGCCCTCTCATCTCCCCTTCGCCCGCAACACACCCCCTCTGTTGCCGCGCCATATCTTCCCCCGCCCTTCCCACGCCTCCCATTCCCAACCCCTTGCTCCGGCAAACTTCCCCCCACGCCTCCCTTTCCCAGCCCCTTGCTCCGCAAATTTCCCCCCCGCCCCTCCGTCCGAACCGCACGTTAACCCGGCATTAACCCTCTCCGTGCTATCATAACGGCAAATCTGTTTTTTGAAAGGATGACAAAAATGGCAAAACCCGTTAAAAAGAAACCCGCTGCCCCCAAGGCACCCAAAGCAGCGTTGAAAAAAGCGCCGAAAAAAGCCCCCGCGCGCCCTGCCCCAATTCCGGCGGCAGCCCACTCACACGCCGCAACCTCGATTTCGGCGGCGGAAACCGCGGCCGAAAGCGAGACTTTAGCAGCAGCCCAGCTGCCCCCCGAGAGCTCGTCCGACGCGCTTTCCCCGGCTGCCGGCAATGCCGCGCCCGTCCCGGCGTCCAGAGCCCCGGTGCGCGAAAAAATCAAAAAGCTTCCCGCCGCAGCCAAAGCCGCGCCGAAAAAAATCGTCGAACGCACGTTGGAGGCAACGCTGAAAACCGTGGAAAAAGCCGCCGAGACCGAAGCGCAGAAAGCTGCCAGAAAAGCCCTCAAAGCAACGGCAAAAGCGCGCAAGGCGCTAAAAGCGATGACCAAGGCCAAAAAGGCTGCCCGCCGGGCGGAAGCGGAAGCCGCCGCGCTTAACGGCGCATTCCCGAAAACTGCAAATGCAGCCCCCGCTGCGGATGCCGCCACAACTCCCGCCGATACAGTGTCTGCCCGCTCTAAAAAGCTGCCCGTCGGCGCCAAAGCCGCCGCAGCCGGCATCAGGCAGGCCACCACTGCCGCCGCCAAAAAGGCCGCCCGCGAAATCAAACAGAAACTGAAACAGATTCTCCACTCCGCGGAAGAAGAGGTCTTCTATTACGAACGCCGCCAGATAATCCTGCTTACGGTGGTTTACGCCGCCATTGCCTGCCTGGTTTGGGTTCTGACCCGCTGTATGCTTTGTGCCGGACTGTTCACAAGCTGGGCGCTGGTCGTCTTTATGACTGTGGTCATGGCGCTGTCGCTCGCGGCTCTCGCCTCGGTCGTCTTCGTGCTGATATTCCCGCAGAAGCTGGCCGTCGTAACCAACGAAGGGATAAAAATCGACCACAACGCTTTCCTGAAATGGAGCGACGTCGCACTGGCCGAAGAAAAATATACCGGCTGGCTGACCCGCCGCCCGATAATCGCCCTGCATCTCGTTCCCGGCGCCGAATACCGCCTGACGTTTATGCAGCACCTGTGCCGGCATAACGTGTTCACGCCGTTTTCCATCCCGCTTTACGCGATGGTTCCGGAAGACGCCGCCAAAATCCGTACGCTCGTTAAACGCTACGCGGAATATAAGGACAGCCGGGACTAGCCTTGACCGGGCTTAATCCCCGCCTTTCCGCCGCCGATGCGGCAATGCCGGAACGCCCTTGCGCCCCGGCATTTTTTATGCGCGGCAAATACCGCTTCCCGCCGCACGCCGCCATACCCGTGCCGCTGCCATCATCACTCCGCTGCACGCAGCCATACCCGTACCGCCGCCATCATCACCCCGCTGCCCATAGCACTGCCCTCGTTGCCTCTATTGCCAGTGGCGCGGCCATTACCCTTGCCGCACGCCGCCATACCCGTGCCGCTGGCACCGCTCACAACTTCTCCGCCACAAAAAAGACAAAAAGGACAAAAAAAGCTTGCATTTAGCAAAACTTTGCGATATACCTTTTCCATAAAGAAAACAATTATGTCGAACAATTAATCTAAAATTTTTATGAAAAGAATAGCATTAGGCGTCTTCTCTCAAGAAAACGCAACAGAAAACATGTTGGAATATGTCAGACGCAATCATGAGCTTGAAGCTATGGAGCAATGGCGGATACTCAAGCGCCCCGGCGCAAAGAAAATCCTCCTCGAATATGTCAGGCACGGCGGCTTGCTCTGCTACGGCGTCGAGTACATCATCTTTCGCCTCTGGCCCAAATCCGACACGGCGGAAATTATGCTGGAATACGCCAAAAACGGCATACTGCCCGACGTAAAGTTTCTCCCCCGGCTGTTTAAGCTGCCTGACGCAAAAGAGATTTTTCTTGAATTCGTCAAACACAACCCGGACGGCCTCCGGGAAAAAGTCCAGCTCCAAATCCTCAACCGGCCTTACGCTGACGAGATAATGCTGGAATCCGTCAAACGCGGCGGATGGCTCTGCTATGATGCCCAAGTCAGAATGTTCGACCAGCCCGATGCAGGGAAAATCTTCCTTGAATATGTCAGACACAGGCATGAACTCTGCTACGGCGCTCAAGTCAGAATCTTTGACTTGCCCGACGCGGGAAAAATTTTTCTGGAATATGTCAAGCTTGGAAAGCCTCTCTGCTTTGATATCCAGCTTCAGATTTTCCAGCTGCCCAATGCAGGGGACATCTTTCTTGAACACGCCAGACACGGATGGTCGTTTTATGACGAACCCCTGAACCGGCTCTTTAGGCTGCCCGGCGCAGGAAAGATTATATTTATGTACGTCAGACAAAGAAAGATAGACGGCGTAAAAGAGATAGTCAGAGCTTTCAGACGGCGTGCGTAAGAAACGTCTTTAAACCGAAAAGCGGCTGTTCCTTTATGGAGCAACCGCTTTTTTTATGCCAGCAACACAGCACGGCCATGCGTCCTCCAGCCGCCGCCCCCGCCGCAGCCGTCGCCGCCCACACGCCCGTTGTGCAGCACTGCCCGTGGCGCCGCCATACCCGTGCGCTGCTCTAGTCGCCCTCTTCGCCCGTATCGCTGATACTGCCCGTATCGCTGATACTGCCCGTGGCGCTGACACTGCCCGTGGCGCCGGCATCGGCAATCCCTTTAACCACGCGTTCCAGCACGCCCTGCATTTTGGAAATCACGATGCCGTAGTTGGTAACCTTAACGCCCTGCCGTGCGCATTCGTTAATCCGCCGCCGCACTTCCGCGCGGTTCAGCATACAGCCGCCGCAGTGCACCACCAGCGCGTAATCTTCCAGATTATCGGGAAAATCCGCACCCTGCGTCCACTCGAACTTCAGTTCCCTGCCGGTATATTTCTTCATCCAGTTCGGAATTTTGACCCGCCCGATATCGTCGCAGGTAACATGGTGCGAACACCCTTCCGCAATCAGCACCCTGTCGCCGTCTTTGAGCGTGTCAATCGCTGCCGCGCCTGCCAGCTGCGCCGCGAAATCGCCTTTATAGCGCGCAAACAGGGTCGAAAACGTCGTCAGCCTGATGTCTTCCGGCACCGCCGCCGCCACTTCCCTGACCGCCTGGCTGTCGGTAATGACCAGCGCCGGTTTTGCCGCCAGCCCCCGCAGCATATCCGCAACTTCGCTTTCCTTAACCGTCAGCGCCATCGCTCCGGCATCCAGCACTTCGCGCAAAACCTGCACCTGCGGCAGTATCAGCCGCCCTTTCGGCGCCGCCAGGTCAATCGGCACCACCAGCATCACCAGGTCTTTCGGCTTAATCAGGTCCGCTGCCAGCGGCGGCTCGTGCGCCAGCGGTTCCAGCACCTCGGCCATACGCCGTTTCAACGCGTCGATGCCCTCGCCGGTCTTTGCCGAAACTGCCACCCCGTCATAAAGCTGCATCACCGCCCGGTCAAATTTGCCAAGCTGCCGCTCGTCGCAGAAATTAAAAACCGGAATAAACGGAATGCGCTTCTCCGCCAGTTTGGAAAGCTGTGTTTCGTTTTCTTTCGTAAGGCCGTCCCTGCCGATAACCAACAGTACCATATCCGCGCGGCGCAGGATTTTCTTTGCCGCCTGCACGCGCTGCCGCCCGAGCTCGCCTTCGTCGTCCAGCCCCGCCGTGTCATAAAAGCTGACCGGCCCGACCGGTATCAGCTCATACGCTTTCGCCACCGCGTCGGTCGTCGTCCCCGGTTCGTCGGAAACAATCGACACCTCCTGCCCGACGATGCGGTTCAAAAGCGTCGACTTTCCCGCGTTGCGGTTGCCGATAATCGCCACCGTCAGCCGCATCCCCGCCGGTACGTTTGTATTCAGTTCTGTTGCCATAGTCGTCGTCCTTTCGTTAAAATTGTTTTCTCGCCGCCAGTTGCCTGTGCACCGTCATCTCCATCTCCGGCCCCGGGTGCCTGTGCACCGTCATCTCCGGCCCCGGGTGCCTTCCGGGCTGTCCCGGCTTCCGCATTTTTCATTCCCGCCAGCCGGCCAGCGCCTTGTCAAAATCCACCCGGTCCAGCCGCTCCGGCAGCACCATGCCGTTCTTATGCCGGTCTGTAAACAGGACTGTGAGCGGCGCATAAAACTTCCCGTATACGGCAAACCACGGCCAGGCCGCCCCCGGAACATTCATTTCCCCGGCATTAATCCGCACCACGCGCAGCCCCGCCTTCTGCAACTCCCGTAACGCCAGACGGTTATATACCGACAGCGGCGAATACGGCGCTTCAATGCTCACCAGTACCGGCACCGCCGCGCTGCCCTTCTCAGCCATACCGACGCCCGTCTCGCTGTTCTCAGCCATATCGACGTCCGTCCCGCTGTTCTCAGCCATGCCGATGCCTGTCCCGCCCTTCTCAGCCACGCCGATGCCC